>Ga0116231_10000661_pt1 | contig 63193 bp, 42 predicted proteins | sample S1TSphgellanicum_2_FD_89695 | JGI IMG/M metagenome (GOLD analysis project Ga0116231, IMG submission 89695) | Host-associated microbial communities from peat moss isolated from Minnesota, USA - S1T2_Fd - Sphagnum magellanicum MG | ecosystem: Host-associated > Plants > Peat moss > Unclassified... | reverse complement strand
TTATTATTATTTCATTCCTGGTTTATTTCCTTCCCATTCTTGGTGGGCAGAAAGCTGCAGTGTCAGACTCAGCAGAGGGATGGTGTGCAGCTGGCAACCTCGGAGCTTCCAGGGTGTCCATCCACATGGACGACCGGACGGATGGACAGAGGGAGGATGACGGGACGCACGGATTCAGGGGAGGCTTCATTTCTCATCCCGACGTGTAATCACTTCATTTCTTTACTATATGTAATGTGTAAGTATTATATATTACCTAAATAAGTAGGAAATATAAGCAAAGCACTCACTATGTAAGTAGGTAAGCAGGTAGGGAATGTAAGTGGTTACCATTTAGGGTATGTAAAGGAGGTAAGGCACTTGGTGAATAGTAAGAACGAGGGGTGTTTTCCTGTTCACACACACCATCCATCATGCATAACGAACTGGTAAGAAGAGCTGGTGGGGTGCTGGTTGGACCTTTTGGCATTAATGCCTGGCAAAGGTGCAGCTCAAGGGCCACAGTGAATCAGCACCCATCAGTGCAGCATGAAGGATGGATGAATGGTAACTGGTCAGGAAAACAATTTTCGGTTGGGTTGCAGTTCCCGAACTAACCATGGTGGTTAGATCAGATCAGATCAGATCAGTGCTTTTCTTTTCTACCTATCTACTACTTACCCACAAGCAGGTTGGTAGTAGGTAAGTAGTAAAAGCAACCCTTTGCCTATTATGTATAGACCATCTACTAACCTAATAGTTACCTATTTTACCTACCTATCTACCTATCTGTGGGACCTATTTCACACAGAAGTGGGTTACCAAGGTGAAACCAAATATTAACTCGGTTGAGGTTCATCCACAACCGAGTAAATACCGAGCATCCAGTGGATGGTGCGCTGGTGGGTTGCTGGTTCACTGTCGCCCAGCTCAAGCCCAGTTGGAAAATATAAACCAAAAGTCAGCTTGAAAAAAAGAAAAAGAAAAGGCCAAAAAAAGAGGGGAACGTTTTGGGGGGTGGGGGAGGGGGCGGGGGGAGAAGAGACTGGAGAGATATTAATGAGGTGCTAAAACGTGATCCACTATGTATTCCCATTCATACCATATTTGCAGGCCAATGGGGGGCCGTATTCACACAGGGAGGGGAGGAGGGGGGGCCCATTCACACACAGGTAACGCTCCATGTGTACAGTGGCTGCTATTTCTGTTTTTCCGTAGGTGGCGGAAGTCAAAGAGCGCAGCCGCAACGCAACGACGTGAGTAGGAGCCGCAATGTTGACTCCCGCGTGTTGTTCCAGACGCTTGCGCCTTCCTATCGTCTTCTTCTTCGCCAAAGAAAAAGGACGTGTTGGGTCACATACACACACACAGACACCGAGAACAAGGAAACAACAACAACATCAACAAAGAACAAGAACAGGGGAGGTGGAATCTTGACATCCACGAACTCTTCTTTTCAAAGTCAGCTCATGAGGGGAATTCAATAACATCAACTTGTTTGTGTGTGTGTTTGTGTTTCTTAAATTTTTTATATTATTGAAGTTCATGGCTGGCATCATAGTCGTCAGTAGCTTCCTGCCTCACGTGTTTGTTTCATATAGCTCAGATTCTGCCGTGAAATGTGAACGTTTTTGGAGAATTTAGTCTTCATGTAGTTTCTTCACATCTTTGTTTCCCGTTTGTTTGTTTGTTTGTTGTATTTTTTCTTGTTGTCTAACTCGTGTTTTTGGGAATTATAAGTGGTCATTCCGTGGTCGGATCGACCAGATTGTAATGCATTATGTGATCTAGAAGCTTCAACCATGAACGGTTTTGATACATTTTTTTGAGTAACATTTTGCTTGAGTCTTAGAATTTTTTTTGGCATTGCTGATCGGCCTCATCAGCAGCTAGTAGTTTTCTGGTGATCACGAGCTTTGCTCATAGGATCTGAGGATCAACTAAGAGTTGAATCAGACATATTGGGAAATCAGAGTTTTTGCTGCTGATGCATAGAGTTTGAAGTTTCTGCACTTGAGTTTGGGTAGATCTGGTTTTTGGGTCGACATTTGTGTTGAGATTTCATGCTTATAGAGTCTTTGAATCTAGGTTTGTTCCACTTGGTTGATTCTTCTCTACCATTTTCTTTACAGATCAGATCAGATCAGCAGCTCGGGATCACCGGAAGCTGACAAGTCTGTGTGTGCAGCAGCTGGGATTGTCTTAACATAAGCGCCAAGCTTTAGACCTGGCTGGGTCGATCCGTCCCCCAAGTTTCCAGTGCAATATTTTCCAGATGTGTTCATGGGATTTATAACCTTGAAGAAGCTCAATGCCATTCTGTCAAAAGCAGTACACTGGGTTTGATAAGGTCATAGCTCAAGAGACAGCATATTCATTGCGAAGTTTAGCACATTTCTGTGAATCTCATGAAACATAGGCCGTCTTCTTTCTGTTCTTTGCGCACTTAGAGCCAGCATCACATTCTCCTAGTCTTTGTATGTGACTCCTTTTTCCCAGCGTTTTCGCTCAGTCAATCGTCCCAATCTTTGTCTGCATAATTCTCTCGGAGTAAATTTCTATAGGATCAGGATTCCAATGGAAGATTCAAACTGTCACGGCCAGGAGCTTGCTGGGCAGAGAAGCTACATGGAGAGGATTCTAAGATCACTTCACGCCGGTCATGAAGATCCACCCCGTGAATCGTCGAATCTATTGGAGGAACTATCGGTGCTCAGGGGGCAATCTGCAGCCGCATTTTACACAGGTACCAATACTTGTGAAAACCTAAGTTCGCAAGCTGATCGCTATAGCACTGAGCAGCAGCAGCTGTCGATCACCTCCGGAACATCCATGTGGCCCGAGTACTGCTCTGATTTTTCTACATTGGTGGAAGAAAGTCTGGAGCTGCAGCCGATGATGATGAGTTATGATCACAGATCGATTGACACCAACAACATTACTCCTTCAAGATCAGTCACAGCTTCATGTCCTGCAAGCTTTTCAAGTTTTGTTGATCCATTGGCAGCTGACACCGTTATCAGATCACATGGGATGATGCTGCATCAATTTCAATCTGCGCCAGGATTAACATCTTCAGTTGCAGGGGAGGACTATAATCTGATCAAAGTTCCAGGAGAGCAGGAGCATGAACTCTCTTGGATTGATTTTGATGATGAACTGAATTCAGCAACGATGATGTCACAAGAAGTCGAAGCTGCTGCATCAACTCACGAGCCATTACCTTCCGATCAGATGAGCTCATTAGTAGCTGCTAGTTGTGATCAGACTATGCTGGTTGGAAAAAAAATCTGGCGGAATTCTCGGCCCGATTTCACTGCATCACATGGATCCCATGAAACAGTTAATAAAAGACGACGCACATCATCGACTAAGCAGCCTGGAACACCCAACTCAGGTCAATCTCTCTCATCATCAGTCAGCGATGGTTCTGCGGACTGGACGTCTAATTCTGGCAGCACAATCCTACAACAACAACAACAGCAGGAGCAGGAGCTCCAACTAGTTGGTTGTGATGTAGTCGACGAGTCCGGCAAGACGACGACGTCACAGGCAGATGGTGGAGCTGGAGTGGAGAAGGGAGCTGCAGCTGCTGTTGAAGAAGAAGAAGAAGCAGAAGAAGAAGAAGAAGAAGATCAGAACAAGACCTGCAAGACCAAAAAGCAGCTGCAGTCTCCCACGTAAGTCATTACTTATTCTTAATCTTCATGATTAACCTTCTTCTTCTTCTTCTTCTTCTTATTAACCCTGATTTTTTCCTTTTTTTTTTCTCAATTTTTTTGATGTTGCATCATTTGGCTGGCTAGCATCCCAAGAGGGATTTAGCATTATATGGCTACAGGTTTTTAGAACCTGTCTAATCGAAATCAACAAAAAAAATAATCCAATAAAACCTTGTCTAAATCAGTTTTTAAAATTATGGCTACCAAACTAAAATCAGAGTCCAAATGTGGCCCCAAAAAAATTCAATTTTCTAAACATTTGGCCATTTGGAAATCAGATAGATTGTTTTTCTAAAGAACCCAACTCTGGATCAAACCCAGCTCTGGTTTTCAGAACCAGGATTGAAACCAGAATTGGAATTTATTTTTTCTTGGGAAGAACCAAGCTCGAAACCAAATTCCTGGTTTTATTTATGTGTGAAACTAGAACAAAAGACAGTTATAATTGATTTTCCAGAAACCAAAGTTCTGGAGGTTCTTCTTCTCAAAAGTGAGTAAAGAACTGATATATATATACATATATACATGTCTCATACTAACCAGGCTGAGACCCAATAGGCAGGCTACTGGGACCAGGCTGGTACGATGGGATTGTGGGTAACCTGTGTGTAGTAAGCTAACATGGGTTGGTGTTATTGTGTATAGACTCCGAGTAAGGAAGAAAGGGCAGATGAAAAGAGTGAAACAGCCTAAATACTGCATCAAGACCAGAACTGATGTAGAGATCATGGATGATAACTTCAAATGGCGCAAATATGGTCAAAAAGCTGTCAAAAACAGCCCTTATCCGAGGTAAGATATCCTTACAGACTACTATAACTCAACTATAGAAGAATCAGAGGCGAGCAATTAATTAGTTTTTGGTATTTTTTTTTTGTGGCATATATTCGTTGAGAAAACACAAGTGCCCATGGTGAGTTGCTGCTGGCTCTTAAATCTTATGCATTTTTTACTCTCAAATAATGTCTGCTACCTGAATGCATATTGATTTTCTAATTCGCATGTCTATACATAGTGTTAGAAAACCTTAGTAATGATGGTCCTTAAAGTTACCCCGATTGTTCATCTGCCTTTCATCCCTTGCATAAGAAGGGATGAAGGCTTGAGTGGATGGGATGGAAACAAAATTTGACATTAAGACTAGTAACAGAAATGGGGTAGGATGGATAGTATTGGATATGGATAGGATGATGGGTTCAATCATGGACAGACTACCCTTTGGTAGCTGTACTCATGGGTTAGTTCAATTCTTTGCAAAGTGGCAAACCCCCATTAGAGGATCTGTAGGAATAGCCACTAACCTCTTGATTTGAACTGATATTAATCCATCAGGTGTATGTACTCTATTATGTGTATATTGCAATCAAAGATGTAATCTTATGCCCCCAAAAATGGTCATTTGCAGGAATTACTACAGGTGCAGTACACAGAATTGCCCTGTGAGGAAAAGAGTTGAGAGGTGTGCAGATGACCCAGGCTTTGTGTTAACAACTTATGAAGGCACTCACACTCACCAATCTCCAGCTTTTGCTCGCCTCCCCATTGGTGCCTACTTTGGAGGCTTTGGTCAACCATTTATGGATCCCTTGTCCCAAACTGCTGCTTACATTCATAGCCTTGGGACCTCTGCAGCAAGCTTACTTCCCTTGTTGGCTCAAAGAGACCTTACTTGTAATCCAAATTATGTTGGGAGCTTGTCCAGTTCAATGTTGTCACATAGAGAAGCCTTAAATTCATACTATTCTAGAATTGGTGCTGTACCCCCACCAAGTCCTATACCAGCCTCTCAGCAATTTGGAGGTGGTCAGCTTATAGACCCTCTGCTACTCAAGCTCCAGCACATGGAATACAATTTGAGATCAGAAACACCAAACTCAGTTTTAGGGACCCAGTCAGAAATGCAAAGCCCACAAGCAGGACCCATGATAGATTTCAGTACTCATCCATCAAGTGGGAGCCAACCAATGCTTCAAGATGCAAGCCCCCAAGTGTGGGAGGCTGTGAGAGCCACTCAAGGTCGAATTGCCGAAGCCGCTGCCTTACAGCAATTTGGTGACAACAAATTCATTGAGCCAGCAAAGCTATGGTCAAGTGGCCAGGATTTTGTTGGAGGTCGAGATGGTCTATTGAGACCACCAACAACTACTCTTTGCCGAAGTTTGCAAGCAGCTTGCCGCACTGATGAAGGGCTTCTTGAGGATATGATCAGACCTGCCCTTCCTAGATATGGTTGAGATGACCAATGAACACAATACAGTTTTTTCAGGCACTTACAATATTTGTATATATTCTTGAAATTCCACAATAGCTCTAATGGGTATGCATTTGTTTTATGACGCAAGTGAAGGAAGGGAGCCTGAACTTGCATAAGATAGGATGCCATATTACTGCAACTTTAAGCTTTGGGCCACTTCCTAGTATGAATTGAAGTGCTTTTGACATACAAGCAGTCAATCTTTGTAAATGCATCTCCCACAATTTGTTTCATATTTTTTCAAGACTGTATGAATAAATTATGAATATTTGAAATTGAAGCATAGTTGCTCCATACGTGATGCATAACACCCTTCATAACTTAGGACAACTAGACTCTATATGGAATTTGGAACTATAAGGAAATGTCGGGGCCTAGGCCCTAGATTTTATATGGTTCTTTTGACATGGAAGACCTTAAAATGAAAATGGGTGGATGCCTTCTTGAAGAAACATGCCTCTCATTGTTGGGATTTTTCTCAAAAATCAACTACATGTTTCTTGGGAAGATTATGCTTGTGAATTATGTCATTGTTGGCATTGCTCTACCATTAAAAAGTGGTTTTGAAATAGCATTTAGTAGTTTTTTGTAAAGAAAATATATTGAAAGTTCACACAAAAATAATAAATTTGAAATAAGGCAAGTTGAAATAAGTTTCACAATTTATTTCATAACTTTTTGACACAACTACAAGGGAAGTCTTGGCCCTAAAATGGAATGTATTTCTCAATTATTTTTATCCAATTGCACATAGTTAATCTTTAATGCAAGGTATCTTGGAGCACATCTTGGAATGAGTGTATCTATCCATTGTAGGATGTACAAGGCTCATGCACTACTAGAATTTCAAATGGATATATTAATATATATTTTTTCACTTTTAATTAAAGATGGAACTTTCAATTGTTTTAGTCTTTTCTTTTGTTATGTGATTTTCAAATCTGAATATCATTTGTCTCATAGTTCTATGAAATAGAAATAAACTACTTCAATGAATTAAGGATGTAGGAAATTGATGAAAATGTTGTTGTGGTGGTAAATTGAATGAAAAGTTAAAAATTTGTAGCTAATTGCATTTGAAGAACATGGGTGATAGCATGCATGTGTGGTGAAGAAGGTTTTGGAATGTACTTGTAACTTAAGATTATACACATCATTTTTATTCATAAAATTCAATTGCCCATTCTAAACATTTCTTCAATCCCTGATAAGTAAATTAAAAAACTTCCCTACATCATCAATTGATATTGAAATCTAAACGTCTTTTAAAGCGTAAAACAATAATGGTTGTTCTTTGTTCTTGATTTCCTCATTAATGTTGGATGACACATGAAGCAAAATAATGTTTGTAGAGCTTTGAATAAATGTAAGATTTATCACTCTTTTCATCCAAATCTTTATATGAATGTACCCTAAACCCTTAAACCATTGTGAATGATTTGAATAGCTAAACCACCAAGCCCAATAAGTTTGGGATCTACCCCAAATATTTTGATAGTAGATAAATATGATAGTAATCGAGTGAATGTAAGCTATAGTGGCTCACTTTTGGTGTCAAAGTGGTAATTTCTACATGTTGTTTTGTGTTTAAACATTTATGATGAATAATTTAAGTTCAAGTACATTAAATGATGAATCATTCTAAACTAACAACTTGATTATGGAAACATTTGCATAATTATTATTTTTCATGCATTCATTATCAAATAATGGACTTTTGAAGTAGAAAAATGTGGACTAATCAATTGGTTGGATTGTTAAGAAATTCAAGAATTCATATTGAATTTCATTCCAAATTGGTTATAGGGACTAAGACAAGTTGAAGAATGAAATGATAAAGTTAAGTGTGAAATCTTTTTTTGTGAAACCTTAACCAATGGTAATTATGAACTTTTGAAGGGTCAAAATTGAACCTTATTTTCAAAAGTCCTTTTGAAATGAAGTTTTTTATGTTTATCAAAATATTTATGCCCAATGGGTCCATAATTAAAATATTTAAGTGGGCTTTTATTCTTATGCACTTTATGGGGTTTTCTTTTAGGATTTTCAAAGTGAATTCACCATACCAGCTAACAACAACATTTTTCAATATGGGTTTTCACTTAGTTTTTAAAAAGTTTTATGAATGAATAAAATTGTAGTAGTCAAAGATTACACTAATAAAATCTTAGAATTTAAAATCATATCCATATGGATGATATATTAAAAACATGTTAGAAACTCTTAGAACTTTTAAATCTACCAAAAATAAACCATTATAATGTGCGTACACCGAGTCCAATATATTTCATGTACATAGATTTTTCATCAAATCCTAAAGTGAAGAACATGTTTTCAAATAAAATTTTCGTCAAGTTCACCAAAAGGGATCATGTTAATCTACCTATTCATATTTTCATAACTTGAACATGTATGTATTAACAAAGGCAACAATAGTATGTTTCACCCTGACCATGTTCATTCAAAGATAATTAACTTTTTCCATTTCCCATTCCATTAACATCTCAAAGTTCCTACCAATCCAAACAAAAAGACAAGCTTTTCTACCTAAAAAGGGTTCATCTAGATGAGAAACAACATCAATGCATAACATGTTTAAAATGTGAATCAACATAGATGTATAAATCCTTACTCATTACACATGCATGTTCTCACCTAGGCTTTTCAAATGTAATCAACTACTAGTTATTGAACACCCCACCATATTGTAACAAATTTTCATCAAATTTCTTCATCCCTACTTGAAGCAATGAATTTTTCTTACATTATAATGAGCAATGAAACAAGAATGCTTAGACTTCAAAATCATGAAATGGAAGACAAAAAACTTTGATAGTTGAAATTTTTATTGCTCATTGGTTTAGTGAAAGAAAACAATAACATAGATATGTTCTAAAATGCGGTTAGTACATATTAACAACTAGTGGACTTATCCAATTTTGCAAAACAATTATTTAATTACCTCTAGCAATGAAGTACAACTAATACTAATCAAAATTTTACTTGAAATATTTTTTGTTAAAGTTCTCCAATCACTAAAAGAATTTCTTAAATGTATGACTCCATATATGATTTTGTAATCATACCAAACATTACATAACAAAAGGGTTTTTAGTCATGACGGACAAGTTGTAAAGGACAAAAAGTCATTGAATGTTCAACGTGGCACTTATCATCATATAATCATTAAGGACAAGTCATAAAGGACAGGTGTAAGTCATATATAATGCTGAGGTGTCATATAACGAATGATTAGAATATGATCAGTAGATAGTAGACCATTTGAATACTTGAATTTATACCTAGATTGAAATCATTTTTCTAGATTATTATAAAAAATAAAATTTAATAGGTAGGTATGTAGGTAGGTAATAGGTCTAGATAGGTTGAAAAAGGTAGGTAGGTAGGTGGTAGTTTAACATGTACCTAACTTAACCTACGTAACCTACTTAACTACCTTAATCTAACCTACTTACCTTAGCCCTTTAAGAATACACATAGGTTGCAAATCTTAGGAATTGAACCCTTCACCTTCACAATGATACCCAAGTCTTTACCAATGGATTATAACATTAAAAGGTGGGTGCGATCAAAATCAAACGAGCCAACATAATTACTTTGCAAAAGGACTGTGGCCCTTTTTTTAGTTCTCATGACTTTTGCATATAAAGGAATTTTTAAATGAAATCTTTTGTAACTTGTTATGAAAAATACTTATAACTTCTCTAATACATCATTTTTTTTACATTAATTTTTTTCAAATAACTATGATTTTGTTAAAAGTGTAAAATTTTTACTAGATTCTACATTTCATCTTAAAACATTATTATAATTTCAATTCCTTCCAATATATGTTAAAGTTTTTGGGTTTTAGCTTTTTTTTTATCATAAGTTATACCTTTGTTTTGTATGTCATGTGTATTACACACCATTTGAATTCCTAGACATTCATATTACTCATTTAACACAACTTCTTATGATTAAAATGACATCACATAAATATTTGTAACAAAATTACAATTTTTTTGGTCACCCAACGTGTTTTTTGGTTTGTTTGATTATGATCACACCTAGGTATCCAATTTTTGTCAAGTATTTTTATTTCACATGTATTTCATATCACGACAAGACTATGAAATAGGCAATAAGCAAGTTGTAAAAGGTAGGTAAGTGGGCACTAGGTGAGTGGGTAGGTAAGTAAATGGGTGGGTGGGTGTGTAAGTAGGTAGGTAGGTGGGTATGTGGGTCATGTGTGGGTGGGTTGGCATTTAAATAAAAAATAAATAGGTAGGTAATTGGGTGTGTGGGTGGGTAGGCAAATAGGCAATAGGTAGGTATGTAGATGGGTGGGTGTGTGTGTGTGTGGTTAATTAAATGGTAGGCAAGTGGGTGAATTGGTGGGTAGGTAAATAGGTAGGTAGGTGGGTGGGTAGATAAATAGGTAGGTACGTAGGTAGATGGGAGGTAAGGAACTTGTCTATGTTCATATCAAATGACTTATAATTATTTTTTTATCATTGTAATGACAATTGGATGTCCACATCATTTTGTCATCAATTATGGATGTTGTATAAATGAAATAAAAGTGATGAAAATTAACATTTTCCATTTTGTTAACACCTCATCATTTACTAATCACATGCCTCGCTAATATATGACCATGACTTTTTACACATAAGATTCAAAGTAATAATTTATGACTAAAGTCATACATATAGTCATTTAAAAATTGTAGTCATAGATTTCTTAATTGTAAAGGACATAATTCCTTCTAGTGAATGCATGTTTACAATCATCCATAACTTCACATTTTTGATTACACAAAATTTGAATTCTAACCTTAAAAACATTCCACACATTCATTAGCACAAATGCCCATTGTCATATGCATTGGGGCCAAAAACTCATAAAACTCAAACACTACAAGGGTACCTCAAAATGGCCATAATGAAGAAGGAACACACAAATCATGAAATTGGCATTAAGAGTGCAAAACATAGTTTTAATCTTCCTCTTATGTTACCAAACATTTTATAAACTTGTAAGGTCCCAACAAGGTAGTGTAAAATTCTTCCATGGAGAACTTATTTTATGTTTTAAGTACAAGATTAATTAAGGGAAACTAGTTTACAATAGCCTTGGTTCCAATGCCTTAAAACAAAGGAAGCATTATCTACACCTATTTTTCTGTTGCAGAAACATCATACGGCAAAGGGAAAAAAATGATTAGGTCATTCACTTTTGGCTTGTCAAAGTCATTTGTTATAACCTTGCAATTTTTATACTTAATTTTTTAGGTTCATCTACAATCCAAAAAACCTATGATTGTGATCATCCAAATATCCACCACCCAAGCTTAAGTAAAATTAGACCAACAAATATCAATGCACTTTCAAGAATGGAAATAGTGATGGAATATTTCATCCCCATCAATGTGGAACAAAACTTGATGAAAAAACTTATTAAAATCTTTCAATATATTTGATGAAATTCTTTTTCAAGTCTTTTAATGTCCTTTTCCATTGTTGACCTCACATAAATTGCATATCTACCATTTTACATAACGATACAAGCCAACAAATTTGCATCTTGATTTTATCCAATGCAAAGTTATAGTCAACAACATTATCAAATTTCACCAACTAAACTTTTTACTTGTAGTCCATGGTGTAATCACCTCCAAAAAATTATTTCATTTTCATCTCCCTCCTCTTCACCATCATCTCCTTCCCTTGCAACAAATTCACCTTTCCATCCTTAAGAAAACAATTTCCATCAATGAAAATCAAGTATTAAAATTCCATTAACAAGCATGTACCCATAGCCAAAATTTTACCTTTTATTTCTCCCCTTCACTAATTCCACATATTTCCCTTAACATTTTGGTCAAAGTTGTTTTCTTCTTACCCATTTGTTAACTATAAATTCATGAGATGATTAGTACCACTAAGTTTATATATGCCTATGAAAAACAAATTCACATAAAAACACATTAGTGTCATTGTTCAATTCAATAACTTAGAAAAACAAATCAAATCATATTTGAACAAACCATAACAACATTAAGCCATTGGTAGATTAAAAAGTTGGTGCTAGCTTAAACAAATAAATAGGTGTTTTTCCAATATTACACAATTATTCTATAGGTGAACTTTTAATTTTACCTTCAATTAACACTTCCAATGTTTTCATTAAACATTACATCCTAAGTTCAATACACAATACTTGGAATTTCAAAGCATCAAACTATTGCATGTGGCAAACAAATGAAAAGCAAATTTTATGAAAATTGATGAGTTAAAGTTGGCTAAATTAAAATCAACATGTCGGATTCATATATTATGGATACAAAGGGCTTAAAATCAAGGGACATTTGAAAAATCAAATGGCTATTGAAAACTAGTTCTAGATTTTCACAAATTGGTGAAAATTAACTTCATTTTCAAATAAAAATTAGAGGAAACATATTCAACTAATATTCATACATGATGAAAAAATCAAGGGGCATGCATAAGCATCAAGCTTTCAAAATTGAAAAGGTTATTGACATCCCTTGAATCTTTTGAAAGAGATTTTAGGATGAAACTCTATTGGCAACTTGAATAATGTACCCCAAATAAAATAAAATATATAATGATTAAAAAATATAAAAAGCAAAGGACTATCAAACATCCATCTATTAATCCTCAATTGTTGTTGTACATATAGCACTAGCAATGCATTCATTAATGAAATGTTACTTTTATTGAAATAGAAACATCTTGCACCAACCAAACACCTTGCCTTCAAATGAACATGAGGCGTCCAAAACTTTAAAAAAACTTGGATTAGCATATGACATTATTCATGCATGTCCAAAGGGGCACATGTTGTTTCATGGGGCATATGAGACTATTCAACCTTGTCACAAATGTGGGTTATCACGATTTCAAAATGGTGGGGGAATCACTTATCCCACAAAAAATCCTATCACATTTCCCATTTATTATTCAATTAACAAGAATGTTCAACATATTGAAACAAACATCATTAATGAATTGGCATCTAGATAACCGAAGTGTTTATGAACTTGTATGGCATGTTGCAAATTCAAAGCAATGGAAGTTTATAGATGAATAATGGCCAAACTTTGCTCAAGAGCCTTGCAACATTTTATGAAGGCTTGCAACAAATGGCATAAACCCTTTTGTTGAAAAACACTTCACATGAACCGCATGGCCTATAGTCCTATTAAATTATAACGTTCCCCCATGGTTAACCACAAAGAAGCATTTCATAATGTTATCATTGATTATTCTTGGGGAAGAGTCAATGACAAGGGGCAATATGGACACATACTTGTAGCCTTTACTAAAGGAGTTGCAACTTTTATGGCATGAAGGGGTTTAAATTCGTGATGTCACCAATTACAATGGGGCCTTTCAGTTCATTTTAAGAACAATCTTAATGTGGTGCATGCATGATTTTCTTGCACTTGGCATCATGCTTGGTTGTAGCACAAAAGGCTATCATGCATGCCCTAGGTGCAACCCACGTGCACTTCATCTTGATAACATAAAACAATGTCAAAAAATGTGTATTGTAACCATTGTTGATGGTTGCATATGAATCATCAATTTTGAAAAAATGTAGCTACATTTTATGGTACCTTTGATATTCATATGGCATCACCCCAAGTCGAAGCATATAATGTATTTCAATGGGGCTTTATGGGAAAATATTTTTTCAACAAAAAAGGCACCTTTGCCTAAATGACTCGGCCAAGGTATATGGCATTAAGTGTGTTCCATCATTTTTTTGAACTCAAGAATATTGGAAGGTATGTTACAAATGGGTTGGTGCATTTAGAAGGGCTTTGTTAAAATGAACACACAAAACATTCTTACACCACATGTGAACTAGGTATTGTCAAACCTAATCTCCCAAATGTTTTAAGGTTGTCTAATTGTTATCTCACTTTCAAAGGTGAATCAACAATGTGCAAACCTCTACCTCCATGTCAATTTCCTTTACTTTGTATGGAGAAATTTCATATTGATTGAAAGTTTATTTGGATTTGAAAAATTTGCAACTCCTATCTTAATATATGATTGGAATTCTTGATTAAATTAGGGTGCCCATCTTCTTGTAGTTCTAACTAGTTGCAATAATAAGGTTTCTCATTGTTCACTTTCCATCTTATGAGTTTCTTTTATTGTATTCTTCTCCACAAGGAAAAAGAAGCTTGATTATGCATAATCCAATAAAATCATGAGTTGATGCAACAATTCCCATTTGGGGTATTTTGTTTTATTTGTCCTTATGCATTGGGTTTCCTTTCATTAAATAATCCTTGTTTAGGGTATTTAGTTTCCATTGACAAGGTTTTTTACTTGGTGCATACACTAGTAAACAAAACTATCATTTGCAACTAATTTTTAGGTGCAAAAAACACTTATAACTATAAAAAAAAACCTAACATCAAACAACAAAACACTAATGGCCACTAATTGCAAATTACTAATTAATGAACTTTTTCATCATAAAATAGATGTATGTCAATCATATATACATACTTGGATGTGTTCATACAATTATACTTATGACTATCATGCAACTATAACATGCACCAATGCAAATTTGACATGGGGCAACAAGACAATCATTCACTAAACAACACATGGCAACATCTAGGTTTTAAAATGTATTTAATTGAAAAAAAATTAATTTTTCTCCCACCATACACTACCTGCCATATGGCAACCCAACAATAGTCCCAAAAGACACTTAATCATTTAAGGCTCACATAGGACTAAGTCGTTTACAATATGCCATGTGGCACTTAAGCCACCTAACCATAAGTCTAGTTTAGGTGCTTAAACTACCTAGCCTAACTTAGGGCTAAGCAGCTTATGATAGGCCACGTGGGAGCTAGGCTAAGCTTAGGCCACCTAGCCATAGGTTTACCTACGTGGCACCTAACCTAAATAGGTTTGGGCTAAATAGGCATAGGTTAGAAAGGTAATTACTTAGGCATAAACTAAATGTCGTGACGTGTAGTGTCATGACATATGATGTCATAAGGATGTAAATACGTAGTAAATTTTACTAAACAAAAAGACTAAAGCCAATCAGAGGTATAAACTAATCAACTAAAAAGAGATGCAAGCACACACATATATATAATGCACAAGGGAGGCTAAGATGAAATTCTCATGTATCCCCCCCCAGACTTGAGCCGGGAAAAGCGTGGCATGGTCTGAGTAGGAATCAAGGTGTTATAGGAGAACATGATGAACAGTACCAATTGCCGACGGGAACTTGAGTGAGCTCCGGCTTGAGGCAGAAAAGATGGTATCCACCATTACAGTTATCGCAAAACAACATCTGATCAACATCGTCTATCCTCTGACATACCTGACATGGATAATCAAGTGGAGGAATCCAAGTTGACGTGATGATGGTAGGATCCAAGTTCGGCACGTGGCAAGGCGCACAATTTTTGGAATGATCTCAAATTGTGCATCCGTCAGCTCCTTACAATTCCAACACAACTGAAGGCCTGATCGTCTTAATCCTCAAGATAATGTGACCGAAAGAAATGTCTAGAGTATCATTGGGTTGCCACTGGAGATACACAAAATCACCAACATCAAATTGTCTCACCTTAGGTTTATAATTGCCACCTCGTGTGTGTGCATATCGTAAGGTGTCTCGATGTTGTGCAATGGACAGGTTCTCCATGGCCATGGGCATAACCCTCTTGAATATAACGACCCTTTCTGCAATGACCTTAGCCCAAGTGGTTGGGGAGTCCAAGTCCACAACTTGGTCCATTTAAGCAGCAATGGAAGAGGGTGGAATGGGATGTATCCCGAAAAGTAAAAAGTAAGGAGAGAAATGAGATAAAGAAGCGTGTTTGGACATCCTGTAACCCATGGCGATGTAAGGGAGGGCCAGGTCCCAATCCTCTTTGTTCTTAATGAGGCAAATCTTTCGAAGTCCCTTCTTGCATGTTTGAACCATCCTTTCTGCAAGGCCATCAGTTTGGGGATGATCTCTTGAAGTCCGACGATGGTCAATGAGAGCATGGTCAAGTAGGTCTTGGAATTCTCCCCTGAATTCTGATCCTTGATCAGTGAGGCACTTAGCATAAGCCCCAAACCTACTTAGAACTTGTTGTAAGAAAACTTGGCTAGTGTTGTGTGATGACTTGTCCAATAGCGCAACAAGCTCAACCCACTTTGAAAAATGTTCAATCATAATCATGATGTAAACATTACCCCTGGAGGTTTTTGGTAACTTTCCAGCTAAATCACATGACCAGTGATGGAACATGCCCTGAATAAGGAATGGAGAAAGTGTGAGCTATCGAGAGGAGAAAGAAGTTCTCACTCTATCACATTGTTCACACCTAACAATGATGTTTCGGACTTGAGCATACATACTTCTCCAATGGTAATGAGGAACGAGAAGGCTATAAATATGCTTAATTCTAAAGTGTCCAAGCTTTGAATGTACTTTTTGAATAAGACTAGGTCGTTCATGTGGTGGTGGAACCACTTTGTCAACTTGTGGTAAGCGTCAAATGAAGTGATTGTCCCTCCATGAATAGCATTTGGACCGTTGTTGTATGCGATCCCGTTGACTTGATGTAACTTGGGGAAGGTATTCCCCATGTTGAAGAAACCTCAAAGTGTCCAAGTCCTCCCATATATCCAGAATGGGATGTTCAACCAGGTTACATTGCAGTAGTGCAAGATAACTAGATGCCTCAAATACATGTACTGTTGGAATCTGGTCAAAATCTTGCCTGGCTTCTGAAAAATCTTCAGAGGTTGTGAGGGGTTTTCGCAACATGGTATTCACATTCTGATGTGTAATACCAGGTCGGTGAATAACCTTGAATTCATACTCTTGAAATATAAACGCCCAATGAGCTAACTTACCAGTAAGCTTATCGTTGGTCATCAACCACTTGATAGGCTGATGGTCGGTATACAAACTGAAATTGGTGCCATAAAGATAAAGCCTGAAATGTATGATGGCCCATACAACAGCAAGGCACTCCCCTTCGTATGAAGAGTAGTTATTCTCAGCCTTGTTGTTGCTTCGAGATGCATAAGCGATAACATATTCCTTGCCTTCCTCATCAAGTTGGCCAAGAATAGCTCCAATACCAAGAGCACTCCAGTTAGTGTGTAGAATGAAAACCTTGTTGAAATCAGTTCTTTTCAGAATGGGGAACTCTGAAAGTTTTTCCTTGAGTGTGTTGAAAGCTTCCTGAGCCTCATCACTCCATGTCTAAGCAACATCCTTCTTTAACAATGCATAGAGAGGATGAGCAATAGTACTAAAATCTTAGACATAAATTCTGTAATAATTACATAGTCCGATGAAGCTCCTCAACGTGTGAACATTAGTAGGATTGGGCATCTCCAAAATGGCTACTACTTTAGCCCAATGAGCCATAATACCATTTGGCAAAATTTTATGTCCATGATAGATTACTAAGGTGACAACAAACTCACACTTTTTAGGATGGATCTTCATATTGACTTCGTGGAGCCTCTTGAATAACTCCTCAAGATGAGCCAAATGCTACAGGAGTCCCTTGTTATGCACTAGGACGTCATCTATGTAACACTTCAAGAAATTTGCCCCTTCGAGAACCTAGTCCATGACTCGTTGAAAGAAGACAGGTGCATTCTTCAATCCAAAAGGCATTACAAGCCATTCCCATAACTTGTTGCTTCCATGGAATGTTATTTTCTTGCGATCCTTCGCAGCAAACACAATCTGGTTGAAACCTTGCCTCAGATCCACAATTGTGAAGATGTTTGAATCTCCAATGCTATCAAACAATTCTTCAGGGATGGGCATGGGGTACCTATCTTGAGGTGTAACTAGGTTCAAAGGCCTATAATCCCCACACATCCTTTTCTCAGTCCATAATCCAGCTGAATCTTTCTTTGCTAGCATTATTTTAGTGGCTGCAAAATCAGAACTTGATGGCTAAATGAGACCGGCCTCATGGAGCTCTTTGCATCTTTCATCTACCAGTTCCCATTCATGTTTGCTCAACCTATGCCTCCTTCGATAGACGAGTGTCTCATTTGTAAGGTCTATAGAGAACTGCATGGTTTTACACCTACCTAAATCTTTCATTGAGAATGCAAACACATTCGCATACTTAATTGGCAAGTCTGTGACTTGGTCTCTCTCCTTCTTGGTGAACTGGTTCCCCATAACGAAAAGGTAGTTGGAAACACATGGAATGGAGTTGAAAAGTGTGTTTGAAGGACCTGGTGTATTGGGTTCTCCACTATCCAATTGCATAGATTCGTAAAAGGTCGTAATTGTTTCTCCAGAAGCTAATGTACCTCCAAGTGTATTAGACACAACTTGAGTCAAATTACATGGTACCTCCTCCCCACCAACACTAAGAGTGAAATGTAGAGTGTTAAAGATAGGCAAGTGTACTTGGTCGGGGTGCCATGTGGTTACATCGCCAGAACTGAAAGCTGATTGAATATTGTTGTGTACATTTGAAAAAGTACACAAGTTACCAACAACCATGTAAGGGAGTCCAGGTCCATGCCTCTCCCCAGTAGAGCGTTATGCTCCAATTTAGTCATTTTAATGTGACTAATAATGTCAGTTTGGAACCCCATAGCCCTTTTTCTTTCTTTTGGGTTTGGTTCATCCCAAGTGGCTGAAACATGATGATACACCAGGCTTGGCCCATTTCCCTGAAAGGCGTGTGCTCTTGGGAAGGAGACAAAGGTGGGCCAAGCACCTCTTGGTTTTCCTATTGTGTTCGCAAGAAACCAAGGAGGTTTCTCTTACCTTGTAACTGGTTGGCAAGAACTTTGATCATCCAATATGTGAGAAACTTGCAGGTTCGGGTCTCTGATAGTGTATTTCAGAGCTAGCTGCAGAATTGAGAGTGGTGCCAAGTTAGTCCACCAATTGCACAACCGGTGCACATAAGAACAACATTGTGCCGCATCAAGTAGGAGCGGCTCTCCAAGGTAATGCTTGACTAGTGTCTAGTGCTCCTGGATTTTCTCCCTCTTGTCAAGTTGAGAAGGGGTGTTCTCAATTACATAACCAAGTGTAGGAGAAATGGATTGAGCCCAGGTGATCAATCGTATCATGTCCGTGAAAAGACCAGATCTTGTGTCATTCAAGCCTTCTCCAAATCCAGCCACTGAAAATCCTTGACACTCCCAACCTGAAATGATGAGGTCGACGGGGCCAAGTAATTCCATATGTTTTTTCTAAATTAGTTGTATGTCAGAGGGCAAAAATGTGAAATTAGCCTTCCACACGGTGGTTGCAAACTATTGTGGATCAGTTCTATGAGAATCCATACCAGGGTCGGTGGACTATCAAAGCAAGAGTGACTGCCAAAAGTGATGTTCGTCGTTTCCACAACGCCAGGGGAGATGGCAAGGTTTTCTCCTTTGACCTTTTGGATGCAGATAATGGAGAGATTCGAGCTACTTACTTCAACAATGTTATGGATCAGTTCTATGATAAAATTGATGTGGGCATGGTGTATTTCATTACAAAGGGTTCTCTAAAGGCAGCAAAGAAGAATTTTAATCATTTAAAAAATGATTGGGAAATAATTCTGGACTCATCATCAATAGTGGAGCCTTGCTTTGAAGGACATGGATCAATCCTTCAACAACATTTTCACTTTAGGCCTATTGGTGATGTTGAAAATATGGAAAATAATGCAATGGTGGATGTCATTGGAATTGTTGTGTTAACCAATCTCTCAAGTACCATTATGCGCAAGAATGGCATTGAGACACACAAGAGAACTTTGCAGATAAAGGACAAATCTGGCCATAGTGTGGAAATCACAATGTGGGGCAGTTTTTATCATAAAGAGGGGCAACATATACAAAATATCTGTGACTCTGGCCAAAACCCTGTACTGGCTATGAAGGCAGGTAGGGTCAGTGATTTTAGTGGCAAGTCAGTTGGAACAATATCTTCAACACAACTCCTTATAGATCCTGATATACCGGCAGCACATCAGCAAATTGGGCAATTTGACTCTTGACCACTAAAAGTCAAGAATTGACCTGATTTCCTTATGTGCAGGTGACATGCAACATACTGTTGGAAAGTTCTTGATGAGGGCTACAATTTTGCTTTAGGCTTCATCTCAATTAGAGGTCTGCACACAAAGTTATGGGGTCCCAAAATTGCGAGAGTCCCAACTTTGGGAATTTCGGGACTCCCATTTGGGAGTCCTAGGACAAAATGCCATTTGGATGTGGGCCTTGTGGAAAGGCATAGAGTATATTATAAAGGGGAAGGTGATGGCTTCCCCCAAGTCCGGGCCATGGTGAGTCTTGTGAGTCCAAATTTGCCCATGGCTCATCATAGCACCAAATGTGCTTCAGCTATGCACTAACCAACTTGTTGTTTAATTTGTGCAGGTCTGTGTGAGTGATTGAAGTGCTTGTCAATCTTCCTAGTCCCATCCCGAAGCTCCAGCACACCCCTCTACCCCTGAAGTGTTGCGAACCAAGGAACGTGGCCCAACTTCTTACTCTTTCGTTGTTTTCATCTTAAACTCACATTTGAGTCTCTTGAAGAGGTTGGGAGTTCGTTAGACAAGCTTACCAAATATCAAGCTTGAGATAATGGCTCCAATGTAGAACCCAATTTTATTACTTGAAATTACTCAAACTTGTCCCCATATAGGCTCAACTAAGATTGGAGGTCTTGTTCAATTTTGAGTACTTAGACAATTTCTTTTCATTTTAAAAGGGATTTAACTCCGTCTTGAGTAAATAGTTCATGTTGTTGCTTTAGTTCCACATCAATAAATTGTTGAACTCAAGTGCCTTTATTCTTAGTTGTGAACATAACCCACAACAAACATTCAAATGCAAAATGCGACTAAAAGATTCATGATTTGAACCAAATGACATGATTGCATTCTTGGAAAGAAACATAATAAAGGAAATCAAATGTGCAATGTATAATTTGGAGTCAAAATGTCCATGATAAGTTCCTTAAAATAGTTGTTATCTCCAAGTCGTGTCCATATCTATAAAATATGACAACTTACAAGAAACAAACATTCACAATTGGTGTATTCACGAGTGGGGTACTAGAAAGGAATGACATGTATTTAAAGGATTACAAAGGACAACTTTGGATTTTTGTTTATCTTACATTATCATAGTTATAATGGATTGTTGTATGCTAATAGATAAAATGATGTCTTGTTAAATTAATAAAAATATTTAAAAATAATTTGGATACTATGTAAATGTTATTTTGAATCTTGTAATTAACTATATCAAATGTCTAAACTGCACTTTGTTTTTAAATGTATAAAATCATATAATTGATCTCAAACAAAAACATAAACAAAATTACATTTACGAAAACATGCCTCTTTTTATGAAAGTACATGTTCATTATACGAACTTGATGAAAACCAAATTATACAAAAATTTCAATGTCTTTAAATTTTGAAGGAAAGGGTTGCAAGGAAAAGGATTCATTTTTTTAACCATTTGATAAAAGAATAATGTTCAATGGGTTCAAAATGTCTAACTTGAGTGTGCTAGATCACATGTGCAAGAATTAATCTTGCCAAAAAACATGTTTGGTTATCCATTGAAACTAATTTTGGGAATTTCTACGAATTTATGCATTTTTGGCTATAAACCACAATATTCATACACAATTATGTATGAATGTGAAAACTCACCATCGCCACATGAATTATCTTAAATTAGACTATTCAATTTTTTTAACTTAAATTTGTTTAAAATAAATGTTATTTGCAAAAAGTAATCCCATAAAAGTCTTGGAGTCCTTTTTCCTTTTTTTGGAACCCCAACCGTAAATAAGCCCAAACACCTAATGCCCATAACATTGTTCATTAATTTCAAATTGTTGAATAAATGCTTCAACTTTTCTTGTAATCTAAACATAAGGAACAAAATGAAAGGTCTTAATAAATTATAATAATATAACAAAACACACATCAACATTACAAACCATAATTCTTCAAATCTTGGATGACATTTAAATATTCAAAAAAGTTTCAAGAATGACGTTCCATAAACTGAACTATACATTTTAATTTAGAGAACCAATGTTGAAGCCTTGATTCAATATCCACAATGCATCATTTTCCCCTTCCAAATGAAATAACAACCTTTACAATTGGTGGATTTAAATATGGATCGACAATCATACTTTTCCAATTAGAAGCAAAGTTGGTCCCAAAAGATTATTCAAGTGAGTGGGGTTCTCCAAAACCATATCAACCAATAGCACATGTGCATATGTTAGATGGAGTTTGAGATGGATGTTAAATTGTAACGGCCTCCCTCTAAAGCAATCACAATAGAAGTGGATCACCTTCCATTAAAACACAACACCTAGAATTACAACTTATATGTTGCAATAGTTTGTTCTTTTGCTGGCAACTAGTATATTTTGGCAATGTTGTTAATGTGGTTATTTTTCAAGAATTTGATGAGTAATTAAAAATAGAAATGTCCTTTCTGTGGTGGAAATTGACCAAAAAGTGAATGCATTCCATGTATGAAAAAACATACATTAACTAGATTCAGTACTCACTGAGATCAAGACCATGTCAAGGTTGTATTTGTAGGCAAGAATGATAAACAAATTCTCTTGAAACCCACACGAAATGAAAGATCAAAATTGCAAATGAAGATAAATTGACACATTAATGTTAATACTTATGATTGATTGAGTTTCATTTTAAGATATGCTAACATTTGTCTGTCCGTGATCCTTGATTTCATTTATAATGTGCATAAGTGTGCAATGTATTTATAAAGGTAAATGATGTTTGGGATCACCAAAAACACTTCAAGAAGTCACCTATCTATTCAAATGAAACAAAGGTGAAACACTATGGACAAAACATTATTAAACTATGACAAAATCCTAGATTCCAACAAGGACAAATGTAATAAATGTAATCCTTCCTCCAATAATTGAATATCTTTGGTTTTTTTTGTTTCTATTTTTTTTTTGGAACTATGAACCTAGAATTCAATCATTAGATAAATTCTCATTTTACATTTCAAATGGCCCAACCTTTGGCTTGCATGTAAGCTAATTGGATAAACATACCTCACACTATAAACTTTACACCATAACTTGTAAGATGTTTTACAAAAACATATACATGATGGTAAACCATGTTTTAGCAAAACTTTTTATTTTGCACATTTCATGTTCTTGTCTTTAGTTTTTGTATTCCATGATTTGGACTTAGAATTAAGTCTACTTTCATCATGGTTGATTTGTGTTGTTTGAAAATCTTGTTGTTTTGATAGTTTTCATGCCCATGACAAAACCTAAACAAGTTGGGCCTTCATTTTTTTCCCCTGCAATTGTGTTTTTATTGAAAGTTTGATGGATGCTACCATCATTTGTGGTTGTTATAGTTTACATATGAAGATAAAAACATAATTATCATGTGATGTCACAAATGACATGACATAAATCTAAATCACATTATTACACCACCCATCAGTACCATCCAATTTGATTTGGGTGGATTCTTGTTGCACCAAACCACCAAGCCTAGAGGTTGAATGGACTTGGGCATGTGTCATATCATTATAGTAGGAATTTCAATGGATGCCTTCATTAGTTTTTTTTGGTTGTCAATAAAATATTTTTAAAATTATGGATTAATATTCTGGGTAGGGGTTTTATTTTTATTTTTTCATATGCCTTGCTCAATAAACCACTTTTCATCATAGTTGGGCTTTCCAACAATAACATAACTTCCACACCATAGCTACAAGTAATCTCAAACCAAGTCGATGCACCCCTACTCGTGGAAAGCTTTCCAAAGATACCAAGAACATGACACAAAGCACCATGGTTTGGGAGATCTCAACATGACAAACAAAACAAAACAAAACAAACCACCTTGCCTCATAACATAGATAAACAAGTTACACACCAAAAGCCAAATTCACTACACCATTGTGCCTAATTATATGCAAGGTTAACAATATTAAGAACCAACCCTAACCCTAAAATTGAGGTGAAACAAACCCCTTTTCACCATCCTAATAAGGTTAACAACCTTCCATTTAGTCTTCATGTAGAATGATTTTTGAAGCATCTATTTCATATAAATTAGTAAGCAATCCCACTCAATCCTACTCACGTTTGGTGGAATGCAACCAAGGTAGAATAGTCTCCACTAGGCTTAAACCACCCTTAAACCACACATAAACCCACTATAAACTGAAAATCTGATGTGGTAGATTTATCACACTAGGGTGTGAACTTGGGTTGCCTTGCCTAAGTATTTCCTAAGTACTTGTCATGACAGGTCAGCACTTTCAAAATCCTGACATGGCAGATTTATCACTCTAGGGTATCAAAACGTTTGCTTGCTCAGTTTATCCTTGTGTGTCATGACAGATCAGTAGTACTTACGAAAATCTGACATGGCAGATTTATCACATTAAAATTGGTTGTCCATTTAATTTGCTGCATGTCATGGCAGGTTTGGTACTTATGAAAGTTGTGACGTGGCAAAATCCTATGCTAGGATGTGGACTTTGGTTTGCACAACTCTTTTCCCATGTGTCATAAATAAAAGGTCAGGACTTACAAAATCTGAGGTGGCAGATTCTTTGCCCCAGGGTATGAACTTTGTTGGTTGCCCAGCTATGTGTCATGGACAGGTCAGTAGTTTTTGAAACTTTGATGTGGCATGGGTTTGGACCTTGGTTGCCCAACTATTTTCCTACATGTCACGACAGGTCAGCAATTTACAAGTCTGACATGGCAGGGTGTGAACTTTCATTGCCCAGCTAATTTCCTACATGTCATGACAGGCCACTACTTTTTGAAAAATCTGACATGTCTGATCATCATGATTATCATGCTAGTGTGTGAACATTGTTTGCCCTACTATATTTCCCACGTGTAATGACAGGTCAGCAGACATCTGTTATGGCAGGATGTGAATTTTGGTTGCCCAGCTATTTCCTACATCTCATGACAGGTCACTCGTTTAAAAATTTGACATGGCCAATTTTCACAATTATCATGCTAGTGTGTGAACATTGTTTGCCCTGATATATTCCCTGATATGTGTCATGACAGGTCAGCAAAATTATGACATGGCCAGTTGTGAACTTTGGTTGCCCAACTATTTCCTACGTGTCATGACAGGTCAGCAAAATTATGACATGGCCAGTTGTGAACTTTGGTTGCCCAACTATTTCCTACGTGTCATGAAAGGTCAGCAAAATTATGACATGGCCAGTTGTGAACTTTGGTTGCCCAACTATTTCCTACGTGTCATGACGGGTCACTATTTTCAAAAAAATATGACATGGCCGATCGTCACGATTATCACGCTAGGGTGTGAACATTGGTTATCCTGCTCTATTTCCTACGTGTCATGACATGTCATCATTTTCCAACGCCTAGAACGGCAGAAAATCACACATGGGGGAGGCGAAGAACTCTCTGACAGAGACGCAAAAGCACAGAGCAGAGACAGAGAGAGAGAGAGAGGGGAATTGCGCGTCTCATCATGCACACACAATCTTCATAAAACTTGTGCAAAGATTTCAGTTGTGGTTTTGTATTGGGTCTCTGTTTTTTGTTTTTTATTGTTGTTTTTTTTGTTTTTTTCCCCCTTCTCATGGTTTTGGAATCTGCTGCAATGGAGTTTTGTCTTCACTGAAATTTCGGAGATTCAGAGCTTCGCCCGGTTTCTCAGCTTCCGAGGTTTTGCAGTTTCCGTATCCGAACAAGTCTGTGTTTGGAGTTCAGAAGTCGTGATTTGTGTGCTTGTCTGTGCCTTCGTGTGTGTGTGTGTGTGCGCGCGTGTCTCTGTTTGTGTGTGTGTGTGTGTGTGTGTGTGTGTGTGCATGTGTGCGCGTGTTTTTTTTAGGGGTTGAGTGTGGTGGGAAGATTTGGAGTTCGATGTTGAAAGGGCTTTTGCGGCAGAGTCTGTTGTCATTCAGGGCTTTCCGGGCTTGAGGTTTGGTTTCTGCGGCTGGGGTTTTTGAGAGTTGAGTCGCACTGGGTTTTGTGGAGCTGTGTGGGGTTTGAGGCTGTTCAAGGTTGTTGTTGGTGGGTGGTTTTGTAAGTAGTGAAGGATTTCCTAGGTTTCAGGGTTTGGACGAACAGCAGCAGCAGCATGAAGAAGAAGCTATAGTAGAATCCGACCTTTTAGATTTTCTCTGCAACACACACACGCACACGCACCCACGCACTCCTGGTTGCCACCTACCATTTGCATTTTTGTCTTTGTTCCTATTGTTATATTCTTCTCAACAAAGGAGTTCTTGTTGGTTCTTATTGTTGTTTTCCAACTCACACATCTGAGAAGAAGCTCCTCTATGGTTTGAGGATTCCGGGCGGTGGTAGAACTTTGTGAAACTCTTTTTTGGTAACCCCAAGGGTTGCTTTTTTCAAAGTCACGGGGGTGGAAGAAAAAAATGGCATCAGCAGCAGCAGCAGCAGCACGTTGTTTGTCTCCCAGCGCAGGGTTCTACACTGACCTTGCAATTTTGCCCATAGGAAGGACCCTTGTTGACAATCCAACTGCGGACATGCGACCTGCATTTGGGAGCCCAATCCCAGTTTTTGCAAAAGTGGATGCAGATAGTAATGGCACATTTGTGGACTTCTATCATGCCATTGCAGTTTTGAATGAAGTTGGAAACAAATTGGAGCATTTTCAGCGATGCTACTTACACCATTCACAGGTTTGTTTTTGCTCCATTGTTTGGTTGCTCCATTTTCTCTCCAGTCATGAAGTGCTGCATTTTCTGCTCCAAGATTCATACACTAGTTTATGCTTATGATCCTGCCTAAAGACTGGCAGAAGCATTCAAAGCATTTTGAGTCATCTGAGACATCATCCTGCATTTGTTTTCTATGCTTGAAAACCAAGTTATGGTAGCTAGTCGCTACCGGGCATGATGAAGATGATGATCTGTTGCATTCTCAGTGATCTGATACATTCTCAGTGCATCCTCATAATGCTACCATCACCACACCCATTGTTGTTGCTTTTGGTTTGCAACAGTTTTGCATGAGGAAACTCCCAGGGCATCCATCCATCTTGATTCATGAGTGTTTCTGCGTAAAGTAGGAAATGGTGTAGTGTACTGCACATGATGTGCATCTGATTGTCTGAAGTCCTTTAACATTTTTAATCAAGGTAGTGGATTCTAGTTGACTCTTGTTTCCAGGGTTTAAGAGCTTATGGCACATCATGATGATCTCTTGAGAGGATGCATTTTGTTGCTGAACTCTGCTGTGGAATGGTGTGTACACACCATGGAGCCTATGTCTAAGAAGTCCTCTGCTACCTGGTTCATAAGCTTGTGTGCATACTTCTGTAACCTTATTGGCGAGGCTTGAAAACATAAATGAAATGGAGTTTAAATTTCAATGGAGGTAGCAGCAACGGGGTTATTGCAATTTCCTTCAAAGGGCCTTTTTAGGGGAAAGTTTGGCAGTTGTGACACAATTGATGTTGGATTTGCAAGATCTGCTGCAGTTTGGTGCTAGCTAACAAGGAAAGGGTTATGCCACAGATTCTGAAAGCAGGGCCAACACTTCAAATATGGGCAGTGGATGGTGCTGAAGCTGAGGTGACACCTGAGATGTTTCTTTGCTGTGATAGAACTACTTGTCCAATTTCCTTGTGGTTATGTATTTTCCTTTTGATGATAATATTCTGGCTAAGCAAGAATTCAGGAGTTAGTATCATGATCAGGATGTATGGGTTGCTCTTTTGAACCTAAGGTGTGTAAGTCTCGGGTTTTTGTTTGGCAGCAAGGAAAAATATCGTCTTTTGCAGTTGACTTCAAGCTGGAAAAGGTGAATAGTGACTTCTACTCAGCAATCCAGGAAAAAAAATCAAAAAGTTTGGTCAAAGGTATTACTCCACATATGTGCCACTATTCAGATTTAAGGATTGAAAATTTTTCCGTGCTAGCAGATATTCTGTTGTGATGATGGACTCAATAACCAAGAGTTTTTAGCCCTAAAGCTGTTTCCATGAACCAAGAGTGTGGTTTTGCTGGAACTGCCTCAATGGTTATATTCCAACTGGTATTGTGGAGTTTTTTCTGCAATCTCATAGTTTTGTAATCCCACTACTATGTTGTACTGAGTTGATGCTGTACTGAGTGTATGGTATGTTTTACAAGTGCTAATGTAGCAAATGAGTTTTATTTGTCTGAAATTTTCTCCTGATGTTCAAAACATTTCAATATTTATATTTCCCACCTATGGCTCCTCTTTCCCCTTTTATGAGCTCCTTTCTGAATGAATTTCTGAACTGCACCCCAGATAGGACTCTGCCATAGTATGTAATATTTTTGAACCAACATTCTTATTTCTGTCAGTGTTTTTTTGGTAATGCCTCTTACTCCACAGAGCCTGCAGATGCAAATGGGAACAAGGAGACCACAACAACAGTTAGCAAGTTTGAGGAGAAAATTGAGCCATCATCAGCTAAGATGTATTTCCATTACTATGGGCAGCTCCTGCACCAGCAGAACATGATGCAGGACTATGTGCGAACTGGTAATGGGATGCCTTCCTTTGTTTGTTGTTCATCATATACTTCTCTTTGGATGTGCGAAAAATGGGCTGCTGGATCTGAGATATATGAGTGTGGGTGGATGACAGGGACATACTATGCAGCTGTAATTGAAAATCAGGCAGATTTCCAAGGGAGGGTTGTGGTGGATGTTGGGGCGGGTAGTGGCATCCTGTCCCTTTTTGCGGCTCAGGCAAGTACCCTCCCAAAGCAGTGCTGTGTTCTTATAACACAGGGCCTGTCTCATTGAGCAAGAGGAGGTTGCTATTTTTGTTTATGTTAGTGGAGCTGCAGATTCGAAAGGGAATGAAGTTTACCCATTTTCAATACTCGATTAGAGGGTTTGTTGATGAAATCCTCTTTGCCTGGTGTTAACTGTATGCAGTTAGATTTATTTCTTTTGGAAGTAGGGAAAAAGTGCATGATAGTTCAATGATAATGGGTTTGGGGAGAACCCTTAGGCTTTTCAATCATGCAATGATAGTCATGAGTGCACATGTAACAATCATGAGCACGAGAGCTACTTTTCTTTTCAAGAAGTGTTTGGATTGTTTGACCAGGAGGAAGATAAAAAAACAGGCTCTATGATAGATCATCCCTGACCTAAGCAGGCATGGATCCATCCTTGTCTCATAACCCCCTTCTTAGACATTCAGAAGCCATTCTACTAAGCAGCTGAACAGAAAATTTTGCTGTTCCAGAAAAACTCTCACAGCAAATATTCACATGGCAAGGCTTGCTTGCTTGCTTGTTTGGATTTTGATTGATTTGAAGTTTTGGGTATTGCAGGCTGGGGCAAAGCATGTCTATGCAGTGGAAGCATCGGATATGGCATATTATGCACGCAAGCTTATTGCTGGAAATCAGCCTTATGGTCAACACATCACGGTACTTTTCTTGCCCTGTGTATGTGATTTCTGCATCACATTTTATGTACAAAAGAGTCAAGTTGTTCATCGTTTTAGGCTTATTGCACTGTGACAAAGTTCACTTTTGGTTCTGATTTGAATTCTCTTGAGGTGGGTATTGTAGATGATAGTCAATTCAGGATTGTAGGGGTGCTGATTCAGAATTTCTCCAGGGCTATCAAGTGGCCATTTTTGTCTCTAATCTCCACCCAATGGTCATGTCTGTATGCTGATGCCCATCATGTAGGGTAAGAATACCATGGTCAAACTTGGTTTGCATAGGAAGCCATGGTTATGTTCTTCATATTGGATATTGCAGTACGCAATAGTCAAAATTTGAAGGAGGTTGGTTTGGAGGGCAGTACAGTAGGGGAACAGATTATAGTAGGGTTGAGAGCACACGTATTTCGGCTGCAGGTGATTCATGGAAAGGTTGAGGAGGTTGAGCTGCCAGAGAAAGCTGACATTCTAATTTCAGAGCCAATGGGTGAGAGCTTTAGCTATCATCAAATGAGTGCCAATCGCTTTGCTATGCGAACTCTAGACAGTTATAGGATTCAGGGCTTTTAGGTTGGAAGCTTGTGCCACTTTTTCAATACCAAGACAGTGAGAGACAGATATGAAATGATTTTAGTCCAGAATTGCAAATGATTTTCTGGAGCGCTTCTCCCTTCTTTGAGCAAACGTTCTTTTGAGAAAGTTCATTTGCAGATAGTGTACCATCTCACTATCTATTCTCTAAGGCTAGGTTAGACAGATGGGTAGTGGGTTCTTCAGATCTGGACTTTTTAATCTACTCTCTAACCCTAGATTTTCCTTTTCAAACTGCGATGGAACCAAGTTCCAGTGATTTCCACAGAGATGTGGATTATGTTTTGTTGTGTGGTTGTCATATCCATTTAGGATGGAAATCTGACTTGTATATGTCTCTTGTATTTTGAAGCCTGAGGTGCATAATATGACTACAGATTCCTGAAGCCACTTCTTACACCTGTTACTTCTGAGTCAAACTATTAGTATCCAGATAGATGATAGTTTTGAACCTGACAAATCGGTCATCTTTTATATTTTTCGTGCTCTGGATTATGGCTCCTGAAAGATTGAGTGTGTGTTTGTGCAGGGACATTGCTTGTGAATGAGCGAATGCTTGAGTCATATATAATTGCAAGGGATCGTTTCCTTGTTCCCAAGGGAAAAATGTTTCCATCCATAGGAAGGTCAGCACTTATCTTCTTGAACACGAAAGGACTGGTGATGGAACTGCAGCCCTAGTATTCACATGAATGGACAGTTTTGGGGTGTTTTTTTTGGGGGACCATTTTCCAAATTGTTTGTGTTTTTGCACCAGGATACACGTGGCACCTTTCAGTGATGAGTATTTGTACAGTGAAATCGCCAGCAAGGTATTGTTCAACTGAGTAACATCTTTTGTTTGCAGAAGTTGTGATTTTCTGGCAAGCTCATGCAATTGGGCCTCTGGAAATGAACCTCTTGGGACCCAACTGTTCCTAGACAAGGACTGGTATTGTTCATGAAAGGGGAAACCATGATCTCCTTGGTTTCAACTTGTTCTGGTCAGTTGTTCCAGTGGTGTCAATAATCTTAGCAAAAAGTTTCATCTTTGGAGATTTTCCAGGGTGCATAAGCATGTTTTTTCAAGGTTTCAAGGAAGATGATTATGCTACTCTAAGCAACAGCACGTGGGGCACAATGGCAGGCTTTATTTTGGCATCAACAAAGCTACTATGGGGTGAATCTCAAGCCTGTGCATGATTCTGCATTCCAAGGTTATTTCTCACAGGTCTGAAATATTATTCTGTCTCCTCCAATTTGCCTTTTCTGTTTTGTTACTTTCTAATTGACGGGTGTCATAACTGAAGGTAAGTTCTCAAGGTTTCATGGCAAAGCAATATGCAGAATGTCCCTTGTTTGTTCCCGCAATATACCTCATAGTAGTATGTGCTGATGCCGAACACAGCAGTTGTGATGTAGTTGTGAACACAGCCAGTTTTTCATTGGTCAATCTTGTTGCACTGTAACAAGGATCATTGTGTGACATAATAAAATTGGACAGGATGTACAAGAACTAAAGATTTCTCACCCAATTCACTGATGTGACATGATTTTTGCCTGCAGCCGGTTGTAGATGCATTTGACCCAAGGCTTCTTATTGCAGCACCTGTCATCCACACTATTGACTTCACCACTGCCAAGGTAGTGTTATATCCCTTTCAACATAATGGGTTTTATTGTTGACATCCACATTACAGCTAAAGGGAAAATTCAAGACAGACTGTGAAGTGATATTGGGTCTACCTATAATTAGATGGTAGGCATAAGTTCTGGAGCCATACATCAGAAGAGTTTAGAAAATGGCTACATGGAGTTTCTGGATCCTATTCTAATTCAGACAGTCTGGTCTTTGCTTCCATTGTCATCAATTCTCAGAGCTGCCTGTGTGCAGTCGAAAGTCTTTTGGCAGATTAGAGAGATCAATCTGGTTATGTGGGGAAATAAGTTTGCTAGAAGGATAATAGTTAATCAAATTCTTCCTGTACTGTGTTTTATGGGTTTAGTGTCATGATTTCAGACCGGAGAATCTTTAGTGAAACTTAAATACATAATATTGCATTAGGGTAAATTTTTTTCATAGTATTTTGTGCAGGAGGAGGATCTTTATGAGATTGATGTGCCACTGGAATTTCAGTCAGTGGTTGCAGCACGTGTGCATGGCTTGGCATGCTGGTTTGATGTACTTTTTGATGGCAGGTCTATTGTCATTGCCTTTAAATACATCTTTCTGGCTGCAAGAAATACCTTTACCTTTGTTATCCATGTCTTGTCTGTGTTGATGAAGAACTACAGAGATTCTTGTCTGGAAAACAGGGTGTTTTGGCTGAGTATGTCAATCTGAAAACCAGAGAGAAAACTTAGAACACTTAGAAAACTGCATGTTTTTCTCATGGTAGATTTCAGTAGGACATGTTAAGTTCAATGCTGTTTTTAAATTTTAGCTGTGGCAGAGCTATCCAAGGTTCAAACCACAAAGACCACTGGCACGGTATTGAGCTGCAGGACTGTTGGGTGGTTTTTGCAGTACGGCCCAGAGATGGTTGTCAACAGCACCTGGAGCTCCAACAACACACTGGTATCAGCTTCGCTGTGTTCTTTCACAGCCTTTATATGTCCTTGCAGGACAGCCGATTACTGGACGTCTCCATTTAGTTGCTCATAGCTCCCAGAGCTACACCATCCACCTCACCATGTCAGGTCGATCCATTTCCCCAACACCAATGTAAAAACACTTCAGCAGCTTAGTATTTGTCCATACTAAAAAAAGTCTCAGGAACCCACTCTCACTTATACTCGCTTTACCTTTGAACTAGATGTGTTACACGCAACTTCTGTTCCTGAGCTTTTTTTGCCAGGATCCCAGAAACATTGATAGGATGTGATGATGGACTGATTTGGGTGGGGGGCATGCAGCCTCCATGTGGGGTCCAGGGGGTGTGCGAGGTGGGGTTCTTCAAACATCCACAGCAAAGCTGGACTTGAAGGAACCATATTACCGCATGTCTCAGTCACCTGCATATGCATGGACTCAGCAAGACCAAGCATCCCAGTACAGAGAAGAAACAATAGCTCAGCAGCAGGTTTCTTCTCTTATCCAACTGTTTAGGTCCTGAAGTTTCTGATTCAGTCATTGTCCAACTTGATCATGCAGGTTCATTCAGTTCTCTTGGTTGCATGGCATCCAAGATTTAGAAAGTTGGGTAGTCGTCAGTTATGCCCTACTTTGATGGCAGGGGAATCATCAGAAGTCTAAGGTTTAGGGTTTGGTGATGACTGGTCCAAGTAGGAATTGCTTCATCTCAGGATGTGTTGAATGGTATGATAGAAGCGATTTAAAACCCTAAACCTTAAACCTTTCCATTTGCCCATGTGCAAGTGATATATGCTATGAGCAGTGCTTGTATCTTCTTTGATTGTGTGTTTGAAATTGTCAGATGCAACAGCAGGTTGATGGCATGTCAATTCAGCAGGCTGGTATGTCACTTCAGCAAGCTGGGATTCCGCAGGAGGTGGCGCCACAAGTTCCCACACAGACTCTAGTTCAACAGCAGCAATTGACTGGCTCAAGCATTGCACAAGTGCCACAACAGGTCCCACAGCAACTGCAACAGTACTACCCACAGAACTACTGGGCTTCATAACCAACCTTAAAGACCTTCATGTGGTCCTCCCCTATGTGTTTTGGCTTGAGTCTTCACATTTATTGTCAAAGAAGAGAAGAAGGGCACCCTTTAGGGCAAGGTTCTAACCAAAGTTAGCCTGTTTCATACATTTCTCAATGTCTTGGGAGGAATTTGGGTGCATGAAAAGGGTTTGGGTGTTTTGTTATTGGGTTGAAACACTGTAAGAAGAGAAATCGGGAGGGATTTCGGTGCATGTAGAGGAATTGGGTATTTTGTTACTGGGATTGAGAAATTGGGACGGATTTGGGTGCACAAAGAGAAGAGAAATCGGGTGTTCTGTTACTGGGGTTAAAAAACTGCATGAAGAGAAAATTGGGTGTTTTGTTAATTGGGGTTGAAAATCAAAACTATGGTTTGCTCATTTGGTGCTAGTGCAAATTAGGAAGTTCAAGAAGGCTTTGATACTGCCTACTTCTGTCTGTCTGAGGAAAGGTTACCATCTATCAAGTCAACCCTGGTTCATCATGAATTGTTACAATTGCATCAAAACAGGAGAAGTTGGTGAAGTAAATAGGTCCCCATTTGTGATAGCAATATGCTCATAGATTGTTTTGCCTGTTTGCTGTGTACTTCCTGCAATTTGAGAGTCACAAAATCCAGAATGTGTCATAATGGGTATGCAATGCTGCAAGTATTAAGTCTAGTTCTGCAGCTTTTGATGAGGTATAAATTTACCATGAGTCTTGCATGGTGAAGCTATTCTAGGAGACGGATCTAGATTTGATCCTCTCCTGTGAGCTGTTCTTGTTGTGGGTTTGCCATTTAATTTCAAGCTTGATCACTCTATATGTTATGTTTTGAGGGAAATCTTTTGATTTGTGTGGAGGAGAACAAAGACTTAAAATACTGCATTGAAATGCTGTATTCCCATTTAAGGGGACTTTGCTCTCAGAGATGTCAAATTTTAACAAGAAATGCTTATGGTTCCCATTGTGAACATGTTTAGGTGAATCATAAAATGATGCCTTAGTACACTCAATAAACAATGGAGCAGGTTATGAACAATGTTGTGTGTATATGGTGTAGGATATATTAGTAATGGAAGTTCAAAATTTTCTTATACAGTAACTATGTAAATCCATGTAGTACATGTGTTTTACACTAAAATTTAATTTCTTCTACACAACATGGAATTACCTTACATTGTTATACACCTGCATTAATGCATCAAATTTTATATACTTAATGCATATTTGAATGAAATTTATACACCACATTCATTAAAATGTGTATATATGTCATGTGTGTAAAATTGGATGCCACTAATGAAATTTGCAACAATGCAAGGACTTTTAAAATGACCATGACCACATCACTTACACTTCCAAAAACAATGTAGATGAAGGGGAACAACATGGGAGGAACCTCACCTTAATCCTTGCTATATAAAATCACAAAATATAACAATTGTAAAATAACCACAACAAAGGGTAGCACAAAATGATCGAGGTGTTAAGGGATCTTTACCTACAATAAATTGTTGTTGGAGTTCACAACAATGCAAGGAGTTGCAAGGCAACCATAACACCACTATCAAACATTTGCAAATGTATTTCATAATATATATATGCATGTTGTGCACATGTAAGTGTAATACCAAATATATACACAATGAGATGTGTTAAGTGTTAAAACTTAGGTCTGTAAGTGTAAATGATTTACACATACACAATATTACACATCATGGAGACAAACCATTTACACTTACACACATAACACTAGTTATAAAGTTTTAAAAACCTTTTTAAAGTTAATTCTTAAATTATTAAAGTTAATTATAAAAAGATGATAAAATATGTGCACATAAACTAGTGTCTTCACTTAAATCTTGTAATGTTCATATATAAAAGCACTAAAGTGACATCAACATGGGTGGAAATATGGTTTTAAAACCATTCATGCTTTCTATTAAGCTTATAAGAATTGGCATTAAAAAGAACTAGAAACATATGATAAATAAATAATATATCCAAAAATTGATGGTAAATATGTGTTCAAATCTAATTCAACACCAAATACTCCATGAAATATATATATAATAAGGAGGATATAAAGATCATTGTATTCTCAAAAGGCATCATCAAATGAATATTCTCATTTTCATTTGTTAAATCATGCTTAACACATATTTTACAAGAGTCCATGCTACAAAAAATAGATTTCACAACTACTTGCATCATTTCTTTTCAAAAGGCTTAAATAAACGCCTCATTTTTTCATTTACAGTTTCAAGCAAAGATCAAAATGTATAGCAAAAAAGTTCAAATGGAAAAGAAAATTGTGATCAAGTGTGGATATATGTGACAATTGATTTGTTGAATCTTAGCTTTTTTTGGGGCATCAACTTCTCCATTGTTGGGCTCCAATTGGGACTCCAATTGCTATAAAATGAACAATGAGAAGGAAACAAATGATACAAAATTTCATCCCACTTTCTCATTCAAATATGGATGTCAATTTTTTTCAATACCCCTCACTACACAATGCACACTTGGGGGAATTGAATGCTAGTGTTTATGGACACTTCCCTTTGCAATATGTGTGTCCACCCAAAAGTTACAAGTTACAATTCATGTCAATGGCCACCCACCCAAAGTTCAAACACATTAGAACTATCTTTGAAGTGGTCTTGAGTTTGGACCTTTAATTTCACCTTCAATCTTCAATTTCATCCTCAATTGTTGGGTATCATTTAAGTGAGTAATTTTAGTGAAGATCATTATGAAATATTGAAAATGAATCCAAATAACAACTGTTACACAAGAGAAATTTTATGAGTACATAATAGCAATAGTGAAAGTTGTTCCAAGAAAATTAAGGATATAGGACGAAACTCTAAATACCACCAATTTTGGTGCTGTAAAAGGATCCACAAATTGAGTTTAGGATATCATGGGAATTTGTTTCTCTTTCATGTCCTCTTGTTTTGATTTGTTTTTACCAATGCAATTGAACATCCCATCATAATTATTAATATATTGCTAGTGTTGAACTATTTTAAAGGTTTAAAAAAAAATCATGTTGACAAAGAAAAATCACAAAGTTGGAGCCCCCTAATTGTAAGGGGTTCGGCCCTATCACTCCTATCCGTTAGGTCTAAGATTAAACAAATTGTGTGCAAATGCGGTCTTATCAATCTAATCTGATAAAACAAATCATGGGCAATGCGGTGCCACAGTAGACAAATTTGACTTCATCCAACAAATTGTGCACAAATTAGGATGTTATCCGTCTAATCCAATGGGAGATGACTTTACAAGAACAACACCAATTCCTGGATTGGATGGATGGGAGGTGAAAGATGGCAAAACATGCTTCTATTTTGGGAAGGAAAGCATATTTAAGTTCTTATGTTCCAAAAATATTAGTGATAGGCCAATCAAATGGCTCCTTCTAAAACACTCCCCAAGAAAAATAAATAAATAAATAAAATATGTATGCGCACCCCCTCATTAAGTAAAAAACAAATGAATACGTAAGTACCTTAAGTTTATAATGAGGGTATTAGGTCAAGCCAAAAATGGTGACAAATAATTTTGGAAATTGAAATTTCATGCAGCCAATGGGAAGGTTTAGCATGCACTCAAAATGCCTTGATTTTTTTTCTTTTTAAATTCTGGGGGGAAGGGGATTTTTTTCTTTTCCCTTTGTTCCCTTCAAATTCCCATTGGGTTCCCAATATGTTCCCTAAGTTCCAAGGGTGTTCCCAATAACACCTCGCTTTAATCCCATATGTTTTGCCCAAAGTCCTCCCCTTCTCACCTATATAAGTGGGCCAAAAGGGGAGGCATTTCATCTTTCCATAAAATCTTTCATTTTGGGGAGCCTCTATGTTTCAATTTTTTTGGTGATATACAAGGCAAATGAGAACACAAGTAGACACAACCAAAGAAAAAACAAAAACAAACAATCACCAAAAATTAGGTATAGACCCTATGCAAAGAAAACTCCTAGCTACAAAATGATAATCGACTATAACAAAAAAGACCTAAGACAAAAGAGTTGTCATCTACCACAAATTGGCTAATGATGGAAGTGCACTAGCTATGATGTGTGGAAAATATGAAGAATTTTAACTAGGTGTAGTAGCCCACTAAAAAATTGTTGTGGCTTATGCACGTTACAAGGTTATGGACATGTGATGTCGATAGTAAGAAACAAGCATCGAAGGGATTAAAGAAGATCATTGATGACATGTGATAACGGTCTATGCAAAAGCGGTCAAAAATGAATCAAAACCAAAATGAAAACACCCATACATCTCAATAATAAAGGGAATGAAGTCATTGCTTGGTGTTTGTTTAGCATATGACCATGCTTTTTCCTGAGCAACCATCATTATTACATGTGTTGTTGTTGTTTTTTGTTTGGTGCACCATATTAATGTGAATCAAGTTAGCAATGACAATGTCCATCAAAGTGTGGAAACTGTCTTTAGTGATAAAAATATCCACTCGTTGTTGAATGCAACAAGGGAAAAGGTGGGAGACTTCTTTCTTAACATGTGCTCCATTTTCCAAAATAATAGTTACGACAGTACCTCAAAATGTATTGCGCGTTCATTCCCACAAGGGCACCAAAGCAAATGGGTACCTAGATTGTCAATGGTATGACCACACTAACATCGTGAAAGATGGGAAACTATAAGATGTGGCAAGTTAGGACGGGTACGTAATGTTGTAAGGAAATGGGCTAGTGATAAATGAAATGTTAATGTGGTAAGACAAATTAATAACCAAAGGTTTGCCCCTAAACACGCACATGAGTGGAGATGTGCTCGCATGATATCTGAAAGAGCGTTTATTAAAAGCAAAACAAACTCTTGTTCATGTAAGTGATCCGCCAAAAAAGCCTACAACTAGGGATAAAACTAAACCATTAAATTCTCAAATGGTGGGATTTGAGAATGGACAATCTACAATAAAAGGTATTTTATCAAGGACACAAAACCACGAGAACAAAGGCTAAAGGAAAGGTCTAAGTTTAATTTCCAAACAAGGAGCAAGACAAGATTATGTGATTAAAAAACATGACATAGGAATTAAAAATAAGAACATGAAATGTGCAAAACAAACGTGAAAACAATTCTTTATTATGTTAACATATGCAAACATGAACATGAAAAAAACGTGACAAGGACTAGTGTTGAACAAACTGAAAAAAATGAAGGGTTCCTATTCCTATTCATATCCCTTTGAGGACCTAGCTCAAGGAAGCTTCCAAAAAGGCTTCTATGTGTGCATCAAATAAAAAATAAAATTGGAACCTTCCTAACTAGGAATCGACTATGAATTAATTTAAAATTAACTTAGATTTAACTAAAAATCAACTAAGAATTAGTTTGATTTAAATAGGACTTAACTAGAAATTAACTAAGATTTAACTACAAGTTAATTAAGAAGTAATTAAAATTTAATTAATACTTAACTAAAACACAATTGGCATTTAACTTAAAGTTAGATGGGACTTAATTGAAAATTAATTAAACTTAACTAGGATTTATGGATGAATTCCATCTATTGTAAGATAATGTTTAACGTTTACATTCATCACAGTTGTGGCATCTCATAGTGCTATTTGGAACAAGGAAGTGCAAGTTTCAACATGTGCTATTGCATCTAGAAGAATAGGTTAATCATCCTATTAGAAATGAATGATAAATGCAAGAATGATCAAAGCCCAACATCCTAAGAATGCAAGGGTAATAATTTGAACTATAGAAAGGAAACCAAGCTCACCCAATAAAACAAAATGAGTGGCCTAATGATTAGTTAAATGACCGATACAACCACTAAAAGATCTTGCACCACATAACTTTTCCAATGTAGCTAAGGTACGAATATTGAACTTAGCATAATGCTACAAAATACTTGGAGATGGAAACATTGTATGAAGCCAATAGCTAGGGTGCTGGGCATAGCATAATGAGAGCATCACAAAAGCCATCTAAAGATTTGCAAGCATAGGGAAACTAAATATCGTCCCAAGATTCTCATGAAAGGCCTCAGCCACAAACAACTCAACAAATTATTTGGATCTCACTAGTGCGCCCAAAATACAAAAACCAAGTTAGGAGTAAAAAAGCCAAGAGGAAGTGATATAAAATGATCCAACCCCTATGGAGACCAAGGTACACACTTTGTTGGCTACACTGAAAAACCTAATGCTAAAAACTCTTCCTGCAATCATAGAAAAGCAAGAACCACATTTGATGCATGACCTACTATATGTGTATCATCCATCAACGAAAGAAAAACACAAGTAGGGTGGGCTACTTATGTGGGGCGAAAAGCGCAAAGGTGAGCCAAAACAAATTGAAGGCATCTCATTTAATTAATAGTAGAGGTGAATAGGAAAGGTGAAATACACCCCAATTTCATGGCCTAGGTCATGGCAATTGTTGTCCTTCCTTTAATAGCCAATCAAGGCATCTTTTCACAACATTGTCCAAATTTGTTTTTTTTATTACAAATAAATTTGAGCTCCATGTTGTTGCACATTATCAATGACGATCAATTATTTTATTTTATTTTACTTTTATGTTTTCATATGGTTTTCAATAATTCATCATTATTTATGTCAACATCAAATTTAATTTAAACTAATATACATTTCATGAACATGAAAAGATACATGTTTAAATTTTTTTTTTAAATAAAGAAAAAGATTGAGATAGTTATAAAAATGGAGGTAGTTAGTTATTATGAAAGGTGGGGAGATAGTTATTAAGAAAGTTAATAAAAAAAGAAGTAGTTAGGCTTGAAAATGAAATCATTATTTCTGAAATTGTCATTGGAATAGTGCATGGACAACCATACAAAGGATTCCACAAAAATCCCCCATATACATACTAGTTCAGATTACTTGTCACTAAAATAAATAGAACCCATGGTTGTGAAAGGGTGCCTTGGCTATTGGGAGAGGAACTGCAGCTACCATGGCTATTGTGGCCCGCACATGGCTAATACGTGATTCACTAAAACTATGCCATTTAGCCTAGGCCAAAAATTGCAAAGAACACATGTAAGCAAAAAAAAATTCTTGCTACAAAATTGCTAAATGAGGTGATGGGCAATTGTGTTCCCAATTTGTTCTCACTGTATTCCCATCAAGTTCCCAATGGGTTCCTCAACATGTTCCCAATAGCTCCTCACCTTGTCTGTAAATAGCACTTACTTTTTTTAAAAAACAAATTCAGGCCACTAAATCCAGCAACCCCATTGGCCTGGAAAAAAATATTTGCAAACCCTATTACACATTTAATTGTTAATTCACACAAGATTATTTTATTTTATTTTTATTAAAAAAATTCACACCACCAAATCCAGCAATTTCATTGGCCATAACTGTTTTTCTGCACACCTACACACAAGCCTACACAACCCCCCTATGTGTATATTAAGGTGCATTCACACTTGGTGTTAGGGACTCTAGTGTTGAGTCCCTTCCTTAACACCATACTAGTCATTCAAGACTTAAACTTTACTTATTTTGTGAAAATTTTAGGCTAAACTAACAATTCATTTAACATTAAGCAATCACCCTTTTTAACATCGGTGCCACCTAGGATGCCACCTAGGATTTTTTCATTTAACAATGATTTAAACATCAAGTGTGAATGCACTATTAGTAAAAACTAATATACAAATAACCCTTGTCTGTATGTATGTATACAGACAGAGTGTTTTTAAAAATTCAAGCATTGGGGGGTCCCTTCCACAACTAATTAATATGAACTGTATACTCTTGGGTCCAAGCCTAGGGTTTAGGGTTTTAGGGTTTAGGGTTTAGGGTTTAGATGTTGGTGTGGAGTACAGACCTCCACACACACTCTACAGTTTGGGCAAGGGTTTAGGGTTTAGGGTTAGGATGATGGGCCCTAGGGGTTAGTAGTTGTAGTTTCTTTGCAATTAAGGCATCACACGTATTTACACTTAACTTGGATTTTTTACTTGGATTTATTCATTTCAACAAATAAAAAAGAAAACTAGAATAATATATTCCCCCAAAAAAATTGGTTCTATGAATTAAAAAAATTAACATATGTGAAATTTAATAATATAATAATTTAGTGTCAAAGCTGCCATGGTACTATTGCGGCTGAAGCTGCTGCTGCATTCAGAAAACAAAAGCACTGCCACCCTGCTTGGTCGGCGGTTACTATACCAAGGTCGGTTTCGTCCATGACTTCGTGGCCATTTCCCGAACCCCACTTCTCAATTAAGAGCCTCGAACTTTGTTCCAGAAAGCCCGGAAACTTGGAAGGAAACTGTGTTGAAGTTTGCAGTTTTCGTGATCTCTAAGTCATGCATTTCCGCAGCAATTTCTTGGCAAGTTTGTGATCAAAAAAATTCTAGTATTGGGTAGCGCTAAGTTTCTCATTTCATTTCCCATTTGATGATGATGATCTGCAGCATCCGAAGATCAACTTCTTGGGGGGCGAGATTGTTTTGTTTTTTCTTTCTGTACTTTGATGGGTATAGTTGGCTGAGAGAAATGGTCTAGAGCTGGACAACTTCATGGCCGCCATGCTTGGCCTGTCTCTCTTGCACCTCTCTCTCAGCCAACCATACTCGTCAACATCAGAATTACAATATAACCATGATGTTACATAAATTCTGTTGGAGTTGCAGCTTCTTCATGAGGGGAAGTCGAGTACATAATAACCCTTCTTTTTTAAATGGGTTTAAATTCTTAGGATGCTATCATAGAGTACCAGCTGATTATTGCAGCAAGAATGCACAGTTATTGTGTGTTGCAAAAATATGTAATATATATAATGTATTGTACAAGAGCTGATTCACCATGACGTGCAGTTTACAATTTGTGGTTAAGAACTTTTGTACTAGAAGCAATTCCTCTTTGCTGATCGTCTATGATGAGCTTAATATTGTCATGATTTTGAGGTTTGGCTACATGGTGGGTTCAGCTGCTGGGTCTTTTGTGTATTGGTCGGGTATCACATGTGCAAAAGGTCCGTCTCTGTCCATTAGGCTGCTCTCAACACAATACACACAGTATGTGCGTGTGTGCTGTGATCAGAGCAACTTAATCGAAAGCAACTGACATAGGGCCTTATTTCTTGGAGTTCCAGGGACAGTCGCTTTCCATTGGAGAGCATCTGTATAGTGAGTCATAGATCGACTAACAACTCTCACAGCTCTTGCAATTGGTCAATGTTTGATCAATAAAATGATGATTGTGAACATAGCTAATTCAAAAAAACTTAAATGGATTTAAGTACTCTGATCACAAAATCTATGATCTCAGCAACCTAATGGAAAGATGTCCTAATGATAGTGTTAGAAACAAATTGACTTGGCTCTATAGTTATCTGTGAGATGATTGTGAGCACAACTAATTGAAAAAACTTAATGGATTTAACTGGGTTGTGATCATAGAATCTATTATCACAGCAGCCTGATGGAGGGTCATGTGCAAGAACCATGTCTGTACAAAATAGCTATTATATAACATTAAACTCAAGACTAGTTTGACACTCCCAAGAGAATTAAGAAAAACAAAATTCAGACCACCAAATCTAGCAATTCCATTAGCCTTAAGAAAACAAAATATATCTTCAGACACCTACACACAAGCTTATTCTACACCCTTAGGACCTCTATACACTAGTACACTAATACTACTACTATATATATATATATATACATATATATAAAACTCTAATTGTCTGTATACAGATAGGGTTCAAAATGATGAATGAATCTTCCAGTGCTGATCAGCCCATGTTGAAATAATTTATATTTGTAGTAGTACTCTTCTAGATACATACAGAGTGTTGATGCTCTAGAGAAGAAGCTTCATGGATTCATCAGCAGGCTGGTATGGCCCAGCATGTTGCTCATCACCACTGCACTCACCACCATTGATCAGTGTACTCCAAGCAAATACTCATTAATGGAAAGCTTTACAAATAAAATGCTTATGTACCCAATTTGCAGTATATGGTTAGTTGCCAAGAATGAAAAATATGCTTCTCTTTGTCTCTCTCCCAAATACTTGGTTTTTTTTAATAATCACATGATTAAAGTTCAAACATTAGCACCATTGAATAATAGTACAATGTGACAACATTATTGCAAACCCAAGTGCGTGCTTTCACCTTACCATAACCATGCATACCCATCATCACCAATTTTGAAAATCCATGCATGACGAGTTGTGATGGGGCTCTATGTTTAGTGGCTTTTAGTGTTGGAAATCCAACTTGTAATTATCCATAATGCATATGTTTCATATAAAAGCTTGAATGTGTGAAGCAATGTTTTTTTGGGGAAATTTTTTAAAAATTATTTCACTTGGAAAATATGATTTTCACACGTTCAAAGTCTTTTGCAAACAATGAGGCCTTATTTTCTTGGATTTTGAAATTTTGGCTAAATCTTCTTGTGGACATTATAGTTAGTTTACCTACATCACAAATTCGAAAAAAATAAAAATTCTAATGTGAAAACAACTTTATGATTTCATCCATCACACTTTTAGAATATGTGGTTCTTATTGTGACATGTATTACACTAATATTTAATTTGGCCTTCAATGTGTAGCATATGTCACAACATTCAATGTCAAATTGCAACAATATTTGTGTAATGCATGGATTCTACATTGTGATGGATGAAAACACAAAATTTATTTCACAATGTGTCATGAGCCATGTAATAATCTATTGATGGAGGGAAAATCACATTTTGTTGTAGTGTTAGTTAGTGGGTCAAAATGGGGAAAACATTGATGATAAATGAACCATGGAGGAAGAGGGATTGAGAACATGGTAAATTACACCACTTGTGAGGCTAATTTAATATGCTATTATTAAATCTTGTGAGGTCACCCATCCAAACTTTGTTTATTAGCATAAGGTGATATGACCTAAACCTAGGTCACATCAAACTCTATTAGCAATTTAACACCATTTAAACAAAGAACAAATTGAGAATTGAAGAACAAATTAGAACACTCTAATTGTAAGTACTATTTACTCAAAGTTATTAAATTTTTTAACACTACATGGTGATTTAGTAGAAATCTTGACTCAACTACCAACATAGTATGTAATGAATCAATAATTCAAATGGTAGGTGAGGTCACAAGGGGTGAGAGTTGAAAAGGAGTTAATCCCACTATTTCTACCATTCTTGACCTAAAATGGAGTTAGCTACTTGCATCTTTTGAATTGTACTTGAAATTTGTTGTCCAAGGAAGGTGACCAAGACTCATGGAGGGCACCTTATGGCCCCATTAAACTCCAAGCTTTATCAACACAATTGTGTACAAGGAATCATCAATTTGTTTGTGCAAAACATATTTCTATTCTTATCTATGAAAGTGTTCATTTGTTGAGTGTTGGTCATGGAATCTCCTTTTTTTTTTGTCTATGTCATCTTCGAAGGTCACAAATCTCAAACTATAAAATATGATTTAAGAAATAGATCTTAATGCATGTATGGTTAATAATGACAACACCAACTAAGGTGAGAATGCCATTTTTTGAAAAGGACATGATGTCATCTTGCCAACAAAAGAAGTGATTAAAAGAAATCTTTGCAATTATTTTTGTCCCACATGGAAAACACCTCCACACGATGCACGAAATGCAAAAGTACCGCATGGAAGACACCTCACATGATGCAAGGAATGCAAAAGCATGACACCCTACATCACATGTCCTAAGTCCATATATAGTTAAGTTACCATGCTCACACATCATACAAGGTGGACATTGAACACCCATTGCACCTCAATAGAATGTGTGCCATGGTTGAAATTTAAATTTGCAAGCTATCAATGAAATGATGTCATGTAATCCCAATTTGGAACTTTAATGATGTTTGATATGGTATTTTATTAATATTTTCTTTGAACACCATTAGTTTGTTTTTTCAAGGTACGAAACAAATTAAATCTAAATGGTCATTAAAGACATTGTTTAATTTTTGAGTTTGTAAGATTCACAACCTTGTCAACTATTAAAATATCAAGCTTCATGTGTAAATTGTTAAATATAAAAAGCTGATGGTTGTGATATAATGTAATTTTATGAAAAACCTTTTATTTCAAAAAAAAAAAAAGTTTCAAATGTTTAAATGATAGTTGGTAGTGCATTATAACTTTGTCCTAAAATTTAGCTACCTTCCATTACCCTAAAAGTAAATTGCAAGTAGGTCCATGAAAGGTTATAGTAATGATAAAAATACATAGAAACTAGCATAGGTATGGGGTGCACATAATTACAACATCATTGTGTAAGGATTTTCTTAAGATATCAAATTATTAAGTTTGAACTATGGAAATACAAAATTCATTCAAAACATGCTTTTAATCTACTTTTTAAAAGGTCCAAATGAGAAAGTAAAATAAAATTTATAACTATGAGACTATGTGGGAGGTCCCTATCACAAAAAATTGTATAAACTTATGAGATACTTTTTCCAAAAAGCAAAGACAATTAGTCTCTAAAATCTTGTTGAATACATTTTCTTGCCATTTTTTGACAAATTGTCAAGCACCATGAACTATTTACCTTATCTTGTTTGTGAATGAAAGCATAAAGATAATTTGATTTTTTCCCAAAATAAATCAAGTAAAACCTTCCAACTTTAAATCATGATAAAGACCCACAATTAAAAACCATGTCATTTAAAGAGGCCATGATTTTGAAAATAACATGAGCCAAGAAATAACTTAGCATTTTATTATGTTCTAATTCTTGTTTTGAACACCTCCATCAAATGGAATCAAGATGAATTGGGAAATGAAAAAAGATTGATGAAAATTACAAATTTTGAAAAAAAAATAAATTGGTGATGGCAATAATCCATGAGGATGATGGTGCCACAAATGACCTTTGTCAACAAATTCCATAATATTTCATTGAAAAATGAATATGGCATTAAGAAATTTTGGAAATAAAAAGTAATTCACATAATAAGGTCTTGGCGTAATGGGCAAAACATTACCATGACTATTTTTTTTCTTACATGTGGATAATGTTGACAACAAACTAGAATAAAATAGACCTAAACTTATTCCAATTGTACACAAAATATGATTTTGAAATACAAACAAAATGTATATCTAGCAAAGAAATATCCAAATAAAATTTTATTCATAACATGAAATTATTCAAACTCCACATCTTTTACATTGTGAAAGTTTTTTTGAGTGTGGGTAGCAAGCTATCACCATTTCAATTTTTTTGTCATCAAAATTTCCTTATTAAGATAATTTTGAACTAGTCCTTTGTAAAACTATCCTTATTTGATGGAGGTGTTGTTTAAGTTCAAAATATTTTTACTAAAAGAAAAATTTAAAATTAAATAGAATGATTTTTTTAATTTAAATTTCTTAACATTCATATTAATCATTTAATACAACTTTCCATTATTAACATGACATTAAAGTGACACCATATAAATATATGTAACAAAGTTTGTAATTTTGACGATCATTAAGCATCGTTTTTTGTTTGATTTATTATGATTGCAACTCCACCATTGTTCAACATTTGACCATACAATTGTACACTAAATGAAGAAAATTCAAAACATGCTAGTTTGGCTCAACAAAATGACTTTGGCCCAAAGTTTTTGCATAGTTTGTTGAGGCTAGTAAAAGGCACTGCAAAGCCTAACACATGCCAGAAAAGAGTGTAGTAAATATGATTTGATTACTACTACTTGGTTTTGATTGGTTATTCATAAGCATGTGTAAAATAGGCGATCGAAGGTTGCATCGCCTAAATTATCTAAATGTCCGCTCGTCGTCACGCCTAAATTAACTATCTAAATGTCCACCCACAATCGCACTTAAATTAACTAGTTGTGTGGTGGTGCAAGAGGGGGCGCATGTGTGCCTTGGAAAATCGATCTCACACTTGTATCACTCTCTGCAATGTCCTGGAAACATTCGTCGGGGTACGTTAAGGACAATGACGTCCGTTATGGTCTTAAGGTTGCGCATTGTGATCCCAAGTTGTTGAAAGTGACTGGCCTTCAATGCCACTTCTACATTGCATTTGGTCGGGAGGAGAAGGTTGGGTCAAAGCACAAGGCTACGACTACTGTTCAACGATGGAGCCATCCCTTCCATTATGATAATATTGAAAACCATCTTCACAACTAGCATTCTGGTCAATGGGCTCTATACCAGGCTCTCGAATCCTCTTCTAAGAGCACTTCATTCTTCAATGACATTCCGGTTGCGTTCAAAAATTCCATCAAAGCACATTTCTCGTCTTCGTCTCTAGGCGTTGAGCAACAAATTGTCTACGATATCGAGAAAGACATTGTGGATACTATTGTGGGCAACATGATGTTCAATCCCAAAGACCAAGACGATAGTGATGCAAACCATGACGCAAATGAGGAGCCTGCATTTGGCAATGCGGTTGAGATTAATGCTCTATTTCTTCGACATCGTCAAGCAGTAGCAAAGGCAAAAGAGCAAGCACTATCGTTGTTTAAGCATGTTGAATCAGAGGATGACACTGCAATTTATTCCTATTCAGTGACGATTCCCAAGACGAAAACCACTTTGTTTCGCTTGGCTGTGCGTTACATGTCTTGCGGAACATCATTTCGTATGGCTTCTGAACTCATCGGTTGCACGTACGATGTTCTGGGCAACCCTAGTTTACATGCGTGTTCTCGTGACGAAATCAGCAACTTCGTTTGGGCTGTCTACACTGTTAATCTACAGCGAATTACTAACCTCCTACGTCGTTCTTGGGCCTTTTCATTAGCATTCGACTGTGCGACCCATCAGAGCACCTCATTCCTTGATTTACGTTTCCGGGTTTTCATTTGCAACTATCATTCCATTATTAACATGCATGGATGTGCGCTTCCGATGTTTGATCGCCATACTGGGGATATTATGTCCACCATGGTGAGCAAGTTCTTGACAATGTTCTGTCCTGATTGGACAATTTGTCTTCTTGGCTTGACGTCTGACGGGGCCTGCAATATGACTGGGCGGGTTGCTAATGTTGTCACTCGCCTCAACGCCGCGATGCATAGCGACTGTTTTCTGATTCGGATTTGGTGTGGGGTGCATCAACTAGATCTTGTTATGGAGGACACAATGAACAATGTCATCAAAAAATGATTTTCCTTAGTCATGACTAGATTTATAACTCATTTAACACGGCAACAGAATTTGATCGCGGAAATGCAAACTACGTGCCCTCGTGTCATCAATCGCTGGCTTTTGATGGAGAAGGTCATCAATTGGTTTAAAATCCATCGGCCACAATTGCTCGCTCATATCGAGTCAAAGCAGCTAGATTCCACTCCACCTCGCCTTTGGTGGGTTGCACTTCTTTCTAGGCATCATTTCACCACTTGAGCAACTGTCACTTTCCATTCTATCCAGGGATTAACTATTCTTGTGCTTGAGCAATGAAATGCCCTGGATAACCTCATTACATCCTTCATTGACGACGTTGGAGTGACTGGGCCGCTCACTGCAGAATCGATTGCGAATATCGACCCATCAACTCATGTCATCAATGGTCGTTATGCAGTTGTTATGTCTAGTGTCCAAGAATTTCTCGTTGGTCTGGCTTCCTGGGCTGACGCCTTACTTAACGAAGCCGATGAAAACGACCAAAACGACCTTCAGCATGACATCGCCCTCGTTTACGTCACCGCCTACGATCGGATTCATGAAATTTCTGCCTATCGAGATCGAAATAACAATGTGATGGCTGATCCCGGTTCTATTCCCCCAATGCTACCACATGAGCTCGTCGAGCTATTCGCAACCAACTTCATCCGAAAGATTCAGCAACATGCTTTCCGATTGGAGCATTGTTACTCATCAACTCAAATCGATCTCATCGCCGACGAGCACAAAGCCCTGATCCATGCTCACAGATGTGAGCCAGTGTTGAAGGATGGCATCGATTTGCTTTCCAGTAGTTCAAGTTTCAAGGATGGCTGGTCTTTACTTGGTGCTCGATTCCCAAATCTGATGGAATATTGTGGTGTCGTTGCAACACTTTTTTCTGGAACCAGTACTATAGAGTCTGATTTTTTGATCTTGCGTTGGGAGAAGGAATTGTTCCGTAAGCGTTTATCGAACTTTGGATTAGAAGGAGTCAAGCAAGCAAAACAATTCTTGTTCATAGAGCAGTTCCAGCATTGATAAATGTTAACCAATCATTTTCTGCTAAATAAAGCCTTCATTTGGCCCCCGCCTAAACTACCCATTCCTGATGTGCCTAAATCAAGTTAATTTAGGTAATTCAGGCAATTGCCTAATATAAGCATGCCTGGTTATTCATAATGATTGATCCAAGTGGTTTGCTATTAGTAAGTTCTCGCCTATTTGCAGTTTCAATTTTTATAGGTAGGGTATGAAAAAAAGAAGTAAATGACCAAACTTGGATTTGAAAAATATTTTTGCAAGGTCACATACTGAGCCAGGAAATAACTAAATATGGATGTGATAAAGATTTTTGCAAGTTCACATCCTGCACACCACTGGAGATGCTCCAATGAATAAAAATCATTCACTAAAAATGTGAGATAAATACTAAAAATGCAAATGCTTTACATGATCATGGTTAATTTCGTAAGCCTCTCTCATCAAATCAATTTTAACAAGAAAGGGTTAAGAAACAAACTTGGTAATCACTATACTATGCTTTGGTAAATGCTAACCTTAATTGTTAAAATTACTCTTAATTTATGCATCCAAAGTTGCATTCGTTTTACCACAGCATAAAGTTTTGATTCACTCTTCATTACAGAATAATTGATTCAAGTTGTTCTCTGACACCCAAAAAGAAGCTTTTTCAAAGGATACAAATGCCGACCAATTGATTAAATAGCCTGGAGGAATAAAACTCTTGGCAAAACATAAGGGAAAAATCCTACAAAAGTAAAACCCATTTTCAGAAGACAAAACAATAATCTGCTGAATTGTAAGTAAAAGGGGGAAGGGACAAGAGTTTTGTATTACCATTCCAAGCTGGGTTGGAGGCAATTTGGGCGTCTTCTGTTGGTTTCAACTTTTGTGTGTGTGAAACTACACTTGTTCAATAGCAAAATCTTCAGACAATGCTCTGAAGATCAATTTTTTTGTTCTGAGACATGTTTTCAATTATCTCCACTAATCCACCCAATTAATGAAAGGATCCCGTTCATTCAGATGCTACAAGCTAGCGTCATCACAGACAAACAAGCGATGAATGACGCCCAACGGGAAGTCATTTGCAAATTCCTACAACAACAAAAAAGGCTAGAACCCTTAGGAACAAATCCTGTCTAGAACTTGACCCAAATAAAAAATCCCCTTTTTTCCATGCTTTTGTTGATTCAATCATTGGTTTCCATTGCCGCTCCTTTGTTTGGGGATTTAGTGGCTTGGAGATGTAACCGCGTTGCTAGAGGTTTAGGTGCCCTTGAGGTGCGATCAAATCCACGCACACACACATACCCTGGCACATACCCAACATACATCCATCCATCCACCCATCCATCCACACAATCAATCAATGTCCCTAATAATCTGCAGTTACGTGTCTTTTAAACCTTCCAATACTTAACCATAGTGTCCAAAACATAATAAAGCCATGAGATCTTTACTATCTACCATAGGAAGCTAAAAACTTAAATTGAATCAAAATTAAATTAAATTAAATTAAATTCTATAAAATATTTTATATATATATAGAGAGAGAGAGATAATAAAATAGACTTTTTCGACACTTTCAATAAAATAAAATAAAAAATTCAACTCTTTGGAACTCCTTGTCCAGTTTTGGGTTCATGGGACCACCGATTCAACATTTTGGAGAACCAGATCTAAACCTGGAACCAGTTTCCTACTGGAAAGCTACTGGAAAACCCAACAGGAACTTGGCTTGCAAACCTGTTTTTCAGGCAGGTTCCGCCTTTCTCATGAAGCAGGTACCACAACTTTTCATGATTTGCAGGTACTACTTTTTGTGGTTCTTTAGGTCAGTAAGTAGGTAGGTCTGTCAATAGGTAGGTAGGTAGGTAGGTAGGTAGGTATTGCTTTTTTGGAAAAAGTTACAAGTAGGTTGTACTTCTTATTAGTCCAGTAGTGCCCACTTAAAAGCACAGTACAACAGCACTGATACTCACACAATCTCCAACGAATCTTGGATGTATGAGCTTAAGTGAAACCAGACCTGGTTTCTGAACCAAACCCAATTTTTGAAAATTCTTCTCTTTGTTTAAAATAATTGGGAAGGACTAGAGAACGTTAAGAAGCAGTCTCCAAACCCAATCACAAGTTCCATTGAATTAAACAAACTAAGTGCAACTGGAACCAGAGATATTCCATCAAAAACAAATTGATTAATTAGCTGAAACTGGGATTGGAAAGTTTTTTTTCTTCCAAACCTGGAACCAGACTGACACCAGACAACACTAGTATTCATGCACTCGTGAGTCCACGTCTGACTGACTCCAAGCCCACTTAGAATTTGGAGAATCAAATGATGTGGGATGCCGATCTGATAAGTGGTCTTCTCTAAGTAGGCCCTACCTACCTCTGCTGAATTCTTGGCCCGCTAGTACACCAACAAATCCCGCTCCCAGTACTGGGAAAAAATGCTTGGAAACCAACCCACACATTCTACAAATTATACATGCAAGAAGCATAAACATACCTCGCCAAAAGCATGCTTGAATCTCCGGTGTTGTCATACCTGACATATCACAACCACCCAACAAGCACTGCTTCAATCACACAGGCTTAGGGTTCAGGGTTTGATGCACATTCCAGATTGATGGGTCAGACAAAGCTCAGGACTTTGAATGAAAATTCCTGAGCTCTGGGAAATGGCATTTACATCCATTCAGGTATATATATACACACACACACACACACATATATAAATGTATACTTCTTAAGGCATACACATACATGCATGATTCTAGATCCTAGAAACAGACCTCGAAAAATGCTTGTCACAGATGTACCAAAGAAGACAAAGCGGCGCCGCAAGTTCCACAGCAATGTCCGTGGGACTACAATAGGCTGTAAACTGCTTGCATGGTCTGCAAATACCTGCCAGAACCAGAAAAACGTTCTCTCAGACTGACTCTCTCTCTCTCTCTCTCTTGCAATGTACTACTCTTGTAGGTGGGTCTAGACCTGGCTTTACAATTCCATTGAAAATTTATCACATCTTTCATATTCTTTTCAGTAACAACCCAACACACATCCCCACCCTGCTATCTTCCTTGATTTACTTTTAAACCCATATTGTGAAAACCATGATGTTCAATAGTTTTTTCTTTTGGAATTTGGCTATGACAATCGGGTAGGTACCAACTTGATGCCTGAGCTAAAACCAGGTAAAGAAATTTGACAACAGACCCATACAAGAAAGACCCGATTCAGATAATACACAGTGATGTATTGTCCTAGCCTGCAAAAGTTCAAAATTCTCTCTCAATGAACTTAATTGCAATACCATCTTGTATATAGCATGTAAGGAATACAGCAGGCGACAGATGGGTAGTACCTCATTAACTTGGAAGTAAGTTCCATTCAATGGAAAACTGCCTTGCATTGCAGTTCTACATGGCACCTGTTTCAACAAACAATCCTGTTTCAGTTAGTTTGAAATAAACCTGATTTATTGAAATTTGGCTAATTCCTCTTGTGGATGATTGCCAGTGTGGTTACATCACAAAATTTTGGGGGTAAAATACTTTTTTCAAATAAAACCCTGATGGAAGATCTAAAATCCAATTACAAAATACCAGAGAATTATTTTTCCACCATGTGCTTGCTCACACCCTCAACTGGGACTTTCGATATGTGTACTCATACTAGTAAGACCTGCTGAAAAAAAGCTTTACTTATGTATGTCTTCATGTACTGTGCATGCTCTTGCCAGATTCATAAGGTAAGAAAATGCAAATTCCAACAGGATTTTTATGGACCCATTTTGTATTGACAAGCATATTTGGCTCCTTTTACTATTGTATCACTTGACAATGCAAATGGGACTATCATATCTTCTTTGGCTCTTGGCATAGGATGCACACTCACCAGGAGTGTGCCTTTGATAGAATCAGAGTCATCAGCAAAGCTTGATGATGCAAAAGGATTTTCTTCATGATTACAGTCATCCAAGTTTGGAATAGAACTTGGAACCTCGCCTGTACAACCCACCCAGTTGATCAAAATTAGTAGTCATCCACAAATGAAACAGTTGCTAAAATCTGGAAAGATCTGGTGTCTAACAGATGTCCATGTTAGAGAGAGGATTCTATGCAATGGAAACAAGACTGCAAAAAATCTGAACTCGAATGAACTAGGTTTTCTGATTGTACCTGGGCTCCAAATTGCAAGAAGATAGCAACAAGGATCATCTGTTTCTCTTTCATCCATCTGTTCCCCAACCCAAGAATAAAAGTATCAAAAAAGTGTAAGCTGAAACAAAATCCACAATCTAGAACAGTATTCCTCTTTGTAAACAGATTGTAAATGCATCCACCATGTGGCACACATGTTGGAAAAAGGGTTTAGGGTCTAGGGTTTAGGGCATCAAGTGAAAAAAAAACTTACCCCTTCAAGTAGTGGGTGGTGGTCCGGGAGCTCATACCTACCCCAACATATGCACAGCTTCTTTCTCTCAAACATAATTCATGGAGGGACACAAAAGAAACAAAAAAGGAATTGAAAAAGCAATAGTTTTGAAGAGCTTTGCAAAGTGCTACAGGTCTTCTAAAGACAAGAAGATCAAAGGAGACAAGAGAACATATGATCTGGTTGTTGTGATCCCTTACACATAATGGACAGTTCGTAGGCGGCCGACATTTTTCAGTTTAGGCACAGGTATAGAGGCAGCTTCGGGGGGTAGAAGGACAAGTTCTTGAGAAGGAGCATCAGGAATGACAACTTGCGATGATGAGGATGCAGGTGGATTCTGGAGACGCGTTTCTGATGAGTCCACTTGCATTTCAACAACAGTCATGATTGTAGTTTCTTCCAGTAAGTGATCTGGCTTCGGGTTGTCAGTGGCTATCTGCTGTGATGTCAAAGCAGCTGATTCGGACGATGGCAATGACATGTTCCCACCCAAGTCTTGCAATATGTTTGGGCCTGACCCTGTGGTTGACGCACTGCTCGACACAGATGGACTGGGTAATCTTTGACAAGCAGGAGTGGTGTTGTTGTTGTTGTCGTCCTCCTGCTCCTGCTGCTGCTGCTGCTGCTGCTGAACTGAGGCTCCTCCTCCTGTTTTTGATTCCTCCTCAATGTACAAATCTATCCTGTCATTGTCCTCAACCTCTATCGCCAATGGGTAATCCTCAATATCATACTCTGACACATCATCGGATTCCTCTGGTGGTGTCATCGGCTCCTCAATGATGGGTTCACAGCAATCTTGTGAGCTGCCCACATTTGTGCTTTGAACCAGTAGTGATTTATCACCTTCTGTTGCACCTGCTGCTTCTGTAACCGTTGAAGTGGTTCCTTGTGGCAGTGCTAATAATGTTGGATTAGCACTTGCTTTCTCCGGAGCAGGCAGCGCCTGCCGAGCACTGTTCACATGGCATCATCATAATCATCCATCCTATCAGAATACATGGCTGATTTCTGGTGCCTTTGTTTAAGCACTTGATAAACAATACAATACAAACAAAAACCGCATGTAAAATTTGCAGAAGTGAACCTGGAAAGAGCACTGGCAAAATGCTTGCACTCGGCTTTCATGGGGCATGCATTGCAATTGGGCTTGCTCTTGGTGCAAAAGACCTGCAAAGTTTCATTCCGATCCATCATCTACTGCCTTGGCTTGGATACAAACACAATGCACTTTTCTGCCAGCCGGGGGAAAAAAACTAAAAAAAGATGATACAGCAACAAAACTGTTTTGATGAATGGAATTTCATTCTTGACAATGAATACTCATCTGAAAATATCAAAAGAGGGAGCAAGAGAAGACCTTTCCAAATGTGATCATCTGGTAGTGGAGTTCATACCTGCAAGGATAATTCCTCGTCAGACCCTGAACACTAAACCCTAAACCCTAAACCATAATGCAGTCTGAATTCTTTCAAATAAAAAGATTACAATCACAGGAGAAACAACATGACCAGAGTCTGACATGAGAACCATCATTGTATGAATCTGCTGATACTTACAGAGTCTCTTGATCAAGTGTGCACAGTCGAGGCCACAAATACTTTTGAATCGTCGCTTGTACTGGATACCTAGACAGGCAAAAAATGACCAAAGAACACAAAATTGAAATTAAGACAAATCAATCTGCAAAATTTATCAGGTTCCTACAAAAGGTACACCAAAACAGCTCATATTAGCCACTTCTGCATCAAAACTCAAACTTTTGGTTGCGTGCTGCTACCTTTCCAACACCCATTTTAGTCTAGACTAAATGGGTCTCAGAAACGTAGCAAGGAACCAAAAGTTTTGGAATTTCTAGAAGAAACTAGACTCAAAAACTAGAAAATTTCCTGAAAAGCCTTTTGGAGTTTGAATCAACCAAGCAGCATCTGTGTCACTTGTTTCTAGTTACAGAAACAACACAGATGTCAACTTTTGATGGTTCAGAGTTGGGAAGTACAATTCTAATAGGTGGAGCTGAAGTTCCTCTGGCAATGGTTCCAGTGGCACCCAACCCAATCGCACACAGATACGCCCGACATTTGTATCCACCTGGAACAATTCAAAAACATTAATACTGATAATCTCACAAGAGAGAGCACCCAATTAGAGACTCCATTTTCCCCTCTTGAAAAATTCAGATTGTCTAAACCCTAAACCCATGATTTTATTGTGGTTGACCCAGAAGCTACAAGTGATTAATTTTCCTGCAGCAGGGTAAAAAAACTGCAATTTTTGAAGGGTTTGGTTGTTGTCATCAGCTTACAGGGAATGCAAGGTGGTGGAGCGTAAGAAGACGAATGCATTCAACACTTTTGAGGCCCAACCCTCGGACACTGAGAAGAAACTCTCTGCACATTACATGACAGAAAACCCCACCAAAATAATTGTCAAGCTAAATTTTTGAGTTGAAATTTACACAATGTAACGCTGCAATACTCAACATAATGATAATGGAGAAACATTTGGATCTCAAGGTATCTCTAAACCCTAAACCCTAAACTTTTCCATACCCATCTTCTGATAATTTGCTTAAAAAGTTCCAACAAACCCAAAATACACACAAATTAACAACAGCAAATGTACCAGCTATTCAGAGAGATACCATGTCACACCAAGGGGTGGGCAGCTTAGGGGGTAAATACCACAAGCAAATATGAAAACACAAAGAGGAGGGTATACAAGCCATGTAAAAACAACTAACTACTTGTTTACAATATGTCTTACTTTGTGTCATCAGTGGGGAGGGATCGTAGCCATTCCAGATCAATGGCACCATGTTCTCTTCGAATCCTTTCGAGGAAGGCCTGCAAAGACAAATTCCTTGAGAAACTAATTTTCGTCGTCATGAAAAACATGAACTTTGCACACGGATATATGTAGAGTCATGTTGTTCCAGTAGCTAGCAACAAACAAACAAACTACAGTCTTGAAGACACAAAACTGCTCTTGACAAGAGTTTTCTTCAACCTTGATGCGACCAGCAAGAATCCAGTTGAGACCACGTTCCTTGATCACACCTGCAACCACTTCAACGTCAGCAAGACGAACAGCCTCCCAATCGACACCATCCTCATTCATGAAGGTGTGTGGTGCTGGCATTGCTGCTTCAGTCCTGCCTCCATCTCCCTCAACCGTCTCACACTTGACCTGAAACTGACCTCTCAGACCTTCCCAGTCAAAAGGTTTTCTTGCCGACACTTGGCTCTCCTCCAACCTCGCCCGATCCGCACCTGTCAACCCTTTTGGGTTATATTTGCTTTTCAACAATAACTGGTCTCCTCCTTCTGCAGTCACCAGCTCTCTTGTCTCACTCTGATCTACAGGTTGCAACGAGAGTAGATCCAATTGTGTATTGATGCAGACTGCCGAACTGGATTCCAGTGAGTTTTCCTGCATATTTGCTGCATCTGTTGCAGCAGTTGCATTCTGAAGTGTAAGACCATTTTCTTTTCCATCTATTAAAGATGAACCCACAGAGATACTGACTGATTTTTGATCAAGCACTGGAGGAATCAGCTGCTGAGCTTGTTGTTGTGAGTTGTGCACCAGGTCTAGCTTTTCTCCAAACTCCAGCAAACCTCCTACTTCAACTGCCTGCTGCAAGCAAGAAACTACTTGTTCTTCCGCCTCCTGACAACCCAATGCAGGATTATTGCTTTCCTGATAACCTTGGGAGGAGAGTGAGTTTAAAGCTGCTGCTACACTTGCGTCCTCCCCAGTGGCACAACCCATCATCATCATTGGCTCTGGCATGTTCTCACCCCCAAGCAAGTATTTCTGCTCATGATGATCACTCATCAAGTTGTCGGGATGAAGAACAGCACCCCCTCCTGAAAACCGATTCTTGCTGTTGTTATTGATGTCTCCATTTGCAAGCATTTCTTGAGCTCCATGTGAAAGCTGTTGTTGTTGTTGTTGCTCTTGATGATTCATTGAAGAGGGTGTTGTTGTTGTACTATCAGACTCCTTCATTGGCATCTCTGCACATATCTTCTCTACAGGCTCACCCAAATCCTCAGGAGCTTGCGTTTTTAATGGCCCTCTGAAACTCGGGCCTGGAAATCGAGCTCTCATGGACATGAAAGCTGAGCTGCAACAGTTCATTGTAAAACAAATTTACAGTTCTTCATCAGTACAGCTTTGGCATCATGTGCATCATCAGAATTGGAACAGTTTTTCTGGACTGAACAATTCATGGGTGCCAGTGCCAACAGTCAAGGAAAAGAAATTTTTTACCTTGAAAGAACATCACTGACATTTTGTGTTAGAAATGCACCAACGACGGAATCCACAACAGACCCTTTCCATCGTGAAAAACTCCTATCGCCTGCATGCAGCATGTCACAAATTTTGAGACACGTCCACAAAAGAATCTGCCTCTTTTAGTCAAAAGTTTTGCAAGTTTTCAAGATCTGGGTGGGTGGTGCAGATTCCACAATTCCAGCTGTTGTTGAACAAGAACTTTTTGTCTTTTACCTTGCACCAAGTGCATGCGGGAGATGAAGGTTTCAGCTTGAGCTTTCATTGCGCGGCGCTCTTGTTCCCACTTCAACTCCTTGTCAGCATCAGAGTCAGCCTCTGGATTTCCACCCCTTCCCATCAACAGCTTCCAGACACGCACTGTTTCTGTGTCAAGGACCACTTTGGGTCTCGGCTTCCTTTTGCGCAATGGAAGGAAGGGACCCTCATAAGGGATTAGCCCTCCCTCCTTACCCTTATATGGGACTATTTGGAGCCCAGCTTGCTCATCTTCTGGTTGTTGCTGCTGTATGGGCATTGCCTCTTCTTTGGTCGACTCATGTGGTGGTTGAGGTTGTTGTCCTTCTTCTTCTACAGGATGAGGAGGAGGTGATGAGGAATTGACCTGAACTGTCATCATCTGCACTTCTTGTGAAGAAGAATTGGAATTTTGTTGCTGTTGTTGAACAACACTTGACTCGGTTCCATCAGGATTGAATATAACAAGCTGCTGCTGCTGCTGCTGCTGACAATCTTGCATGTCTAATGTGGCAGTGGCAGGTTGAATGGCATGGGACCACAAGATAATAAATCTGTCCTTCTCACAGTCGGGGAGATGCTGGAGGACATGGTGCAATAACACCATGGGTGAAAAGGAAAATCCCGGTAATGTCACCAGATCTCGAAGGTAAAGAATGAGTTGTGCATCATCCATCATGTGAAACGGGACTGACTGTGGAAGAAGGAGTTCTCTAGGACATGGACTGTTGACCGATGGATCCATCCTTGGGACGTTGCTCCTTTGTAAATTGCCTTGTGGGTGCCATTCAAATGGCGGCTTGGAGATTGGGACTAATGACGATGCACTGTGATGATGATCTGTATGATAGCTGGGTGGCAGTGCTCCTCCTCTTGTGTTGCATTCTGGCCGATTGTACATCATGTCTTGGCTTAGGTCACTGGTCATTCTCTCTACTCTGCGATTGCTATTCATGTCAAACCTTGACACAAGGTCTACCCCAGTAAATGGACAATTTTCTCGCACAACCATCCTCTGTGACAATGCTCCTCCTTCTGACGGAAAGTGAGATACAGTAGAGCTTTCCTGTGGTTTTTGTTGTTGTTTTTGTTGTTGGAACTCCGGCACATTTGGTGCATCCCCAAATCTAGAGCTTCCTCCTCCTGCCCTGAGTGTTTCTGGTTGGAAAAATAAGTTCTTGGACTCGCAATCATTTACAAAGTTTATTGGTTTGCTCTTCTTCATCTCTTTGTCCTCCTGCTGCTCCTGGGCCCGAGTTGCAACAACCCCCTCACCATAAGTTTCCCGGTGGTGAAGTCTCGCCTCTGATGTGGGTTCTGAGTTATTGAACTGTGGCATAAGTGACCTCCTCGTGCTGCTCACATGACCTTGAGAATGTGAGAGCTGTTCTTCATCAAAACCATACTCAAATCCCAAGCTTGAGTTTTGACTTGCAAATGTATGGGTTGTCCTGGGGGAGGAGCACCCACCACCCCCATTGTTATAGGATTGAAACGTAGTGTGACACTGTGTGTTGCTATATGATGATTCTGTTGATCTGACCACCACCTGTCTTCCCATCTCTTCAGAGAGATTTGCAAATGGCTGCTGCTGATATGATTCTGTTGATCTGACCACCACCCGTCTTCCCATCTCTTCAGCTCTAGCAAATGGCTTCTGGTTCACCACATATGAGCTACCGTTGTTTGCAGCAATCGAGTGTTGCTCCCATTGAAAGTTGGACACAGAAGAAACCTGTCTGTCATCAACATTGTTCATAGCAGATGTGACAGCAGTCACTGAGCCAGCAGCAGCCTGCTGTTGCTGCTGCTGATGATGATGATGATGGTCAATAAATGACACTTCATCCGGTTCCTCTCTTCCAAACAGTGACCGCTTCACAGATGAATCACTGACAATATTGGAGCCATCATCACAAGAAAACTCCACGCATGATTTTCCCTCAGATGGTGATCCCCATGCACCACCACTGGAGAATTTTGTATAGTTCCTTTTCAGGCTTGTGCTGTCAGTCACAGCTGAAGCCACTGCAGCAGCAGCTCCAGATACTCCTCCTTGTTCTCCAGCAGAGATGTTAACATCTTCTTTAGCCCCTTGCATCCATCCATCCATCCACAAAAGTCCAAATTCTCAGACCTCCCTGACAACAATTCTACTGCCAAATTTATTACACAAAAAACCATCTTGTCAAATCCCAAAAGATATCCAAGAACTTTTCTACTATAAACAACCTATTTGATAGCTTACCGGTTTCATGTCCATGCACAGCAGTTTGTTTGTTGACTTTTTTGGCATTCATCTTCTTTTCTTGGCCGTCAACTTTGCTCGCACGAGGTTTGCGGGGGCGTTTATCCTTGGCAACTTTCGGGGTATATTTCCGCTTGGCTTTCTGTCCACTGGAGGAGACGGCTACTGTTGTTGTGTCTTGCATACTACCAGGGACTTCATTGAGATCAAATGTATAATACTCCTGCTGCTGTCTTTCAAGAAGAAGGCTGCTACCATCAGAGGACGACATCATGCTGAAAGGCCTGTCAACTAAGTGACATCCCCCATCTTGGTTTGCATGACTTGTGATGCCAGAAACAGCAGACTCCACTGTAGCTTCTGGTAGAAAACTTGGAGAGATGCTGCCAGGAAAATACACGTGCAGATTTGTGCTTGATGGGGGAGCTGTACAATCCAAGGAAGGGAACATCGAAGAAGTCGGTGGCAGAAGCAGCGTATTTTTCGAAACCTCAACATTGGGTCTTTGTTCCAAGATATGTGCTATTCTAGAAATTGCACCTGTGCAGGCACCAAAGTTGCTTTGGGTGGCCATGCATTTCATGTTAGTGTTGCTCAAGTCATCATGAATGTCACCATGTGTCATCGTCCCTCTTTGCTGGTGAAGAAGCCCGAAAGACTGTGATATGGAAGATCCAGGAGGGGAAGAAGTAGCAGCATCGAAATGGGTGGAAGCAAAACCTACTAGCCCAGTCAAGGGCTGGCTCAAGTTCGCCACAGAAGCAGCCGAATGGGAAAGATCCCAACTTCTCTCTTGTGAATTATTTTGCACTCCACCCATGAAGCTCAACTGTTCAAGAGCAGTCTGAAAGTCTGCATCATTGTTATGAGGAGGTGGTGATGGCAGCGGCCCTCCAAGGTGGTAGCTTCCTTGATGATGAACACCTTTGCTCTTCGCTTCAAACAAGAGCTGAGATGGCAAAGGAAGAGGATGATGAGGATGAGAAGTGGTTGCTGATAATCCATTGAAGCCCCGGGCCCCTGGGACTGCAAACAAGCTGCCTGAAACATCACCCACCAGAGCAGTTGAGTGCATCTCTCTCACAAATGGTTCCATCAAGTCTTGCACTCTGGTTTCAGGCAGTCGGGTACTGAATGCATTTGATTCCCTGCTCCTGCTCCTGGCTCCTCCTCCTGCTCCTTCTGTTCAGGTTTCTCTCTCTCTAATAACAAAGCCTTGCAACCAGATTCAGATTCTAGTTTTCCGGAAATTTCGGTCAGTTTCCAAGCAAAAGCTTTCAGTTTTGCCTAGCCCAAACACTCTGCCTGTTTTGTCCACTCTCCAGTTACACCAGTTCTCCACAACCATCTAGGTACCATCTCTTGAGCAACATCACTTTGGCCAGCTTGCTTGCTTTCCCCAACACCTTGGATTCTTTATTTCTTCTTCTTCTTGTATTGAAAGGTGGTGGGTGGGTGGGTGCTTGCTGCATGAATTTTCCAAAAGAACTTCATTCATTCCACAATGATGTGAGAGGAAAAACTCTTGACTCTCTCTCTCTCCTCCTGCAGATGCCACAAACAACACAAACCCCCAAAAACCCACAATGAGAAAAACAAACAAAAGTTCAACCAAATTGGATCCTTTGGAAACTGCAATCAAAATAGCAGCAGCAGCACAAATAGAAGCCAAAATCAAGTCTACTTCCAAAAGAAGAAGCAGCTACTACTACTTCACCCATGAAGCCATCTTATGTCACATTTTACAAAAACCAACAAAAAAACAACTCTCCATGTGCTATGTATTATCAACCCATCTGCTTTCCTTTTCATTTAGGACACTTAACTTCATCCCTCACACCAAACCTCATGCTCTTTTTTTCTCTCTTTTTCTGGATTGGTTTGTTTGTTTTTTTGTTTGTTTCACAAATATGTCTTCCTTGTTCATCTCTCACAAACAACAAATACTTTACCCTAACAAAAAAAAATTGCCTCCCTCCACCATTACCACCTTTGGTTTTTTTTTTTAAAAACCATTTTCTTTCTCGCACATCATCAAGGTTTGAACTTCCTGCACTCTCTCTCTCTCTCTCTC
>Ga0116231_10000660_pt1 | contig 63250 bp, 39 predicted proteins | sample S1TSphgellanicum_2_FD_89695 | JGI IMG/M metagenome (GOLD analysis project Ga0116231, IMG submission 89695) | Host-associated microbial communities from peat moss isolated from Minnesota, USA - S1T2_Fd - Sphagnum magellanicum MG | ecosystem: Host-associated > Plants > Peat moss > Unclassified... | reverse complement strand
TGGTAGGTATGGATGGGTGTGGTGGGGGGGGGGGGGGGGGGTGTTTAGGGTCCTTGCCTGGGAGGAGCTCTGCTTTAATCAATTACACATATAAAAAGCCAAACATCCAACAATCTTCACACACTTCGAGGAGGCGGAGGAGCAGGAGGAGGGCTGCTGCAAGCAAGCGGCCCAAAAGGTGCTCTTGACCTGGAGTTTGCTATACATAGATGCTTTGCATGAGCGACAATCCCGCTGAACGGAGTTTTCGCGCATGTGCATTTTGCAGCGATCCCGCAAGTCCAACAGTATGTAGTAATTCACCCCCATACCCCACGGTTTGAAGCATAACACGGGGAAGAGGTAGGACGAAGCAGGAGGAGGAGGAGGAGGAGAAGAATTTGAGGAATGTGATTAATGCATACTATCATAAATTTGAAGCTCAGCACATAAGGGAGGAGGAAGTGGGAGATGGGAAGGGGAGTTCAAGGAGAATAAGAAGAAGAGGAGCGAGAACTTCAGGACTGTTTTAAGCAAAGCACAAAGTTGGAGGATGAGAAGGAGAGGAAGGTGAAGCTTGGGACTATTTTATGCGAAGCACAAGGAGGATGAGATGGAGAGGAAGGTGAAGCTCGGGACTGTTTTAAGCAAAGCACAAAGAGGAGGATCAGTAGGAGAGGAATGAGAAGTTTCGTATTGTGTTAAAGCAAAAGCACAAGGAGGTGGTTGAGAAGGAGAGGAAGGTCAAACCTGGGAGTTTTATAAGCGAAGGACAAGGAGAAGGAGAGGAAGCTGAAGCTCGGGAACTGTTTTAAGCAAAGCACAAGGAGGAGGATAAGAGGGGGAGGAAGGAGAAGCAGCTTTTGGGACTGTTTTAAGCGAAGTATAACAAGGGGGAGGAACAGGAAGTGGCGGAGGAGGTGGAGGAAGAGGAAATTTAGGAGAAGCTTTTAGTTTTATCAATTGGTTTTGTAGTATGAAACAGGCAAAGGAAACGCAGCCATGCAAACGTCGCTTGTGTAACACGAGTGAAAGAAAGTGCGGCAAGAAGGACACTGTACGCAGATGGAGAATTAGGTGGGATGGCGTTGTATATGATGACTTGCGCACCCCCGCAAGTAATGCAACATGCACTGGTCAGTGACTCATGGTATGTGAATTTTGGAAGAGAAGAATATATGGGTGTTATGTATGTGGGGTTCAAGGTTTGTGGAATGGTGTTGTAGATGGGATGAAGAGAAAAACTTAGAGTTGAACCTTGAGGTATCGGGTGTGGGCTGAGAAAGAGAGAAATATAAAATAGGAGGAAGTGTTTTTGGAGCAGTGTGAGAATCCAACAAGTGGTGATTGGAAAACAGATGCTGGAGGTTAAGTATCTCGAGATGCAGAACAGCACATTTAAGTTTGAAGGTTTCATGGTGTAGATATTGTGGGGTTGGAGATGGAATAGTGGAAGCTTAAGATCTTGCGTAGGGAGAAATTTGCAGAATAGAAAGAGACAGGAAACACAAAGTCTCGAGGTTGAGAGTCCATATACGAGCAAAATGGCGCGTCTGATGCTGTCACCACCGTCACCGTCCTCGCAAAACTCAATGGTTATGAGTGGGAGTAATAGCAGTGTGTGCAGTGGTTGCAATGGAGGAGGGGGTGTGGTAGGCGGAGGAGGGCTGGTGGAGAAGATGATTTCGGACATCGAGAGCTTGTTGCTGCGACCTGATGAGACTTTCAGTGATGTGATCATTCATGTGGATGGGAAGAATGTACAGGCACACAGATGCATCCTAGTGGTGAGGTGTCCGTACTTCCGGAATTTGTTTGCAGACTTGAAAGAGAGAGATGTGTCAAAAGTGGAGTTGAAGCAGGAGAAGTTGATGAAGGGTGAGAAGGTAGGCTATGAAGCATTCATGGCAGTGATGGGGTATGTGTATGGGAGTCGAATGAATCCATTGGCACCAAGCTGTGTGTCATGTTTGGATGCATCCTGCCCCCACATCACCTGCAGGCCTGCCATCGAATTTGTGCTCGAAATTCTGCGTGCATCCTCCATTCTCGAACTTTCGGAATTGAGGGCTTCTGCTCAGGTACCCCATGGATTTCATGGTGCTGAAGCTTGGATTCTAGTCTTATCTCTGTGTAAGAATTTGGCAATCAATTCATGCAAGTCATCTTCACCTCTGACAGTGCTCAGCTCTATCTATGTTCTGCAGCAACACTTGGTGAACGTGGTGGGTAATACTCAAGTGGATGACGTCTTGCTCATCTTGGCAGCTGCAGACAAGCACCGGGCTGCTCAGCTCCATGCCATGTGCTTACAAGTGATTGCACATTCAGATCTTGACACTCTCACTCTCGAGAAGGAGCTTTCCAGATGCACCATGGAGGAAGTGATGGGTCTGCGTCTTGAGCTTGGTTTTCCACATTTGTCTGTGGATTCTCCACAAGCAAAGCAGTGCAAGCGCATATACAGGCAAAATTCCTTGGTCTTTTCTTGAGTTCTGGTCTTCTCTCTTGGATTCAGAGTTTCATAGATTTGAAAGATTGAAGAAACTGTGCACTTCAGAATCTGAAATCTGTCCTAGATTCAATAGTGTTGTCCTCCCAGTAGCTTTTGCAAGGTACCTACCTTATGACCATCTTTTGAATGTCAACCTTGTTCTCGGTTGTTCAGGAGTCAACTTTGTTTCCTGGCAAATTCTTAGATGAGGAGTGAAAGGTCTAAAGAGAGCTTTAAATGATGTGTGGGGACAGGGCCCTGGATCTGGATGATGTGGAACTTGTACAAATGCTACTGAAGGAGGAGAAGACTGACTTAGATTCTACGTATGCTCTTCACTATGCAGCTATGTATTGTGACCCAAAAATCATGGCAGACCTGCTGAGGCTTGAGATAGCAGGTGATATGCATGTGTGCTGTAAGCTGACCCATCAATCTGCATGTTTCTCTTTTATTCCTCTAGTTTGCTATATTGGCTCAAAGCTGAATCTTCTGGCTTCTATGGCTAATCTGTTTCTTTCTTATTCAAGCAGAACAACATTTGCTTACAGTGGCTGTTTGATTCAGACACAAATTTGAGGAACCAAAGGGGTTTCACAGTGCTGCATGTTGCAGCCTTGCGAAGAGAACCTCAAACAATTGGTGCACTGCTGGCACAAGGGGCACACTTGCATGATGTTACACCAGATGGCCGCACAGCTCTTCAGATCTGTCGGCGGTTGGGGAAGAAAAGTGATGGGAATGTTGATGATGAGTACCACAAAGATCATCTCTCCATTGAAATACTGGAGCAGGCAGAAAGAAAAGTAGCCTTCTCAAAACCTACTGCAGATGTGTTGAGTGTGCCACTCTCTTGTGAAAAAGAGCTTCGTGAAACTCTTTCCTATTTGGAAAACCGAGGTAGTGATTGACCCTTTCAGATGCTAGTACACAAATTCAACTTTGATTTTTTGGCAATTAGCAAGCTGTCATAGAAGGCATGTCAATGTATGTGGAAAAAGTTCATTCCCTGACACATGGTGATGTGTTGCAGTGGCATTGGGACGACTGCTGTTCCCCCAACAGACCAAAATTGTTGTGGGGATCTCACACCTGGATTCCACCCCTGAGTTCACAGGCCCAGACAGTCCATCAGTGTCAGGGATCACAAGTGGCAGCAGCCAAAGGCAGACAGTGGATTTGAACCAAATCCCATCCAGGAAACAATCCCGTGGTTCATTGAACATGAGTGGAGATGAGGCAAAGATGAATGTGAATGAAGCACTGCTGCAAAGAATTGTTGCACTTCGTAAAACAGGTGTGGTTCTTTCCTGCAAAAACTCCATGCCAACCCTGCTACCTGGGGTGCCGGTATCATGCAACTTGTGTTGCTCTGAAAATCCTTGGAATTTGTGTAGAAGATAGTAGCTTATGAGTCATGCAGGTAACATCAATGTTGTGGTTTTCCCTTGCTCTTCATTGGCATACATCAGGGACAGTCTCAACACCTAACTATTTTACCCATTGATCAAGGCAATAGATGCTCATGGTCTGATTCACTTCTGCAGACAGGTAGGTGTAAGGGTGGGGGGGGTTCAGGTCTTTGTGCCCATTTGGCGCTTCTAATTTCTGTATTCAATATCATTTGCAGTTGAAGTGGCGCACAAGATCTTCCCTAACTGTTCAAAGGTCATAGACACATATGTCGTTGATGATGAAGTGTTGGATCTGTCTGAGAGTGAGAGTGCAATATCTGAGGAGCAGGTCAAGAAAAAGCGTCGCTTTGCTGAGCTCAATTATATGTTGGCTGAAGCATTTCTGAAGGATATGGCAGAAATTGACAATCAGAATATATCAAGCAAACTGAGTAACCCACTGTCTTCCTCTTCATCCGCTTCATCAACACTAGCTGATGTCAGCAGCCTGTCAATTAACAAGGAGTAGGCTTGGAGCTTGTCTAAATTTGGACCAAAGCGGTCCAGGATTTGCGATTTGTGAAATATTCACATGGTTGGGATGAAGGCTTACTGAGCTTACTTTATAAGAGATGAAATTTCAATATTTAGATCAAAATGGTCATGGTGCTTGTGCTTTGCAATGAAAATATCACTGAAAACCTTAGCTGCAATGTGATTCTTCATCTGTGGGAATCAGTAGTGGTGTTTGAGCAAAGACATTGGCCGCAGTTCACAATTGGCCTCTGTACAATGTGTCACAAGATTTTGAGAAATGTATTTGTCTCCTGAGTGATGTCAGAATTTTTATTGCATTCAGCAACTTTTTCTTGTTCCCATTGCAGATGTGCAAATATCTTTGCAACAGTGAGCGTTATGAAGCACTGTGGTCAATTATTGTTTCTTTGCACATTGAGTTAGTCTGAAACCAATTTCTTGTGTGTGGTCATTGACCTGGCAACAAACTGATTAGGAGGTTCCAATTGATTGGTTATGTCATGAAGATCTTGGGAAGAGCATGAAGGCTAGAAAACAAGAAGTGATCATCTTACAGTCTATAGAAGCATGTGTGCATTTGGGTGTGGGCAATTGCTGTAATCCTGTTTTGATCTGACTGAGAAGTATCAAGGTTGGGAAAAATGCATAGTTATGGTTGAGAAAGAGGAAAGCTCCTGGGTAAGCGTTGAAAACATGCTGCATGTGTGTCCAATCTTTGAATCTCCATTTCTTGTTACAATAAGATAATCTGTGGAAATCCATGTTAAAACATCACTTCACATCAATGTACAGCAAAACAACAGCAGGTGCAGCATGGTGTGATCATCCCAGCTGAAACTCATGGCAACAGACCCAATTCTATAGCAGAAGAAAAACTTCCTCCAGATTCAGAATCATTTGTGTTTCCAAATTAAGTATTGCCATGAGAAAGAGAGAAGATCTGCAATTTGATTTCAACTGTGGAATGCGGTGGTTCTGACACACAAGCATTCAGATTTCACATTTCAGCATAATATCACAATCAAAACTGTGACAGCTCAAATCCCAGATTGTCACTCTCTGAAATCAAATTCCACAAGAAACAATCTTGAAAAGTCTGTTTTTCCTTTGTGCCTTCGACAGATTGATGACATCTCCCAGAGACTAGCCTGGTGAGAGATCAAGGTCAAGAGGCACTGCAATAAACGTTTCTTACAAAATTAATTCCTGAGTGATGTTCAAGAGAGCAAACTGAGAAACATTTTTGCAGCAAATTACAGAAAGACAGCGGTACCAAGGATCTCTTGTTGTGAAGCCGAGCTGCTGCCCCTCAAGTGAGCTTTCATCTTCTAGACTAGACCACCCTGGTTACTGGTCCGGATCAGCTGTGCAGATTGACCAACAAGATCAGGAAGAATACTAGAATAGCAGTCAAACAAGAAGCAGCAGGAAGCAGTCTAGAGAAACCGGATTGTTGAGATAAGTACACAAGATTTATTCACAAACTGAAAAGATGAAACAATAAAAGAAATCAGCCTTCATGAGGCACCACTCTAGAAAAAATTATCGTATCTATTATGGACTTGCAAGCTGCGAATCCCTCTCCCCGCCCCCCACATACTCCCTCTCTCCCCCATGCCCTTGATCTGATGAACCTCACACTCTTTCCTTTCCTCCAAGTTTCTATCGCAGCCTTGCTCCTCCTACTCCAGGGTCTCCTATTCTATATGTACCCTGACCTGGTGCTGCCGATCCATTTTCGGATGCATCAAACGCATACGCAGGCACAGCGGATCTGCAATAGGTCTCATTTAATTCTCCCCCAATACGACACAAATTTCTATGGAGGCGTGCTAGAATATTACGTCTCAGAAATTTATGTCGTTAGAATGTTTAGTCTCAATCCTCGTGTTGATGCACACCTGCAGATGACACAACCCAACACTCATACCAAAGTAGCCAGTCACGTTCTTCACAAACTTATGTAACCCACGAATCAATCAGGTCGCGGGGAAGGAGCACTCTTGAAATTATAAGGCGAAGGAGGCGAAGAATGCAACGACGCTGACGACCACTGGTGCCACCAAAGACGAGAGAAGCGACTCCGCTGCTGCACCGGTTTGCGATGGCGTTGGAGGGTCCACCGCCGCCCGCACTCCGATAGCCCCAACGGCTACCACCAACACGGCTCCCATCACTACTGTCCTCTTCAACTCCTGTGCGAATGCCATTGCAACCGCTTCTGTTTCGAAAGCTCAAACAAACGTCGGTCGACGTTAATGACCTGAATCACTTCGGATGCTGGAGGATACACAAAGCGCAACAACTCTCGATTCGTGTGTCGAATGAAATATCTCGTCAGGCGTTCGTTGCGATGATGCTACTGGGACCAAAATGAAACAGGGAAAGTTCTTATAGCAGAGCAGCTCCACAACGCTGGTGTACAAAATTCTGACTTGGAAGTTCGTGTAGGAATAGAAGCTTCAGATTGCAAGAAAACAAACGATTGTAGATGCAAATGAGAAGGAGTGGCAGTCCTTTTTGTAGGGGGCTCAAAAACCAACAAATGGAGCTACTACACCACACACATGAAAGAAAACTCGGTGCAATTGACTCCGTGACACCACAAACACCAATTTCAATCACGCGTGTACGCGTTTTTGGGGGGCCCCCGATCTTTAGCCGTGATCCCACCGGATTCCTTCCGCTTCTAACTAGATCAATGTTGAACACACGAGCCGCTTCTCTTCTTTGCTCCTGGCTATGCCTACTACGTTCCTACCTTCCCTTTCACCATCACCGGGTCTAGAAAACGCCCATGTGTCGTCATCCTCCCCCCCCCGCCCCACCATCACCGCGTCTAGAAAACGCCCATACCTCGTAGTCCTCCCCCCCTTCCTCCCGCCCCCGCCCCCCACCACCAGCAGTGGGTCTGGTAACCGTATCAACCAACGTGCACTTCCAGTCGTCGTTCTTTCTCAGACAAAACTTTTTTGTTTTGTTCTTCTTTTTTCCAATTGTACTCGGTAACTTCCAATCTCAGACGAAAGGAAAAAAACAAGAGAAAAGTGGGAAAAAAGGTGATCACTCGTTTGTTTTTGTTGACTATTTTGCTCCTCCCAGATCCCAAATGTATTTCACTTCTTATTATTACTGAAGTACCTTTTCAGGTTCGGCATAAATTAAATTATTTTCTTATTTGTTGAATTTTTTGGATATTAAAAGTTAGTTTTGACCGACATAAATTAAATTATTTTCTAATTTGTTGAATTTTTTGGATATTAAAAGTTAGTTTTGACCGACATAAATTAAATTATTTTCTAATTTGTTGAATATTTTTGGATATTAAAAGTTAGTTATGACCAGCATAAATTAAATTATTTTCTTATTTGTTGATTTTTTTGGATATTAAAAGTTAGTTATGACGGGCATAAATTAAAATTATTTTCTAATTTGTTGAATTTTTTGGATACTAAAATTAAGTATGACAGAAATTTAAAAAATTCATGCAGCCAATCAAGTTTGATCCCTGAGTCTCTTCGAGTAGCTTTCTTTCAACAGCATCGTGTTAATCACCTAACCACAATTCTTTTTTACTAATGTTTGGTTATAATAAATTTAATACGGAGTCTCGAAATTTTCAAAGTTCAAATTTTAATTGCTGAATTAGGAATTAAAAATTTAATTTAATTATTCGACACCTCAATGCCGAACCTGAAAAGATTTATAATATAAACCTATATTATAACCTAAATATATTATATAATATATTATTATATGGTATAATAACCTATATTATATTATTAATAGGTTTTGAATGAGGTGTGGGTCCAACTAGGCTAGAATGTGTTGAAAATTAAAGCATTGGAGAAATTTCGTATGTGATTTCCCAAGGTACCTTTATTATTGAGTACACATTTATAATGCCTCCTCAAAAATAGGAGGGCACCCTTCACGTGTAACACACTTCCTACACCTACTTTAGGCCCGCTTTACACTAGGAGTCCTTAGGGCCCAAAAAATCTTGGGGGCCAAGTTTGAGCATTTTGGGGTTGCAAATTGGCCCCAAGTTACTAATAAGTGCTAGAACATTGATGTTGGGATATTAATAAATGATAGAACATTGGCCCCAAGGGGTTGCAAGTTGGCCTCCCAAATTTGATGGTATCCTTTCTTCAGCCTTGAGGCCAATACAAGGCCATAAAGTTCAGCATTTATTAGTAGGTACTTGGGGGCAGATTGAAAAGCTTTTTTTTCTATTTCAGCCTTGACTCCTAGTGTAAAAGCCCTTGGGGCCGATTTCAACTTTTGCACCAATAGGAATGCTGGATTTGGGTTGAACATTGGCCCTGACTCCTAGTGTAAAGCAGGCCTTAGGGGCCCTCTTGTAAGGTGTAAGGTACCCTCTCGCTCCTGCTGCCTAGTGTGATCTTCATATTATGATAATGTTTTTCTGCCTTGTGCTTTACAATGGGTAAGGCTCATAAGACTTGTGGAACATTACAATAAGCCAATTGCACAAGTTCTTTAGAAACCCGGTCCTTCTCTTTTTTTGTTTACTGGCAAAATTTTGCCAAAAAGAAAAATTAAAAATTAAAAATTTGAAAATGAAGTGTTTTCTTGAAGGTTTTCAATTGCCAGAAGTGAGAAACTAAAATTAAAAATTGTCAGATCCCTATATTTAGTTTCCAGTGTGTAGCCAAATATATAAAAGGACGATATTACAGATTTATATATTTCATATTTGATTTACAGCCAGATTTGGCGAAATCTTCATAATGACCATTGCCGATTTTACTACATGTTTCTATGGATAGTCAGTATTGTGGCTTTAAAAGAAAATTCCTTTTCAAAAAAACCCTCCTCTCATTTTGCTTGATCTTATTATGTCTTAAGTTTTATTCAGTCATAAAACCTCCCCTTTCTTTAGTTGATATGCTTCATGCCACTGGTGGAGGTTTGGGTACTAAGTGGTTCCTTTAACCTCAGTGTGGCATGCCTCTTTTGGGCTGTTTGCTTGCCTAGACTTTGGTCCTTGCCATTGCCATTTGTTTCTTTTTCTCTTCCCTTTCTTGGGTGCTTTCTTTTTATGAAGTTTGGCAAGGTTTCATCACAAAAGCTCTTGGAAGAATTTCCAAAGTGTATTTGGAGGGAACCTTGTACACATTATCGATGCCTCATAAAAAGCAGGAGGCACCTTATACCTGTAAGAAGCCTCTTACAGCTCATGATCTTCTTACGGCCTAAAACGTTAAAAATATGATAATTTTGCCTTGTGCTTTACAATTGGTAAGGCTCTCGGGTGGGTGAGGGAGGGACATTCGTGCCTCGTCCCAGGGACCCTTATATGACAGGAATGCCTCCACCTTGGGGCTTTACCATACACTGAACTTGAAGTCCTCAAAGTGATAAGGTGTGTGTGGTTACTCACCCTTGTGCACCAAAAGTGGCAACCAAAGTGAGTAGAATTTGCAGTTTCCTGTTGAGTTTGTGCATGTTTTCTTTGCCAGGATGCAACAGAGAAGAATCAAATCTAGCTTTTTGGCTCCTGAGAATGCCAAGCTTCCCTCTTGCTGTATGTACCTGTAACAAGTAGATTGGCCCCAGGGTGCCAGCCACAAATGCTGGATCTGCAGTGGGAATGAGCCTTACCCCCATATTCCTGTCCAAAGTGATGTACCTTCCACTAGGTGTACAATCCCCTGGCTGTGTGAAGCTGTGGGTTTTGGCTTCTAAAGGTATCATACATGCACAATAAGATGGCAATTGAAACCCTGCCAAAACAGAATGAAAGGAAAAGCACCCACCTGGAAAGGAAAAGGGAGGGAAAAAAAAGAGGAGAGGAGCAACATCCAACCAAGAGACAGCACCCATCACCACAAAAGCACAAACTGGGGCTGCAAAAGAGTAACCTAGGTCCTAAACCGACACAAACCGAAGATGGCAATTTAATTGTTCAAAACCAACAAGAACTGCTCCTTTGTAAGGAGATGATTTACTGCTATTTAGAGTACAAATCCTGGCCCTTTGAATTTGTCCTGTTTTGAAGACCTTGGCAAAGAGTAATATAGAACAAGTCTGGCCTTCAAGGTCTGTAAGATAGAGTATATCCAAGGGCCCTAGGTCACACACCCTTAGTTTTATTAATTCTAAGGCACTTTAGTGAGCAAAGGCTTGGTTAATAGATTGAACTAATACCAACCCCCACCAGTTTCCTGAAGAAGTGTGCAATTAGCCCAGCATGATGCCAATGAATGGTTTGCTCTTTCAATTATTGATCAGGTACACAATTTACAAACTAAGTTTATGGGATATGAAACTCACCTTCCCTTAGTCTCAAAGTTTTTTGAGAAAAAATATTATTGTGCTGAAAAGGCATTATTTGTGTCTATGATTCCCTGGAAATCCATCAAAGTCTCAAAATATACTTTCTGCACATGCAAAACCATGTGCTTGGCTCTTCAAGACACCTGGGTTGGGCCCAGCACACTGATCAAAAGATCAAGGTTCATTTTGTGAGGGATTGATTCCTGAGGTAGCTAAACCATCAAAGGCATTACCCAAATGAGCTCCGTTTTGTCCAATGATTTTGAGCAAATGATGGGCTCAGTCTACCAAGTTCTTGACTCCCCAACTCTCCACCATTGAAGGATTGCATTCTAATCACAAGAATATAAAAGTCCTGGTTGTAAGCTTTTGAATCTGGATTGTATTCTCCGCGGAGCATCGTTGACACTCGGAGCTCTCAATATTGTCAACTTTTATGTTATATGGGTACTTTTAGAAGTCCCCCACTGCTTCAACAACAAGGGGTGTGTCTGAGTGTGGCATTGCCATTTAGATTAAAAAGGCATCTTAAGGCAAAAACAACATTATGGAAACTCAAATATTTCATCATGGAAAAATATAATCTTCCAAAAACCCTCTAAAAGCAACCAAAATCCTTCACGATATTATGACTCTGTAACTAATAATCTCAAGTTTCAACACAAGCCAAAATATCATCTTTCAAAAATCCTCATATCAAAATAGACCTATTATTATTACCTAGTAGGGGCCGAAATCCATTAAGCTACTATATATTCTCTATAATGAATCTAAACACAATATCCTTGCCTTGCTAGGCAAGGCCAACAACAAACTAAGTGCTTGCTGAATTTTCTTATGTTTCCTTGCAGGATTGAAGCCGCAGAATAGAATTGCAATTTGAATTTTGTGGCAAGAGGGTAGTAAGAGACTTTGGAGAGTGAAAGTGAAAAAAAAAGCTTTGTTGCAGTGACAGTTCTAACCAGCCAAGGAACTGGTTAGAACTGTCGGTTTGGTTCTGGTTACCCAGAACTGCGTGGAAACCAGGTCTGATTTTTGGAATCAAAACTGGGGTTAAAAACTGGTTATGATTCCCCAGAATCGGCCAGAGTGAACCAGCAGCCACCAGTGCACCAGTTGGCTGTTCTGTCCATGGGATGAGTTGCATTTCTTCATCTGTTCCTGACCCTGTGTTAACCCAACATTGTACCACAGTCAACCTTTTTGGACTGCTCACCTTTGACCTTTTAAAAAAAAATTCGCGTGTTTTTTTCCCAACCCTGACCTTACTACCCTCCAACCTAATCACCCTAGTTCCCTAGCTACCCTACTAACCTAGTTACATTATTGATTTGCATCTTGGCTTTACTTACCAACCCCTTACCTACTTACTTTTTATTTTATCATGGCTAAACTTTTGTCTTTTGACACAACTTTTAACTCTTCTTGGTTAAACCTATATTTCTTGGCTAAACTTTTTCCTTTTGACACAAGTTTTAACTCTTCTTGGCTAAACCTATATTTCTTGGCTAAACCTTTTCCTTTTGACACAACTTTAAACTCCTCTTGGCTAAACCTTTTCCTTTTGGCACAACTTTTAACTCTTATTAACTAATCATGTATCTCTTGATTAAATCTTTTCCTTTTGGCACAACTTTTAATTCTTTTTGGTTAAACTTATATCTTTTGGTTAAACTTTTTTTTTTTGGCATAATTTCTAACTTTTCTTGGTTAAACCTCTATCTCTTCATAGCTAAACGTTTGTATGTTAACAAAATCTTTATATCTTTTTAGTTAAACATCTATCTTTTGGCAAAACCTTTACTTCTCAACAATTTTTTTTAAAAAAAAAACTAAACCTCTATCTTTTGGAAAAAAATTTAACTTTTCTTGACGAAACCTATATCTTTTGACAAAACCTCCATCTCTTCATGGCTAAATTATTACACATTGGCAAAAAATTTATTTACTCTTGATTAAATTTTTATTTCTTGGCAAAACCTTAACCTCTTATTAGCTAAATTTTTATCTTTCAACAAGACCTTTATATTTTCTTGCCTAAACCTCTACTACTTGAAAAAACTTTGAACTCTTCGTAGTTAAACATCTACTTCTTAACAAGGTATTGCATTTAATGAACTAACAATCATTTTAATCATATTTGACCCCTTGATGTCAATAAACAATAACCCTGAACGCGAGTACTACACATTTGATGAACTTTTGTGGCCCACACATACATATTTTCATAGTTATTGTTAAAAGTTAAAATAGTTGAAAATCCAATCACAAAATACAATACCCACATATGAAAACAATGTCATTTCAAATACAATATACCTCAATAATTATTACATATTTTGTGACCAAAATGCAAGCATTCCTTTTTTTGGGGGATTTTTTTCTATAATTTTTCTATTTATTTTTTTCTTCTAATTTTAAAAATTAAAAAAATTCTCCTTTTAAACTTAAATTTTTTTTTCTTCTATTATTTATCACAAAATTTTATTTCTTTTAATTTTTATTTTTTTATCGTCATCATTTTTATTATTGAACATGCATATTTGATGCCCAACATTTGGGTATTGCACAAACCATCCAAAAAAACCAGCTGACATTTTATGCTTCAAATGTGGGTATTACAAAATCATTCTAACAAAAGTAATGTTTATTTTGTGACCATTATGCAAGTATTTCACACTGAGTTTTATATTTTTGAAGTTTTTTAATTCAATAATGTAACATTGCAATATATTTCAAACTCGTATTTTAAGGAAAATTTTAACAAAATATTAATGCAATGCTCACATTCAAAACTTGCAAACATAATACAAACATGAGGTTACAATTGCAATAAAACAAAACTTGTATGTATTGATGCAAGTATCACATCTATCAGAAAAAAATTAAATGCCCAAAAAATGAAAAACATGAACTCCATGCCATTGTTTATGCCAAAGAAACCTAAGTAAAATATGCATGCTACTTTCTAACCTTAAGAAACACCTTTGTAAACTACTTTCATTACCCACCATATCATGTGTTCATCAATAAGTTTTTGTTGTAGTAACCATTTTAATAGCATGTTGATGAATGTAAGGTTGATAATGATACAATTGGAATTGAATGGCACTGGTTGCAAATTGGTATTTCATAGTTATTCAAAGTTTACTTCAAACACATGATACACATTAATATGCAAACTTGAAGAATATAAACCAAACCCCAATAAATTACATGGGTATGAAAATATATAATCTATTGGATTTTTTAAAAAATAAATAAAATTGGAAATTTTTTGAAAATAAGAAATAAAGGAAATAGAAAAACAAACTTCATCTTTTGGAATTTTGAAGAATAAAATGAATGGAAAAGTAGGGGGGAAACAAAAGAAATATTCAAGACAAACATAATAAAAGAAAAAAAAACATTTATAAAACAAAAAAATGGAAAATAGGGCAAAAAAAAGCAAAACAAAGCAGAGAAGGAAACAAAAACTAGATTTTTTCTTCTTGAATTAACAATAACAAGAAAAAAAAATCTTCAAGGGAAAAAAAAAGGACAAAAAAAACAAACTTCTTTTAAAATTTTAAAAGTAGAAAAAAAACAAAAAACAAGAAAAAACCAAAAATAGTCTTTGTCTTCTTCTTTTTTTCTTTTCATCTTCTTTATTTTTTTATTCCCATTTCCTTCTCTTTTATTATTGACCTCTTCTTTTTCCTTTTCTTACTTTTCCTTTTTGCTTTACTTTTAAACCAAAACAAAAAAAAAGACAAGGAAAAGGATAAAGGCATACCTCACATGATGTGTATAACTAATGATGATGCAATAAGAAATGGCAACAAGCGCAACAATGTCATGAAAAAAAAGGGGAAAATGCTTGAAGAAAGAAAGAAAACAAAAAGAAAAAAATGATGAAAAAGTTGTAACAATAGAGGAAAACAAAGAAATAAAAAATGGAAAAAAAATAAATTTGAAGTAACAACAAAAATGAAAGAAAAAAAGTCTATAGCACAAACAAAACAAAAGAAACAATAATAATAACAATAGTAGTAAAAACAAGAGGAAAAAAATGATGAAAAAAAATAACTCACTTCAATGTTTGGTATGGTTGAGGTTAAATGGTTTGGGTTCATCCCAAAACAGCCAAAACAGTCTCATCCACAACTGGTGCATTGGTGGGTGCTGGTTCACTCAAGCCCCCAGAATCAAAACCTGATTTTCTTTTAAAAATGTTTTTGGGGGAAAAACATGGTTTGGAACCACCAGTTAACTACCAGTTTCAGACCAGGTTACCCAGAACCAGGACTGATTTCTACAAGTAAAACTGGAACTGCCCAACACTGGTAGTCACCTGGAGTTACCTTGCTTATCACCAGTCCCAGTTCCAGTTATTATGATCCAAAATTCAAATTAAACTGGATCAATCTTTAGTACTAGATCAAAACTGGAACTGAATGTGTGGGTAGGATCAAGACTTGTGATATCAGTGTGCTTCCCAATTTGTTGTTGATTAGTGTCCATGGTGCATCTTGTTCATGGTGCTCAATTTCACAATCTTTGCAACCACCAAATCAAGTATTAAGAAGGGTTGGGTGTGAAGCCCACTACTATAGTGGGTTATTAGGACTATTTCTACCTCCACACTTGTCCATGTTCCCATTCAAAATGTCTTGTATGCCATGGACTCTTGTACCACAACCCATTTTGAATGGGTTGTGAGTTCTAACAACTATGCTAGGTGGTGCTTTCATTCCTATTTACAAGTGAATCAAGGATTGAAACAACAACAACAACAAAGCACTTGAGGGGAAGGGCAGGAGGAAGCAATGTGGTGTCTAAAGAGGTACCATATGGACTAATCCCACAACTGTGAAAGACGACTTTGGGCCATCTCTCTAGTGTTAGATTTGACTCCCCTCTTCTTTGTTATAATGCCATGTACATAGATAGATCACAACACTACTTCCATTCTCAATTAGTCTGTGCTCTTTGGTGTTCAATTGCACTTCTCATGAGGCAATGTCCTTGAACCAAAATGCCCATGCAAAAGGATTTTGATCTAATAGTTGAAGATTGCTTGACAAATTATCACTGCACACTAAAAAAAAATGAAGTCCTTATGGTCTAAGGGATGAAAGGAAAGGCAATATAGGCATGCAGCCTTTGGCCCTATATCCTTCTCCAAACAATATGTGAGTACCAATGAACAATATGTTCATTTTTGGGAAAAGAACAATTATTTCTAGGTTGGTAATTTTCCAAAAGCTAAACAAGTTGGGGGGTTGAGGGTTGCCCACAACAATAATAGGCACTCATGAATATTACTAGTTGGTTCAAATTAGTATTGGCTAACTATTGAATTTTGACTTGGTTATTGGGTTGGATTTGGGTTTGAGTATCAATAATCAACCAATTTAATATCAAATTGATAAGTGAATTAATGCCCAGCCTATCTAGTATTATCTTTTGGAATACTCGCCAAAACCTACTTAGTTGTATATTGATTTTGAAAAAATTACCCAACCTACATGGGTTAGGTGTAAAGACCTCCTTTTTATGTAGGTCGATTATTGTTAAACCCTAATCCATTTGCAAACTCCTCTTTCGCAATATTTCATGTGTGCTCAAGTTTATTGTTCCTTCTCTCGTTGATTATTGTTGCTTGTGGCACATGTTTGTCTTCAATATAGACCATATTAAATTAGCATTGGCCAAACACATGAGCAATTTGTAAATGTAGTTCATTGTTGTTGAAAGTAAGGTACAAAGGAAATGAAAAGATGAAGAAAAAATCTTACTTGGGCATATAATATGCGATTTTCAAAGAGGATGTTTGAGAATCAACCTTTATTGACAATAGTTGGTTATTAATAGTGTTGTGCGAGTACTTGAGTTAGCTGATTACCCAAGGGTGTTTTAGGAGGTACCTAAAACCTAATTGAAATTGAGTCTTAGCCAAGGAACTATGTTGGAATTGAAACCAATGTTAGGTCAAGTTCCAAGAACTGGATTGAGAATCAACCCCCAATTTCAAGGTTTCAAAAACAGTGAAACTGGACTCAGGTCCACTCTTTAAATAATGTAAGAATTGAAACAAAACTAGTTTGTTTTAGAAATCTAGTTTTATTTCTAGTCCTTGGTTCAGGGTTTTGGGGAGGTGGGTTAAGGATTGTTTTCTCATTTTATTTTTTATTTTTCATATATATATATATATTGTAGTTGGCATTGTTCTCTTATTTTTATTCTCAAAACAAACAAACAAACATGCATTGGATTTTCTTTGTGTCATCCTTGGTTGTGGATTGTTTTCAAGAGCTTCACAGATAAGTATATGTTCCTTTTTTCATTTAAAAAAAATTTTAGTTGCATCACCAGTGCATTCTACATGTAGTTTCTGGCAAATTGTCATGCGATTACATGCCATAAAATCAACCATATGTCAAAAAAAATTAGATTAGATTGTCAACTTGACTAAGAGAACATCTATATAAAAATTTAATACATATATGCACCAAATATTTAGTAATGGATTTTTGAAGTTGAAAAATATGAACCAATTTTTTATATGTGTTTTTTTGTACATGCATTTTTTTGTATGGTTTTTATTTGGAATATCTTATAAGGATTGAATGTATGATTTATTAAAGGAATAGGAACATAGATGCAAAAAATTCTTGGAAAAACATTAATCAAAAAGAGGTTTCGAACTTTTGAATGACTTGAAATGGGCCATATTTTCATAAGTCCATATCATAATAATTTTTAAAGTGTATTTCAAAAAAACTTCTTTTAAATATGTATGTTGAAAATTTGCTTAAAAATGCTTCCTTTCATATGAATCTTTAAATTTCATTAACCACCATGTAATTCCCAATTTAATCAATGATATCATAATAAATTATCAATTTTTAACACTACCATATGGATTTTAGGGAATGATGTATCCACCAAAAATGAGTTACCTTAGCTTGCAATCACTTGATTGGTCTTCTAGCCATGGTTTTTCATTCATTACCATTGCATTTTTTCTTGTTTTTCTTCATCATGATTGTTTTGTTGGTCTTTTAATCATGGTTCTTAACATTCATCACCATTGCTTTCTAATCTACTCCTTTTACTATTGATCACCTTGTCCATATCTTGGTCATGGGTCCCAATGTTCATCGTCCTCACCTTTTTTTTGGTTATGACCACCTTGTCACCTTTTGGTTGTGATTTTTAACATTCATCACTATTGTTTTCTTCTTTATTCCTCCCAGTCGTGATTGCTTTGTTGGTTTCTTAGTCATGGTTTTTGACATTCATCGTCATCACCTTGTTTACTTTTCTTAGTCTTGATTTCCTTATTGGTCTTTTGGTTGTGGTTCCTAATGTTCATCATTGTCACCTTCTCCATTCTTCTTGGTTGTGATCGCCTTGTTGGTTTCATGGTCATGATTTTCGATGCTCATTGTCATGGCCTTTTTGGTTGTGATCACCTTGTTAGACTCTTGGCCATGGTTCTTAGTGGTAATTATTGTCACTTTCTACTTTGTTTCTCCTAATCATGATCACCTTGTTGGTTTCCTGATTGTGGTTTTTCATTCATTGGCTTTATTTATTTATCTATTCCTTTTAATCATGATTACCTTATTGGTTTCCTTATAATGGTTTCTAACATTCATTATCATCATTTTTTTTTCTATTCCTTTTGGTTTTAATTACCATAAATTAGTTTGAGATTAAGTTTATGATTTGTGTCACAACCCTAGTTTTGGGCTTGTGACCAAAGCAAGGGCTTATAAAGGTGCGAGCCAAGAATGAAGTTCGGGAGTCACATTTTATGCTCCGGGGAGTGTAGGAGAATGTGAGGGAATGAACCCCCACACTCCCAAGTGGGCTCCCATTTTGGAAGTTGGAGTTTCAATGGACTCCTGAATTTTCAGAGGGCGATTGTAGGCGTCAAAACTCATTGCATCGAAGAGTTCCTTATACAATTGGAAATTTCTTAAGACCTAGATGTCTAAAATGGGCTTGCATGACTCATTTGGGTACTTAAAACATAAGTTATGGCCAAAAGAGGGGTTAGGAATCAAACTACCAATTTGACTTCCGACCACTAAAAGTCAAGAATCTCTCTGATTTATTTATGTGTAAGTGGCGTGCCATATACCTTTGGAAAGCTCTTGAAAAGGGCTATAACTTCTCTTTAGACTTCACCTCAATCAAAGGTCTGGACAAAAAGTTATGGGCCTCCAAAGTTGCGAGAGTCCTAATTTTGAGAGTCTTACTTTTGAGAATTTCAGGACTCTTAACTTAGATTGGTGTAAATTAATCTAAAGACCTTGATCTCCACCTTTCCATACAATTAAAAAAATCTGAATTTTAGGAGGATTCCACATTGATGGTGCAAACAAATCATCACATGGGAGGTCCTTCATGTTCTACAATGACATATATGGAAACCTCAACTCTTGGGTTGCAAGACTTGAATCTATAAACCATTTTGTTGTGCTTTGTGAGAACCATATAAAATTTAACTTAACATCATCATTTGTTATTCATTTGAAAAACCAAGTTGCATAATTTAAATCATCAATGGACTTATACGGTTATAATGGAAAGGATACAAAGGGAAGGAGTTGTTGTTGTCATCATTGGTGTCATTAGCTACTATAGCCATTTTTAATATAACGTCACATAGGTTATGTAATAAAAAAGAAGAAGAGCAACATTGGACAAATGGCATAATGTTTTTGGTAGTCGCTTTTGAAGCAAATTTCTTCCATTGCAGGTGGCAGAGGTCCATTTGGAGGTGGCAAAGGTGGATTTCCCCCTTGAGATTTTGGGTGGTGGCCACACTCGTCATTAATGATGATAATATTGTAGATGTGTTCTTGTTTTTGTGAGTGTTTCACAAAGAGATTCTATCCTTTATCATGTTCCTTGTTTATGTTTTTAAATTTTTTTTGGCACATGTTAAATTTAAGGTTTGTTGTTGTTTCTTCTTAGAACCATTATGGGTCTACTTCTTCACACATGAGGTAGCGTTCAAATTCCATTAAAACCGTTCTGGGTTTAATTTTTCACAAAATTCAAATTTTGTTCTAGTTCCTCGCATCTAGTAGCAAAAATGTAGTGGCTAATGTATTAGCCATAAGCAATAGCTATGGATCATTTAGATCCCCCAATTGTGCAATTCCTTCTATTGTGTTTTAAAATTTTTTGCATGATTGTAGCATGGTGACTTTTATTGACCTCATTCAAATTAGGTAAGTAGGTAGGTAGGTTAAAAACCCTTACAATTTAAGGTTTAAGGTTTAAGGTTTTGTTAATTAATGTGTATAGGCATGGCAGACCTTATAGTTCACCAACATCAAAGTGTTAATGGGTATCACAATAGGATTATGATATCATGATGTCTTGTATGGATCGTCATGAAACATCTCAACCCCCTCATTTAATGATTCCCATCACATCTATTTTGTTTCATTAAATCTCTTCAAATGCATTTAGTTCGTTTTCACCTTTCACACCTTGTATGCTTCATTAGCTATGAACTAATCTTCAATCATTTGTACCTACATTAAAGGCTTATCCATCCCATAAACAATGTTCGTGTGTTCCATGTCTTAGTTGTGATCGCTTATACATTATAAGAGCAGGATTAACATGTCACGAAGCATCATGCATCACACACAAGTAGTCATCAACTTCTAGGGTGCAAATGCCTTCGACATTATTGTTTTCTCCTCCTTTCAGCTTAGACATGGATTGTATCATTAAATATCATCAATGCTTTCCATCTTAATTTACCATGCCCCCGCTTATACCATCATATTCCATATGTTTTTTATGTCAAAGTTCAACATGTTTTACGCATCTCTTTAACTCGGTTAATAGTTGATCCATTAGACATAGTAGCTTGGCATGCATTTTTGTTTTTCCATTCCTGGTGTTTGTTTTTTTCACCACAAGGTGGTGAAAAAGGCCATCAAAATATTCACACCATGGTAGGGGACTAAGAAACATTACAAGAGGAGCATTCGATTAGAGCACAAGCATTCGCCTCCCAAAGTTCTTCAAACATGGCATTGGATGTTGCTTCACTTCTATTAAGGTCAAAACATGTAATTAGGAGCCAAAAAGGGTGTCAGATGTTAGACATAATTAGTCAAAATCAAACTTTTTTTCTAATTACCATTTAAAACCATAATAATCATGGCAAGTTAATCGTGCTTCCTTCATATGAATGTCAAAAAACTTATAGTGAAAATTCATTTTATCCAAATTTAAGTTTTGGTTTTAATGTAGGATGTTTGAAAATGTACACCTATTATGTTAGATGGAGTCAATTTTGCAAACGACTATAAAAAAGACTCATATAATAATAAAAATTTCATTGAAAAAAAATGTAAATGATAAAAACATATTAGCCACACTCAAAAGACATTCATACTTTTCAAAATGTGGAATTTTAAATTTTTAAAAATTCAAAGAATGTTTCAAAATTACTTCAGAATGTCGGAGCTTCAAAAGTTTTTTACCACATATAGATGGGTTATAATGTACATGATGTATGAAAAACATTTATAACTTAAATTATAATAAAATTAAAAAATGTGAAATTTTAATTTTTAGTGATGATTTAAAATTTTGATCATTTTTCAAGATGAAACATTGAATTTATAAGGAATTTTCACACTTTTAAAAAATTCATATTTATTCAATATTAACTAACAAAAAAAATGTGATGCATTGGGGAACATTTAAATATTTTTTAAATGCAACCCTTTTCCAAAATAATCCCTTTGGCTCCTAATTATAGGTTTTGACCCATTAACATAATTGTGGCGTGCATGAGCACTTGCTCATGTAGGGGAATATGTTCGAGTAATGTGTGCATTAACCCCTAGCATTTTGCGACCCCATCAGCTGATACCATTACGGCCCTTTACCATCTTCATCTATTAGCTGAAGTTGACCAACCCCTTTTATTGATAATTTTTATTTGGAGATGGATTTTGTTTTGGATAAAGAAGCATTTATTTATGCTTTGGCATGTTCACCCTGTTTTTTATTTGGTGGTCTTTTAGGTATGGTGTATGAATTTTGAAATTGTTTTGTCCTTGATGAATTTGTTAGTGGCTTTGATTTCTTTTTTGAGATATGTGGGCACATTGCTCATGGTCATGTTCCTCCAATACTATCATGCTTGTTTATTGCATCACGATTATTAGTTTTGGAGAAATAAACTGAAAACATTCGACCCATTATGATTGGAGAGGTGATTATCCATTGGTCACTCACACACTGGCTATTCAGTTTAAGGATACATTTGTAGAGCATTTTAGTCCACACTAGTTTGGGGTGGTAACACCAAGCAAGTGTGAAATTGAACTTCATGGGGTTAGAATTATGTTAAATCTACATCCAAAATGGGTGGTATTACAAGTGGATATTTGGAATGCATTTAATTTAATATTTCAAACAACCATTTAAAAAAAGTTGTGTCTTGTATCGACACCTTGGATCAACTTTTCCCATTTGTTTGTCGATTTTATGCACACCCATTTCCATTATATTTCTTAAAAGCTTTTAGATAGGGAGACCTCACAATCATTTCATTTTAGTCTGGTACATGAGAGGGGGATCCTTTGGGAGGAGTGTTGTTTACACTGGCTCATATTTGCACTCTCTGTCTTACGGCAACAACCCACCTTACTTGTGTTTTTTCTTTCATTAGTAAATGATACGCACATAGTTGTCATGCTTTGGATGTGGTACCTATTTTTTTGTGATTATAGGAGGAATTTATTGCATTAGGATTTTTAGTGCAATTGGCAAAGTGTGTAGCGCTTAATTTCCACAAAGGTTAGACTAGTCTATATCACTTTTTCCAAGTTTTTTACACCTAAATTTGGTCTTCATATTTTAAATGTTCCAATGAGTTCTTTGTCATTTGTGGAATTCGTATCAAAGGCACTCTAAAAGGACCTCAATATGATAGCTAATGTTTTTATGCTTATAGATTTTCAAACAACTTTTACGATGGGGTGAAAACATGGTAAAGTATGCCAATGAAGGATTTTTATTTTTTTGGTGGAAAGTATCCATAAACTAAGACTTAATACATTGAACTCATGAATAGTTTTTACTTTAATGATCAATAAAAGGAAGATCTTTGACTTCATTGCATAATATTGAATAATTGAATTTTTTAATATGCATTTAAGTAAATTAAAAAAAATACAAGTACAAGAAAGTAACTATCACGCTCTTGCTTCAGGTATATGAAAGTGTGATGAAAGTACAATTGTAATTGAATTTTTTGTACTTTTAAATGGATAGAGCATTAATATGTATCAATGTGTTTTTAAAAAATTCATATCATAATCATAATTTATCAAATTTTTTCATATAAAAATATGTTGGAAATTTTGAAAACCCAACTAGTTTAGAACATATTTTTCATCCATTTTTCTTATATGAAAACTCCTCTCATTTAATGTGTAGCTTACTATAAACTCAATGGAATGCACCATTGCTTCATAATGAAAGTTTAAAGTATCTTGCAACATTACACTGAGTTTGATGTTCATACCATAGCTATGTTGGAAAAGCTATTAGGTTCAGGATCCTTTGGCATCACAGTGGGCCCTTTTGGCTCGTCATCAAATCATTTTTTCCTAATTTTTAAGGGGGCTAGGCCTTCCCTTAGTGGTCTGACTTGCTACCCTCACCTTTCTTAGGATGTTGGGTTTTGATCACTTTTGCATTAGTCTCTCATTTCTAGTAGGATGATCACTTTACTTTTTTTAATGCAATAGCACATGTAGAAACTGGTATTTATCCCTTCCAAGTAGCACTATGGGATACTCGTGCGATGTTACTTAAGGTCGTTTGATCACATGTTTTGACTTTTGAAAATTCAGTGGTGTAATCTTATTTTCAAATGCAATTTTTTTTTGTAGACTAATTACATGAGCAAGAATTTATTTTGCTTCTAGCAAACGTTCCATTGGATGTCGTTCAAGCATGTCTTCGCTCCTATGCAAGTGCAGTAGTAAGGGCTTGGTTATTAGCTCATCCTAGCACCCTTTCATTTTGTTTTGTCTTTAGCCCATTTCCTTATAACATTACGTATCCGTCTTGATATATCACATCCTACGGTTGCACATATTTCATGATGTCAGTGTGATCATACCATTGATGATTTGGGTATCCATTTGCTACATTGCCTGTGCAGTAGTGAACACATTGCAGCCCATGATATGCTTTGAAATAATAGTGTAGCTATTGCATTGCAAAGTGGAGCTCATGTATAGATAGAGGTGTCCCACCTGTTCCCCTGCCATACATGGAGACGAATGGAAATTTTCATCACTAGAAACAATTTTCGAACCTTGGTGGACGTTGTCATTGCCGATTTGACTCATACAAATTTGGTGTAACATGCTTCAATGATGATAATGCATGCAACAATTGATTGTAGCCCATGGGCAATGTGCATAACTTTGTTTGCTCTACTTGGGTTCCTCACATCCTTGAGCTTCTCCTCACACTACAAAGCTCATGCAGAGAAATGGGTTCTCAATGATGTTTAAGAGTTAAGGGGTATTTGATGAAAATAAGGCATGCAACAGGACAAACCTTTTGTAAAACCTTTTGTATTCTATAAATATATATTATATTATAACCTTTTGTATACAATAAATAATCACATCCAAACATATTTGGACAAGAAGCTCCTGAAAAGATAAAAAAGATTGTAAATATCTCTCTCTCTTATTTCAAGACTTTGCCAAAGTTTACTTTTACTTTGTTGACAGCCTATTTTGAAATGCCAGTGACAAGTGAAAGGTGGATGGCTTGGCAACTCTGCATTGGTCACAAAATTCCTTTCACATGCCAACTTCCCAGGGTTAGGTTACATGCCAAGGGTTAAGTCTGATATAATAGGGACCCAACTTCATGTCTCTTGCATATGCTTGCAACCTGTCATGAAATCCTCTCTGCCAATTGGAAGGGTACACCTTAAATTTCTTAAGAATGTATCTTGTAGTGATTGTTTGCTCACCAGACACACATCAAAAGGTTAGGCTGACGATGTGTCTCCCCTTGTATTCCTGTGCATTCATATTGGTGGCCAATTCATGCATCAAGTAGTTTCCAGTGAATTTGTGTTTTCATAATCCTACAAGTGTTTTGCAATTTCAATTTAGTACATGCAGGGAGCTGCTAAAATTTGCAGCAGTGTGCAATGGATTTAACCTTCTAATGCACAGATCTCCTACAAAAGGGGTGGAGATCTCTTCATAAGCTGTGTTCATATCCCCTTCCTATTGACCTTCTGCAACAAAATCACCCCCTTCCTCCTCTGGCCTCCACATTTTAGGACCCTCTTTTGTGCAGTCTAGACAGATCTCTGTGGGGCTTTTACCAGATACATTGGAATAGAAGAACTTCTTGTGTTTCTTGGGAGATAGCTTAATTGACTTGATACAAGTTTGCAAAATCAGTTAAACAAAACTTCCAGAATTCTAGAGTCAGTTCATTCAGACTACCATGTCAAGGTTCAAATAATCCAGGTTAAGCACTTCTACCTAATTCTTTTCTTTTGGAAGGTGAAGTGACCATTAAGTCAATTGCAGCAAAACAACACCAAGCTGTTGTGACCATTAAAGCTGAAACCTAAAGGCAACAGTCCCAATATTCTCCTCCAGATTCAGAATTCTTTTGTGCTCACAGTAGTTCTTTTGTGTCCAAATTAATCACAGAAGTTCATAATAGTTGGAGCTTGAAAACAACGTCTGGGCACTGTAACTCTGCCTTTGATCCTCAGTTTCATGGTGACAAAACCCCATCTTTGTATGTAGTGCACAGGAAGCCATGAGAATCTAGCTGAGAGATCTGCAGTTTGATGTGGAACTGCCCATGTGGTGGTCCTGACACAACAAGCTTTTATCACGAGCATTTCAGCATAGTATCATGATCAAAACATTGATTGCTCGACTAATCCCTAAACCACCCATGGTTATGGCATATCCAAAGCTGAGAAGATTGAGCAAAACAATGAGGAAGAATGCTACATTGCATTCATGACCAGCAGCAAGAAGCAGTCTACAGGGACCAGATGTCGGTGCATAAAAGACCCTTCCAACCTCCAAAACAATTGCCTGCATAGAGGGCAATTTCTCAAAGACTTTTCTAGAACCTTTGAAATGATTGCTCTTTTAGAGCATTTTCAGATTGAATTTGACTGTCTGGGAAAGGCAAAAGACTTCCCTAATTTGATTGTTGCAATGAATCATTGAACTATCCCCAACTTCATGGCATTGGTAATTATACTGTACAATTCTACTGATCTTACGGATCACCAATTGCTCATGAATGTGAGGTAAACATAAATGGAGCTTCAGACACTGAAGATTCTTGATCCAGCACAGAGATGCTTGAAGCTGGTTAACTTGTACACCAGATTTATTAATCACAAACTGAAAAAGAAAATCTCTTTCAGAATAACAAATCAGCCTTCCAGAGGTACTTTAGACTCCAGAGAAATTAATCCGCTCTTTCATCATCATGTATCTATTATGGGCCTGCATCTGGTTAGGTACCTTTCTCTTGCCTTGGCACCAAGTTTCTATCACGGCCTTGCTCCTACTCATGGGTCTCATATTATTCTATTTGTCTCCTGACCTGGTGTTGCCTATTCATTTCCTGATCCATCGAATGCACGAGGTACAGGGGATCCTGTGGTTAACTGAACTCCCTGCACACAACACAAATTTCTATGGACACGATCTTATTATTTTTCGCTATTATATACGTCTCAATCCTGCTCTTGTGCACATGAGCCATCGAGCAGATGACACCCAAACCCCTTACTATTAAAATCGCCTTACTCTGAGTTGATGTTGTAGAGCACGAAACAATCTCGCGGGGAAGGAAAATTCTTGAAATTACAAGGTGAAGGAGGCGAAGAATGCAACGACGCTGATGACCACGGGTGCCACCAAAGACGAGAGAAGCAACTCCGGTGCTGCACCGGTTTGCGACGGCGGACCCGATGGCGTTGGAGGGTCCGCCGTCGCCCGCACTCCGATAGCCCCAACGGCTACCACCAACATGGCTCCCATCACTACTGTCCTCTTCAACTCCTGTGCGAATGCCATTGCAACAGCTTCTGTTTCGAAAGCTCAAACTCCGTTTAAAACACCTGGATCACGTCGTCCGATGGTGGTGGATACACGGGCGCAGGACAACAATCGTGTAATGTCTCGAATATTATTAGGCGTTGCGATGATAATATTATAGGAATCAAAGCTTTCTAGACAGAAATAGTGATGATTGCACGGCGATAAGCTAATATGCGACTCTCGCAAAGTTCGTAAGATAGCATTCGACACTCCAATTATGCGGATTGCCAGAAAACAAACAATTGTGGATGCAAAATGGGCATGAGTGGCAGCCTTTTGTAGGAAATGGAAATGGAGCTACTGTGCATCGCACATGAAAGCTCGGCGCAATTGATTCCATGACACACAAACACCCATTTTGAAGCAAGCGCGTACACGTTTTAGGTGACTCATACTTGTACCGCGACTTCCCCGATCTTTCGCCGAGATCCAGCCGTATTCCCGCATACTCTCTTCCTTCTAATTATGTGCTATCGAGATGCTTCCTTTCTTGCCGGTGGCTTTACTTACCGTTACTAGAAAACGCCCGGCGTCTTCCTCTGGCCCTCCCCCACCGTCACCGGGTCGTAACCGCTTCATCCTGCACTTCCTTGATCTTTCCAAAAGCACTAAATTTCTTGTTCTTATTATTCTCCAAAATTTGTCACGCTCTTTGGTACGAAATTTCAAAACGGACGTAAAGCACTGCTGGAATTTTCCCTTTCTATTTTCTGCTCCCTTACCTGCCTGAAGAAACGTGTTTTCAGCAAGCGAGATCTTCTGCGCTGGAAGAAGAAAGTACCACTCAAATCACCGAAGGGCCTGCTGTACCCTTCTCCTATACCTAACACCACGAATTCTACTCGCTTACTGCAATCCCGGAAGGGAGAAAAAGTAGGCGATGTGAAAGATTCATCTGGAAGACTTTCATCGGGTATCACTCGTTATTGTTGTTGACTATGTACCTCCAAAAAGCAAGTTGACTGCACATGTAAGTCCCAGTCTTCAAGCACATGCTTGGTGGACACTGGAGACTATAACATGATCAAAGTTCAGAATCTGCTGTCTTAATCGGTACTAATGCATTTTAATCTGAAGATTCCTACAAATGAATTTTGGTATTTAACAAAAGATATTATATGGAGATGAACATTTTAATATGCATAAAATTCTCTTAGACTCAAGAACTTCTTAGATTGAACCTATTATATCACTGATTCAGATCATTGGACAGAACAGTAGTGCTCACTGGGTTGTGCCTGTGATGACTGTAATTGCTGCTTGTTGCTTGCTGCAAGCAAGAGGTTGTTTCCATTACATGGTTACAGACTATTTACGATCCTCACTTGAAAGAGGCCGTTTAGAAGGAATATAAGTCTTGGGATGATTTATCCTGTCACAAGAAGTTTGAATTGTTCTATTATTGTGAGCCCAAAACCAAGAACTTCCAATACAATCTTACAATGCGGTGACATGTATGACCTTAACAACATCCACTTTGCCTCACACCTGGCCAACTTCTTATCTTTGTCGTGTTCATTCTTATTGAATATGACTAGTGATGCTAATCGAGGTGTGCAGTACTTTGCTCTTCACCTGGCTTTTAACTTGATTGTGAGCTGCTTCTACATAGCTTGCCAAATCTTACTCCCCACCAACTTGCTATTAGTGCTGAAATCTTTAGCTGTTGAAAGAAAGGCAACTGTTTTGTTTAATCTCCTCCCTAAGAAGCACAATTTTATGGGGAACAGGCTTGGCCGTGGTGTTTGGGTTTAGGGTTTATGCTCTTCATGTGCTCATCTTTGACAACCGGTATCAAATTCTTTCCAGAAAAAGAGTGGATTGAATCCTCTCTTGCCAGTCTTTTCCAATCACTATATCCACATAGATCATTGTCACACACTCATCTCATGCATTTTTAATTTCTTCAAGTAATGCAGATTTTTTGCCTATTGGAAGCCACTTGCACCAACCCTTCACAAATATGAACTGAAGTCTCCTCTTGTCCTTTGAATGAAGTAATCCCCATGGCTGACTTGTGTGCACAAATCACATGTGATAAATGGAAGTAGTTCTAAGGGGAAAATTAGGTGCTGTTGGCTATCAAGTATTGACCATAACAAGAACATGTTGTTCCATTTACATTTCTTTCATTGACCCAGTGCTTAGCAGCCACACAATGTGCATAGGGAGTACAAACCACAAACATGGGAGTATACAAGAATCTTCATTGCTTTGGGAGGTGCTGAGCATTGGTCTAGTAGATTTTGAGTATTTGATTAAGGGTGACATGTCTCACAGATTCCTTGTTGGTATCCTACTAATAAGGAAGGTGTTTTGTTTTGTTTTGTTTTGTTTCTTCAAATTGAGATCTCCCAAACCACAACACCCCTACCACATTCTCGTTACAATTGGAAAGCTCTTAACGAGTAGGGATGCATTGAGGCGGTTTCATAATGATTAAACATATGGTGCAGGAGTTATTGTCTATTGAGCAATTTGGTCATTTTTTCATTAAACATTCAGGAAAATGAAAATGAACATTTTTAATGTAAATTGGATTTGAGACCTAGGTTAAAGAAAGGTGTTCCATTTAGCCCTTTTCAAAATTCTGTCAATACTGACCAGGGATTTTGTTTTCAATTTTGTGAGGTAGAGTCAAATGCTGGGCACCTCCCAAAGCACAAGAAGACCTAGCCAAACTCAGCTACGTCCCATAGAGCCTAGTAGGAAAAGTTTAAGATCCCTGCTTTAGTGTGATGACCTAATGGAACCTATAGTCTAAAACATGGCGAATTCAGACAGCTTTTCCTCGAAATATGGCGACTTGGGGCCATTTTTTCCCAAAACAGAACCTGTGTATGAGAGTGGATAAAAAATGCGTAGATTACAACATTGTAGAATCATTAGCAAACTTTGTAGATTATATGCAGAGACTTCACTGTGTTCTAGGTGCCGGTTGCATGCATTCCAAAGAACAGTTTACCTTCAGAGGCTTAAGGTGAAGGGCAAATCTCTCCTGAGTGACAATTACAAGTGCAGGATAGACTGTCAACTTTTGTGGAAAAAAACACTACCCAATGAGCCAATATTGCAAAAACTTGCCAGTTCTATGATGCATTTTTGATCCACTCTGATAATGATTCCTTATTTCTTATATGCCTGAAAGTTCACCAAAATCTGGAGCAACATCACCCCAATGGCTGTTGGGTTTGAGCTGAATGTGGTCTTGCATCTACAAACCCAACCTGCAAACTAAGATTTCCTCAGGTTCATTCATTTGACAAATTTCTTCAATGCACACAGAACTTTCAGATACACCTATGAACCCCTCCTTCCATTGCAAATATATCAACTTAGCATATGCAGATTAACCACAGAAGATGATCATAAGCACAATGCAGAGAACAGTACCACATCTTGGTTATGCGAAAAGTAACCGAATCCTCAAAGGAAAGAGTGCCCTTGGGACTGCGGACACAGGTGCCCCATGACTCTGATCATATGAGTTGTGTCAGATGTTGGTTTAAGGACCAATGCATCAGAGACTGTACAAAAGGTTAAAGAAATGTGAGTGTATTCGATGTATAAGCTAATAATTAGTTGCCAGTTCAACATTTCTAATTGGGGAACTTGGAAGCAGTCTATGCCCCTGGATCACATTGAAGTTTGCTGCAGTTTTCTACACTCTCAAGATTCTTTGGAAGCGGTGAAAGTATGCTCAATGGTGGACTTCCTGCAAGGTCCCCATTCTTAAGCATAAATTTGTTTTTGTATAGAACTGTGTTCTATACTGTACCCACCCATCCATATAGGAAAAGAAATATTTAACCTTCCATCTTCAATCTTCTCTCATGCGCTATTTCAATTGGCACTGAAGGAACTCTCTGCCATAGTTGCTATATGCTTGTATCATTCCTGTGGCAAATGCATCACGCTAAGAAACATAAGCATGATGGGTTATCAACCTGTGAATCATGAGAACTGACTGCACCAATGTGGGCGATCTATGCTGTTTTGGGGCGCAGACACCGGTGGTAACAATCTCACAAGCGAAGGCGGAGCTGGCGTTGTTGAAGACGAAGGTTGCAAAGCAATGCTGGATTTGCTCTTGTTTCATTGTTCATTTCCACCTTTTTCTTTATCTTATTCCAACAGCAGGGGTTCAAAGCGTTCATAGTACCCCACAGATGTGTATCTTTTGTGGCAACTAGCATTCTGCAATCTCTCAGGATACTCCCCTTTTTGCACCTTTTTAGTTCTCTGAAAGTTCAAAAACCTAGTACCACACCCATATCTTGAAGCTCTGCAATGTATGCCTCTGCGCTGTCTAAAGCTGGACTGGGAAAAAAAGGGTGCACGACAATAGAATCAGTTTGTTGTATATCAAAAGATTTTTCTTGTGTTTTGCAATAGTCTCTGCTTTGGGTTATGGTCCCATGTCTCAGAGCGCCAATGGCTGCGTGTTTTTCTCAGTTTTCAATAATGTTTCTGATTGTTGTGGGTGACCAGAATCTGCGTTATCCTGGAATTATTCCTCAACAAGAAGAGGAGAGTGGCATACCATCTCCACAATCTGTTACCAAAAAACCGAATTTCAACAAAGCATGATGCAGTAAGTGCATCCTCACGCAAGATTTGGACGCGGAGTTAGACAGAAAATTTCATTTTCCGTTAGGATGCCAGGATTTTTGGATTGCTAGAGGAATGAACCGTGGAGCCCCACGTCGGAAGTGCGCAGGACCACTTATCGTGGAACGCATGGCATCCAAAGCTAGAGGAGTTCAGAACTTTCGAATTGCTAAAAAGTAACAACTCAGAAGAGGAACATCACAGACTGTGAAAACCGAAAGAGACAGTATTGAGGACGAGCTCTAGAGATGGCAGAATTCACATGCGCATTGTCGTCCGTACGGCATCCACCGACCTTCGCGCAGACGTCTTTACGGCATGCACCGAGGTCGCTGCAGTGGAATCCGCTTCGGAGGAATCAAGAGTTTGTGCGGGCACGGGCTGCATCTGAGATGATAGAAGCAGCACAAGCCGTTCCTCATACCGACCTCACCTGGCAGATTGCTGCTGGAACCATAGGTATTTGAGATAGAACTTTCGTTTCTGTAGTGCAGCTTTGGTTCTAGCTTGCTCTTCTCTTGGTGACCGCTTTCTGCGTGCCTCTCCAAGCCCAGGACTTCACATCACTTTGCAATTATTTGTATGCCATTTTATCTCTTTCTTACTTCAATCCGCATCAGTTCCAGAAGCTCGTCTGGATTCTGGCTTGCCAAATTCTTGCAGAGTGATTTCCAAATGTTCTACTACTCTTTGTTAATTTTGTATACCTAAAAGCAGTAATAATGTTCCAGACTCAATCAACAAGTGGAAATTCTATCACAAGGTTTACCACAGCCTCAGAAACCTGTGAGTAACATCTTAAATGCAAATGAGCAAGAATGATGATCACAGCTGATATGCAAATTATATGCTAAAGAATTCACAAGTGAGATATTTCATGAGAGACAGGGTATTTGGTTTTGGTGGGGGTGGTGGTGGTGCAGCCGGGGTAGCACCCTTTGTTGTTGCAGGCATTGAATTCAGCAAGCGCATTGTAAGTGTCACAAAACCTATGTACCTTATTCATGATTCTTCACTTCCAGAAACTCCAGAAAGCGTGGATGGTGAATGTTGGTGTGATGATGATGCCTTTGCCTTCGGTGATTATGCAGATTGCTCAAAGGAGGTGTAATGTGTGTGGGGGATCAGGATTGGTACAAAGAGGTGAATACTACTTTCGATGTGGTGGTTGTGGTAAGTATCTATTTCCCCTTTGTGTGCTTTCTAGAACTTTGTTGCCATGGTGACAAGAACAACCACCTGGTATTGTAAAATTTCAAGTCATTGTTCTTGTCAAATTGTGTACAATATCAGGTGCTTGTTCTGATCACCAAGTTGCAACTAGTGGCAGCTTAGAACCAAAAAGATATCTACCTCAAGAATACACGCATTGCTCAATTTCAGGCACCTGCCTGCAAGTATCTCTGAGGGACATTTGTTTCATCATAGAACCAGATCAAGAGCTGTTCAGTTTTGTTGAGCAACAGCACATGATGGCAATCCATACCCCTGAAATCATACTTAAAATTGTTCATTTTCTGGGGGTCATGTTTTTGTGGTTTTCCTGTTTCAGGAGGGTTTTTACCATGGCAGTCTTGGCGTCGTTTCTTTTCAGGACGGTAGGACATTGTACACCTAATCATTTTGGGTGTTATTTAGTTTGGGTGCTAGTAAGTTAGAATTTTATTTACTCTTGATCCCATATAGATTGTCTCATTCTTGACAAATTGTTACTGCCTTGTGACTTAACAACAAAAAGTCAATGTTGTCACCTGTCATGCACAACCATTTATGGTCATTGTCTTTTTTAAAAAGATCTAGAGAAATAGTGTCAAGGTGAAGTTCTGTAAACTGAGAGAGACCTCACTACTTCATGTCCCACCAAAAACAGTTAGCAGTGAGGTGTATGTTTTGCGGCCCATTATTCAGTTGCATATTATGAACCAACTGATACCAGCTCAGAGCATCTTTGAGCTCTTGGAACTATGCATGTTGTAGGAACTAAGTTGTAACTTTGGGGTTTTGTGCTGATGAGCATTTGAAGTGTTCATGCAAGCAACTAGGCTCTGTGTGCCACCACGTGATACAAGTTATGAACTGGTCTATATGTATGGTGACTTATCCATTTGTCAAAGGTGGGATTGGCTTAACAAATAGAGGATTGTCAGCTAGAGCTAAAATAAGAGCCTCTTCCCTAAGAGGACCTACCTAAGATTCTATTCCTTTTCATTGCTGGGGTCTGTCAGCTGAAGCTTGTAGGACTTGAGAGCTGCCTCCTCCCTTCGAATAAGAGGACCTACCGGAGATACTGCTCCCTTCTGTTGGTGGGCTCTAAGAGTTTGGTTTATAAAGAAGGTAAGAGGACTTTGGAAGAGTGTTGGGTTTAAGGACATGATGGTTGTTGTTAGATCTCCATTAAGCACATGACTCAAAAGAACTTGGAATTGAAGGAGACCTTTCAATCTTCAGTTTTTGTTAATTCAAACTGCTTGAACTGGGGCAATAACCTCAAATTCTTTTAGAACAATGATGGCAAGAACAGTAAAAGTTGAGCAATACCCAGGAGATCCAGATTTGAGGCCCAATGTGCAATCCCCTTGTCCTTGGTAGCTGTAGGAACTTCCACTCCACCTGACATAAGAACTTTGGTACATACCCTCATATTTCATATCCTCAAATGTGCAGAGTCTGGAAATAAGACTACAGGCAGTAATCTGCCATTCGCTTCAAGATAAGATGAGATGAGTTCAAATTAGGACAATATGGTGGGCCCTAAACCTGTTGCTGTTTTATTTAGTAACAAGCTTGATCTCATAACTTTGACGTGTTTTCAGGTGTAAGGATACAGTGATAGTTAAGTTTCAGGATCTTGAGCAAGTCAATCAAAGTTGTGGAAATGAAGCGAGTTGGCATATCACAAAGTACCCAAGAATGCAAGCAAAACATAGTTCCCTGCACTTCTTGCCAGTTGAAGATCTGAGTCACGAGGATGGCTTATCATTTCATTGGTGTTTCATAGTGCATATAGTCAGGGCACCTTCCCTACCTTCGGAAGCCAATTTTACACACAATGTGTGTGTGTGTGTGTGTGTGTGTGTGTGTGTGTGTGTGTGCACTTTGCATTGTGATGGAAAATGGATGAGATCACAAAAAAGGAGGAAATCTCACCCTATTCTTGTCCATCTCATGAAATTGAAAGGTTCTTAATAAAGGATGATTCAATTGAAACCTTACTTGGTCACCATGGTAAGTGGCCTAATCTATTATTTGTTTAGTTGATGTTATACATCAATTGGCACTCAAATAATCATTATCACTTTACTTAGTACAAGACACTTCAATCAATTATGTGTTTGTTACTATAACCATTTAAACAAAAATTGAGTGATCCTTATATCCATGGGAAATCATCATGTTGAAGAACTCTTGTCAACAAACACATACTAATCCTAACAATTTTTTCTTGCAAGAATGCAATTGTGACCAAAATTGATGAAACTTGACAATCCTTTCAGTGCAACACCTTGCTTGGAACATTAACTCAAGCAAACCCAAGCACATTATTGCATTGTTGATGACAAATCCCTCTTCAACTATAGGCAAGATTTCTTAACCAAACATGTTTTCAATGGGCATTGACAATTCATCAGTATGATCCAACCAATAGAATTGGGAAATGGCCAAGTAATTAAAGAAAGTTTCAAATCCACAACATAACAACAACAAATCAGCAAATATGAAGAAGAGGAACCCACACCCAAAAGAATAAATATAACAAAACCAAAGACCAAGGAGAGATTTGATAACACAACAATAGACATACACATGTCCAAGGACCTTTCAAGGCAACATGCATGTTATCCCCTACTCACCATAACATTCCCACTACAACATGAAGTGCCCGGTGTAACAATGAAAAAAACTTCACAGATGTAGTGTGGGAATCCACACAAGTTCTTTGAAATAGCCCAATAGTCACACGTAACAACAAATTGATACATCTACATCAATAATTTATTCCCATATTGGAATGGAACAATTTATAATGTAATAAAAACCATGGAAAAATGTTGTTACAATTTCATATTCAATTTAGTTTCCACAAAATAGCTACATACATAACTGGAAAGAAGCTCTCGACCTAAGTGGAATAACATGTAACGGTGAAATTAAACAATACACTTAAAGGTGACATCCATGATTTTGACATTTTTTGATTATGACTAAATTTTAATCATGTTGTCATGTCTTTAGTCATGTACATGACTTAATCATGTTTACAATTACATGACTAAATCATATCATGAGGTTCACAATTATATAACTAAAGCACATGGTTTGACTTCAAAACCATGTTTGACCAAATAACAAAATGTATTGAACATGTTAAGAAGTTAAGAAAATTTTATATGAAAAGAAAAAATTATTGCTTAAGTGCATACATTTAAAAACAATATGTTCATAATTATCATTACCAAAATAGTTACTCAATATATAATTTTATTTTTTTTGAAAGTACCCCCAAAAAATTTTAATTATTCAAAATAATTACTAATGATTTAATGTATTTTTAATGATTAACCAATTATGAATTAATTTAAATATTGTGATTTTGCACATGAATCACATCATCCAACATCATGCCAAAAAAAAATTTTACAACCAATATTAAAATACAATGCTTAGGTTTGGCCTTAATCAACATAAGTTAACTTAGGTTTAACCTAGGTTCAACCAAGGTACAACCTATAAACTTGGCTTTTAAATTTAGTCCTAGGTTTAACTTCTAAGTTAAAAGTCTTAACATGTAACTTAAATTTAGCCTAGGTTCAAGCTCTAGGTTTAATTTAGGTTCAACTTAGATGTAGCCTCTAAGTTTCACTTGCAAGTTTAGCCTTTAGGTTTAGTCTTTACATTTAACCTAGATTTAGCCTAGATTTAACCTTTATATTACCTGAGTTTAACTTCTAGTTTTAGCCTTTTTAACCTAAGTTTCACTTATAGATTTAGCCTTGGTTTAACTTTTATGTTTAGCTTAGGTTTAACTTATAAATTTGGCCTAAATTAACCTAGACTTGGTGGGTCACCTAGGTTAACGTAAATTAGCCTAGGTCAATTTAAGCTAGACTAAGGGGGTCATCTAAGTTAGCTTAAGTTAGTTTAGGTCAATTTAAGTAATCTACGGTGGCTTCAATCACACTATGAAAAAATGTGGCAATTTACATCTAACCTTAAAATTGAATATTTGAATTGCAATGACCATTTGCATCTCATTTAGAACTCATTGCAATTTAGAGTATTTCTATGGGCATGAATATTATTCAACAAGTTGCACAAGTTGCATTAGAATGCAACTCACCATATATGAAACCATATACATACGCAACTCATTCATTTGTACGACTCATTCACAATTATGTAAGAATAATTATTGTGTAACCCTAATACAACTAATCTGCAACTACCATGGTAATGTCATGTTGACATCATTTTTCATCAATCCATCAAAATTTGACACATGACATTATGAAGAATTTTTGGGTGATTTTTTTGGAAATATTGATCTCCACCATCATTATGATTGTTCATTTATAATGCTCTTAGATTTTGATACATGCCACAACAAAAGTTTCCATGTGGCATATTAATTGAAATTTTTAAAATGAAATAAAATAAAAATCCATTTAAATAAATAAATAAGTTAATTAATAAGCATACGTAGGTAGGTAGGACATACCTACATGCCTATCCTATAGTAACTACATTACTACATCACATACCAATTTACTTATTTGAGTACATAGGTAAAAAAGGAAGACTAATTATTTACTCTCTTGGTTAGGCAAATAGGTAAGAAGGTAGAAATGTAAGTGAACTAAGTAGTAGCCATGTAAATATTCATATTTTATTCTATGTTTTTTTTTTAGGGTTAAATGTTTTTGAGCTCATCACAAATTGACACATGTATTTTAATCTGAGCATACAAGAAAAGACATATTTTTTATATAGTTTGAGACATGAAATTTAAAGACAAAATTTATGAGTTAAATCTTTTAGTTACACATTAATTGCAAATTGGGTTGCAACTTGAAAAAAGATTTTGATAAAATGCAAATAACTAATCAAATGGATTCCCAAACTTAATTATTTAGATTATATAACAATTAATTAATTGAATTAACTATTTGAAAAAATTATCTTAATTATTTATTTTAATTCAAATAATTATCTAATTAATGAATTTAGATATGTATTTTTAAATATTTAATTCAGATAATTGATTTTTCACTTCAGATCATTTATGATCTAAATTAACTAAAATTTTAATTATCTGAATTAAACTAATTAATTCAGCTTAATATTTAGTCATTCTATCTAATTAATTATTTTATAATAATTGAGTAAATTATGTATTAATTAATAGTTAATAAGTCATTAAAAAAATTCATCATTAAATATGATTGTGGGTAGAATACATAGTTATCAAATAACAAATTATCTAAATTTTTGAATTGATGATTAATTATTTAAATTTAACATTTTTATGAATAAAATTTATGTAGAAAAATATTTAATTATTTAATTATTTGTAAATTAATTATTTGAATCAACTAACAAATTAGTTGTTTGAATTAAATTGATTAGTTAAAAGTACATATTAAACATTAATTCATATGTAATAGTTAATAAGCTATGAGATAAATAATTAATTAATAAATATTATGGGTTAAATATGAAATTTTCTAATTATTAATTTATTGATAATTGAACAACAATCATAAAATAATGAAAAAATACTACTTTAATAATGGCAACATAGTGGCACAACTAGTTGCAATTGTCATATTTAATGGGCAATGGAAATGTGTATGATTCTATGTGTCGATGTCATACACTAATTACAACATAATTATTGATTGGGTGCTAAGTTTACACTAGTTGTAATGTACTTGTCACATGCAATTAAACTACAACTTGTAAAAAAGTTAAATATGATTGACTACATTTGTATGTATGATGCATACATTACACCATATAGGTGTCCCATTTGTAATTAAATTGTAACTATATTAAAAATCCTTGATTTTTTTATGTGACATTTTATTTCTGAATTGCTTGTATATTTCATGTTTTAATTGTAGTGTAATTATATATTAATTGTTTTGAAGTTTGAATTGCAAAGCAATGTGGTTTTAATATACATCATTTCTCATAATGACAGTGAATTGGATATTAGTGAATTTGAATAACTATTAATGAACTAATTATTAATGAATTCACTTGTCCATAACAATTGGTCTTAGCCACTTTCACAATGATAAATTTGTTCAAATTCATTCAAAATTTAATCAAATATAAAATGAATTGGAACACATATTGGTGTAATGTATGTATGTTGTACCCCACAATGGCCTATGAAATGTAATAAAATATCACATGATTTAATATGCTTCAAATAAATTCAAACATAAATGTTATATAATTTTGATTACATACACATATAAAAAATGACCCCTTCAAGATAAATCCAATCCATAATTAAATAAACAATACACCAATATGTGTCCCAATTCATTATGTATTTCACTAGATTTTGAATGAGTTTGAACAAATTACCATGGTAAAACTAACCAACCCCTAATGAACAAAAATTAATTGTTATGAAAAAATGAATTTAATAATAACTAATTGAATTGATTATTAATTAATTCATTAATAACTAATCGAACTCATTAATAGTTAACCAAATTTATTAATAGCTAATCAAATTCATTAATAATTAACTTAGTATACTAACCTTTTGGTTCATAATTAAGTTAGGTCAAAAACTAGCCACCTAAGTTAAGAACTTAACTTCGATTAAGCACTTAACCACTTAGGTTAGGCATTTTAAAACATAGGTTAACATAGGCCACCTAACCCACCAATTTGAAGTGCAAATGTGAAAATTTGAACCCCTGGCTTCCCTTTAACTCCATGCTTTTAAAAAAAGTCATTAACCTTTCGACAACCATTTAAATAAATGAAATAATTTGTTGTTAGATATTATTATACACATTATTTTTTAACCTATGTATCGTAGGTTAAGTTTTTATGTTAGTTTTAAGTTACTCTTAAATTATTCCTATGTTAACGTAAGCCACCCATGTTATTTTTAAATTAAGATAAACTAGGATTTTAGGCTGATCTTAAGCTATTATAGGTTATTTTACCTTAAATTATTTTCAATTATTCTAAGTTATCTATCCTAAGTTATTTTTTATTGTTCCACCTAAGCTTTTATACCTTAGGTGATTATAGGATATTTCATTTTAAACTATTTTTAAGTATTTTATGTTATTCCAACCTGTATTATTATTGGATAACATATTAGTTCATCCACCTTAGGCAATTTTAAAGTATTCTCACCTAGGTTATTTTTTATTAAAGTAGTCTATTACAGGTTATTATCGATTAGTTTAAATTATTCAACTTAACATTATTCCAAGTTTTTCTACCAAAGGTTATTTTGATTATCCTATGCTATTCCACAATAATTAATTTTATGCTACTAGTGGCTATTTTCAACTATTTTCAGCTCTTTTTTATTATTCCACCCTATGTTATTATAGCCTATTCGGCTTTAAAGTGTTACAAACTATTCCACTTGTCATCATTTGAAGTTATTCAAGGTTATTCAAGGTTATTCCAACCTAAACTATTCTACGTTCTTTCTACCCTAAACTATTCTTGATTATTTTAGGTTATTTCACCTCTAGTTATTTTAGGTCATTTTTAGTTATTCCAAATTTTTCCACCATAGGTTATTTCACTTTAAGCTTTTAAAGTTTAATCCAAATTATTTTAGGTTATTTTATCATAAGTTATTTTAGGTTATGTAACTTTAGATTGTTATGAGTTATAACCTTAGGCTATTTTAGGGTAAACTTGTAATATCTTAAATTATAACTTATAATAACCTAAGGTAGAATAACTTGACATAACATAAGGTGAAATAGTTTGAAATAATTAGAAATAACCTAAAAATAAAATATTTTAAAATGGTTTGAGGTGAAATAATTGAGAATAGTTTTGGGTAAAATAGCTTAGGTTGGAAGAACCAAAAATAATTAAGAATGACTTAGGATGGAATAACTTAAAATAACCTAAGGTGGAATAACTTAGAATAACAAAAAATAACCTAAAGTAAAATAACTTTGGGTGGAATAGCTTAGAATAAGCTAAAATAACCAAGTGTGGAATAACTTAAAAATAATTTAAAAATAACTTAAGGTGAAACAAATTAAAATAATTTATAATGAATCTACCTAGAATAGCTAATAATAGTTTGAATAGTTTAAGGTGGAAAAACTCAAAATTGCACTTTTGGACTAATGACACCATAGCCATGAACAAAAATCACAATTTAATTTAATTGCATTCTTACATTTGTACAATTGAATTACAAGTTATGTTCATTAAAAATTTGTACCAACAATTAGGAATACTACTAAATATTGTAACCAAATAAGTATTCCGAACTATTGTCCCTGATCAATTGTGATCAAACATTTCAAACACATACAATCTATTAGCCAACACATGCATTGGTAGATTTCAACAAGTTCATATAGGAACACCCAATATTACCAAATGTAGTTTTTTAAAAATGGACTTCTTAAATTTGTTGTGGTAATTCAACCAATTGCAAAAACCATGCAACTATATAATCACCAAACACAAAGAGTATAAACATACAAAGACTTTCAAAATACAAAAATATTAACTTCCTTTAATGCCCACTTTTTGTTTGATAAACACATGGACAAACATTTGACCACAAGTCATCATATACATTCCAAAACCACCATATGATAGAACACTAAATATACATAACATATCTATGGAACCCTATCATCATTACCCAATATGCAAGGAGTCATAACATAGCAAGATGTCCAATTTGAAGACCTTGAAAATATTTTATTACAAAAATTTAATAAACCTTTAATAATTATAAAAATGAATCACAACATCTTCACAATGACATGGTGTTTCAAAAAGAACATTGTACATGCCCTTCGATGCCATGCATTATGATACAATTTCACATTGGATCAAAGTATATGGATTAATCAAAATGCATGAAAATATATTGTTAGATAATCTTATATATTAATTCAGCAAGTCTGTCAGTGAGTCAGTCAGTGACGGTGGGTCAGCACGGGTGGGCTGGGCACGGGAGAGGTTCAGGTTCATCCACAACAAGTTCAAGCATCCAGTGGATGGATGGTGCGCTAGTGAAAACATGACCATATCAACATCATTCACACCTTGGCTTATATGAGAACATAAATTACAAAAATAAGTGTTTAAAACATACTCATATAATGACAATCATTGAATACTAACCCTAATTGAAGTGGACACATGTAAATTATAACCAATGTATCATCCTTTACTCTAATAAACCATCCAATGGCAATTTAGGACAAAAAGTATTTAATAAATTATGATGTTTCATTTCATTCATAACCATTAAATTATATGTATACAAAATGATAACTCTTAATGTGGTCATTTTGTGATAGCTTTATGCAATTGCAATTGCATTCAATTTCCAACCTCAACATTCCAAATGTATTATAGAATCACAAAATGAAAACCCATATCAAGGATTGTTTATCAAATCATTTTTTCATATCACACCCAAAGCAATTCACAAGTAGTTCATAATAAAATTACATATTATTTCCCATCTTTCATTCAATATTATTTTGTTGACCTTTTATTATAAAAAAAAAAATTGTGCAAAAGTTTCAATATCTAAACTTTCTTGCAATTAAAAAAAAATAGACTTGTGTAAAACTTTTAAATAATATAAACCAATTGCATTCAATATATTTAGCAAAAAATTCAAAATTCAAATATGGATAATTATGTTACATGGTTTCATTGACATGGTCCCTCGACAACCGATTATGGTTTGTAATGCGGCACTGTCTGACGTATTCTGGTCCGTAATTTGGCACTGTAATTCGGCACTGTAATACAGCACTGTCTGCCGTAATACGGCAAGCGCCGTCATGGCGGGGTCGGGCCTGGCCGCGTCGCTGACGACACCTGCGGTGCCCAAGCCCTAAAGTGGGCTGCGTCGAAGTCCGTTCGATCAGAACGAAGCGTGCATCGGGCCCGTTGTTATCTCTGGCGTAGCCGCACGCCGTCCGACCTTCTTCTTCTTCTCCGGCCCGGACATAAGCGCAGCGTGCGAGAACAAGCGATTTGCGGCTTTCCTGTTTTCCTGCCTCTTCTTCTTCTGCCCGCTGTAAGCTCTGGGTCTCCTTCTTCTGGCTTGCTTGCCCGCCACACGGCGTTGTCCCAGATTCCCATACCGAGTTGTGGTTACGGGAGACGCGCAGGGATAGTACAGTGGTGGTTACAAAAGGGTTGAGTTGGGTTTTGTGGAGACCAAAGAACTGGGTGGAGCGAGGAGGCCCTTCCGTGAAGGTTTTTTTTTGTCCCGTCGCGGCTATGGCCGAAGATACTGCTCCTGCTGCTGGCAAGAAGACCGGGAAGGTGAAATGGTTCAATAGCAGCAAGGGTTTCGGGTTTATCACCCCTGACGATGGCGGCGAAGATCTCTTTGTCCATCAAACCTCCATCCATGCCGAGGGTTTTCGGTCCCTGAGAGAAGGGGAGTCCGTGGAGTTCAGTGTGGAGTCGAGTGATGACGGACGCACCAAAGCGTTGGAGGTTACTGGACCCGGGGGCACTTTCGTGCAAGGCGCTTCGTACCGCCGTGATGGGTATGGTGGGGGTGGCGGTAGAGGAGGAGGGGTTGGTGGTGGAGCTCCTGGAGGTTATGGTGGTGGCGGTCCTGGCGGCGGTAGAGGTAGAGGCCGTGGACCAAGAGGAGGAAGTGGTGGTGGTGGGGGAGGAGGAGGCGACCGCTCTTGCTACAACTGTGGTGAAGGAGGTCACATTGCTAGAGATTGTCCTAATGAGTCGACAGGTAATTCCAGGCAGAGCGGCGGTGGAGGTAGCACGCGCAACTGCTACAACTGTGGAGAGTCTGGACATCTTGCAAGGGATTGCACCCCAGCAGCCAGTGCATAGAGAATAGGAACTCGTTTCTATTCCAATGAAGAGATTTCGAGGCTCTTTCGGGTCCGAGATGTTCTTGGGTGGGGGATAAAAGCTCTTCTCCTTTGTCTCCTTGTAAGGATAGGGTAGTGCCCTATGTGATTTCGTTTTTGCAATGTACTTGGGTGTGGTGTTCTTGAAAGGGAGGTGGATACTGTCCACGTCGAAGCTTGCAAGGGCTTCTTGGGCTTGTTTCCTGGAGCTTTCAAGAGATATGCTTTTTGTGATGGGGTGGAAAATCTGTGCTACTGTGGGATAGAGAATTGGGTCGCCGTCAAGAAAGGCCGTCCAAAGCCGAGTCTGACTGGCCCTGTAAGACCTGTCTGCAGGCAGTTCCAGTAAAGTTGTTTCAGGATGTACTAGCTTGTTACCAAGCCAAATGTTTGTCATGTCAATCTCCAGCTTGGGAACCATTCTAGTCCCACTGGAATGTATTTGAATCTCAAGAAACAATCAATTTTTTGTAGGCTTAGCTCAAAACTTCGACTCATCGTGCGATGGCTACTTGTCATATTTGATCCTGTTTTCTTTGGCAGCTTGCACATTGTGATGAAAGTCTCAATCCCTCATGGGGTGATAGCATTGTTGCTTTTGGACTTGATGATGATTTTTGTTTTGAGTGTCTGAGACAATGATCCTGCATGATCCTGCACTATGTTCTCTCTGCCTGGACAATGAGCATTCTGCCCTTGGCTGCCTACAGTTTCTGGAAAACTTTCTTTTCTTACAGATGTTATCTGGGGGTGGGTACTAGTGCTTGTGGCACTGATCTTAGTCCTTTGGATTTCTTGAAAGTGTTTGCTTGTACCTATGCATCACTGGTATGTCCTGATGATTGCTGTTGGAATGAGGTTGTGCACAAGTGTCAAATTCTGCTTCAAGAAAGAATTGGGTGAGGTCAAACTTGGGACTATTTGCAGGAATGAGAAGAGTTCTGCAGCTACATATCATAAATATGTGGCTCTCTCAAGAAACATGCATGCATGGTGTTTCCCTGGCCATGTGAATTTAGTGCTAGTGGACATCATGACCCAGTGTTCCTTGTCTTCCTTTTGTATCTGGAAATGCAACAGAATCTCTTAGGATGTAGATATTGCTTTTATGTTTCATGCCTGAAATTTTGAGCAGATCATCATGCAACTATCTACACTTACTGGGGAATTAGGAATTCATGTCAGTTAGTCACTCCCATTCCATTCATGATAAGCTTGACAGTCTGACTTTGTGAATGTCAAAGTTGTGACCACGCGCACATTTGTTTTGGTGCAGTATGACCTGACACAACAGTCACCTTCAAAGAGTTGTTTTTTTGGAGTTTTCTCTGCAACCTTAGTGAAATGGACTTCTTTGCAGAAGAAAAAAATTCAACAATTGTGAGGATAATTCTACTGCAGGGTTGGTAACCATTTCAACATTTCGTGCCATACCCACAGGCTGGAATGATGTTTTTTTTGTTTCTATTGATTTCTGCAGGCCTGGAATTACTTCCCAAAAAATTGTGGAAGGATATCAACTGTTGCAGACACCTGCTCATCTTTTGTGCAGGGACATGCAGAGGAATGGAAACTTCACAAAACCCTGAAGCAGGTCTGGCTAGGTAACAATTGGTTCAGACATACAGGATTTGCTGTATTCTTTAGATCTTTGTAAGTGTGGCAACATTCACTGGTCTTGGCTTCTTGTGTGTTACCTTTTGCCTGAGGATCCTCTGCACATACCCCCATGTTTGTTGATGCCTGGGAGAAATATTATTCACTCCTGGAATGAAATTTTATTTTTGCTTCTCGGCACTGATACGAATTTTGAAACTGCCAGGTCACAATGTGCTTCAAGGCTAAGAATGATGATAAGTACTCTTTCAAATATTAGAACTGTCCTTATCCACATGGTGGTTGGAGAAGCCAGTGGCATCATTTATGCTAAAAGCTTATGGAAAGTTACCAGACATGAAATACCACTCCTCAATTCCACCTCATTGACAAAGGGCCATTAAGTTTGCAACAAGCTTCTTGTTTCCTGAGAGCTATCTGGTCATTTCACAATCCCTTTGACATGGAGTCCAGGCCAGGAGAAATTTAGATCTTGCAGGTTTGTTTGAATCCTAAAACTGCAAGAAGTCAACCACCACAGATCATGAAAGAATCTTGTTTTTAAGACAGGAAATGGTAAGAACCAGGACCAGAAAGAAAGTCCACCTGTGAAGAACACAAGTACACTCGTCCTGATTGCAGAATTCTCCTGTGAGAGAGCACGTCCTCAACCTCATGGTTTCCTAGATACCAGAATACCAAAACAATGCCTGCCAAAATCCCAAGCCGAGGATGGTATCACAAGTTGGGGAAGAGGAGTGTCAACTGATGCATGATGACGAAGCCCATATTACTCATCTCAGAAGCTCCTCAAAGAGAGGATAGCAACAATTTTCACAAGCTTTCCCTACCATCAAAGATGGTCACGTGAGGCAAGAAGTTATTTATCAATCTCCTGAGGTCAGTATCCCCAAGATATGCATCATGTTTTATGACTTACTTTCTCAAATCTTCAAGGATTTGTAACCATCATCTTCTCCACTCAAATGTCATCCCAACTGCTTTCTCCAAAACATTACTTGGCTAATGCCATCATGACTGATGGAAAAATATGCCAGAAAATCTTCACATACCATCACAACAAATACAATACAGTAGGCCTTTTGAGACACGTAAACAGGAGTGCTACATTAACAGACCATGTACAAGAGGTGCTTCTAAGTGATAAGGGAGAGAATGGAGACTCGCTATGATCTGAAAGACTCAATAGAATTGATCATGGCACTCAATGTGACTGGGTCTGACAATAGTCAACCTTGATTGTCGAAAGACATTACCAATGCCCCCAGACAAATCAAGATCACAAGTGGACAGAATCACATTGCTTTCCTGTCAATGAACTCCAAGTGACAACCAAAATACACCCAAAAAACTCAAGATCGCATGGCACATATGCACCCAGTTCTCTTGGAACCCTCAATTTCTAATGTTAGGAATGACAAAAAATGCAATGCCTCTGCAGCTTTCTCTGTGATCAACTGTTTAAACCTGCAAAACAAAAACAAGAGTTGCAAAAGTGATGCAAAAATGGTTTAGAGATAGGTCTTCTCACATGTAATGAATGAGCAATCCCAACTGTGTGGACCCACAACCATAGAAGAGTACATAACAAGCTCATCATGTAAAACTGAAACCAACTTGCACAACTTGGTGCTCAATAGCAAAATGAGCAGATGAATCAGATTTAGATGGCAAGATAATCATCAAAAATTGGACCTGAATCTTGAAACCATTTAAGCAGCTCAGTACATACCATTACTGCAGCACCTGTGATCACAAGACTCCTATTAGCAGATAAGGTTGCATTCAGAAGACAAGCTCAATACTTTTTCCTGTTAACTTAAATAGTTCCATGTGAGAGAGACAGCTAAATGAAAATCCCATTGCAGAAGGATCTGACAACGTTGATGTCATTTAAAATGTTCTTTAAAAATGGAATGAGAGAACCACTTGAGTCCTCGTCAAGGAACTCAAGTGAGGAAACCAATAGAAATAAGACAGAAGAGACTGCAATGAGGTCATATATTGCCATCTTTCTCAGATATAGCAGAACAGAGCTCCAGACAAAGATATGGATCTGTGCAATCAAACCTGCCACAATCATCTTCACATTAGCAACAATCAAAGCTCTTTCTGAAGTGTGCAATTTCACACAATTCATTTGAGTTGTGCTTGAGGCATATTGGCAAAGAGGACATAGTGCTAGATAAATTCAGCAGACGAGAGTGATTGCTGATTTCAAGGTTATTGAGAGGCAGATTAATCAGTAAACAAAGAGCTTGCAGCCACACGGTAGAGAAGTCTGTAGTCAGTACTCACTCTTGGAAGGAAAGTCATTGGAACTGCCAACCCAGTTCAGGGTTACAGATTGTCACAAACCTTCCTTACCAATCTCTTGCTCTAACTGCAATATCCACACCTCTCCTGTATCATGTTCAATAAATACAAATCATCTGATGATTTCAAGCAGACAATCTGAAGGTCATCATCTCTGATCACCACTGATAAGAGACACAAAAACAAAATTCTCACAACAGAATGCAAATACCTACAAATGAGCACCAAGACCAGACCATAACCATGAGTTTTCTTCTAGATCATGAGCATCCCTGTGATGTCCAGCAACTCAACATCATCCTTCCATAAATTTCTCTAGAATCCCAGATTTACATTGCTATTGCAGTGCAAGAAATATGTCAAATACCCTAAATTCCGTTAGACATTCTCTAGTCAGCCCCCAGAGCTGGCGCAGTTAAGATGTCTGTGTTTTGCAAGATAGGAAAGAGAAACAAAAAGCAGAAGCAGAAGCAGAAGAGGAGGAGTCTTACGTTGTTGCACTTTCAGAATACTTCCCGCTTCCTGGTCCTGGGAAAGAGAAACCAAAAGCAGATGCAGGAGAGGAGGAGACTTACGACATTGTTGCACTTTCAGAATACTTCCCCGCTTCCTGGTCCTGGTGTCGCTTCCTTTTTCTTTCATTTCGTGCCGGCGGTGTTCTCATGCTCCAACACCAGACCTACACCACGTTCTCTCCCCTCACGACATTCTGCCACGGCTATTCGCCTACATCGACATTTGTCTCTGTCAAGGCCTCTCTTCGGAAGCTCCGACAATGCCTCGAGGCTCCTCTCAAGTCCTCTTTCACCACCTTCCCTCCACTCTGATCCCACACCGCCGATGTATCGCATCTCATGAGGCCCTTGCCGTGACAAATCCGCATACCCTCCTCCATCCCAAACACCAACACCACCCCCCCCCCCCCCCCCCCCCCCCCCCCCCACCCCCCCCCCCCCCCCCCCCCCCCCCCCCCCCCTCCTCGGTCGTACTCTTCTCCACACCATCGCACCGCCAAGGCCAGAGTTTTCGTGTGTTTTCCTCTCCACACCATCGCGCCAAGGCTAGATCTTTCGTGTGTTTTCTGTTTTGTGGTTCGATTGCTTGCCACCTGTTTTATCCTGCGGTCAGAATTGTAGCCCAACGTGAGGCTTGCGGGCTTTCGGGTCCCCGTTCGTGTCGTCGTCTTCACTGGATAAGGACGGCGCAGAATCGAAATGGGATGAGCGGAAAACAATGGACAGAAATCTCTGTATTGTTGCATAAGCGGCGGAGCATTAGGAGTTGCTGAAAGTTTGAAGCTTTACATTCTGTTTGCAGGTTTCAAGCCTGATTCCGACTTTGTTTACAAGGAAACAACGTCAGAAGAAAACGAGAGGAGAGAGAGTAGCACACTCACCGTTCACGATTCCTTGGTTTTGCATTTCTCAGCTCACACATTCTATGGTTTGTGAGGTTTGGGGATGGCAACGCAGGTGACCCAACAGATGCAGTGTTCCACACTGATGTTGCAGTTGGCTTCCTCTAGTTCTTCTTCTCAAAGCTCTTCATGTCTGAAGCCACTAAAAGCTTTCCAGCTCCCGTTCAGACGACTGGGAGATATTAGTCGTGTTTCAAGGCCATTCTCGAGAACCAAATTCTCCTCCAGAAATGCTATCACAGCCGCCTCAATACAGGTATGTATGTCAACTCTATTCACAAATGGGTTTTTGCTGAATGGGAGAGAGAGACAGGGAGCGCGGGGTTGCACGCTCTTGGTGGAAGAATTCCTTTTGCGGGTGAAGGGAAAGGAAGAGTAGCAGAGCAGTGGCTACAGACGAGGCTAATGTTGGATGTGTGTGAGCCAGGAGGAGTCGAGGAAATTGTTACCAATTGCAGAGATGGGGAAGAAATTAAGCTTCGGGCTTGTGGCATGCTCATCTCTGTTTCTGCAGGTGGGTGATCCCCCTCTACATCTCTGATTCCCTGGGAAATGGTTGCAGTGAAGGGTTCTGAATTGTCACCCCTTCTTGATTTTCTTCGAAATTTGGGATGCTTGCCGGTCTTTATCGCAGATCTGGTGACTTACTTGTTGGAGGAAGGGTAGGCAGGGGGAGCGGTATCTGCATCAGAAGAAATGACAAGGTTCAGCCCAGCAGAGTGGGTTGATATTTACATCACCTCCGGAGTGTCATTCGTTCTCTATTTCTTCATCATTCCGGTTAGTGTTGTTGCTCATGAATGTTTTCCATTATGTTGATCAGGGTCTTTGCACTCCTTTGTGTTTAGAGTTTTGTTGCACCATTGCAGCAGGAAGAACTTTGCAAAGCAGCTACTCAACAACCAGCTGATCTGCAGACTGCACAAGCATGCTAGGGCCTTGTCTCCTTCAAAAATCTGTTTTCACTGGTGATGCATTTGACAAGGTCTTTCGTTTATCATAATCTGTGAAGATGTTGTGCATAAAGTGAGGTTAATCAAACAGACAGTATGAAATGGAATGCTGCTTGGATTGTGCAGCTAGTTATCTATAATTATCTGAGGTTGCGGTGGTACAAGCGAAATATGCCAGAGACATATTTCCAGTTTTTGCTGGTCTTCATCTTCTTTCCCGGGTAAGTGTTTCTTGACATCTTGAGGTACATAACCAAAAATTGTGCAATAGAAATTTTGGGAGGGGTATTCTACCAAAAGATCTCATATGCAAAGAGTCATACGTTCTTCCAGATTGAAAACCAAGATAATTTTGGAAAAGATTTCAAATAAGAAAACAACATCTTCCATAGAAAGACAGAGGTAGAAAAGTGATTGGGGATTGTGAAGTGGAGTTTTGACGTAAACTTGTATGCCCAGGATGCTGCTGTTGGCACCCTTCATCAACTTCAGGCGTCTACCCAAGGATGGAGCAGATGCTCCTTAGACTGCAGGTCATCTCAGTTGCAGTGATTCTCTGCTGCATGGGTTGCCAGTGAACACATTCACTGGTTTTAGATATGAAGAAGACTCAGACTATTGCACATGTACTAAAAATACCTGTCCCGCACACAATCTGATAACTGCTTTCATTTTTCACACAGTCTGCTTGGGCATTTGTGTGTTTCCAATGAAGACATGTGTGAGTTTCGTGAGAGGTGAGACCTATGCATTTTCAATGAAGTGCAGGAGCACTGTGTTCGCAAAGAGAGTCCTAGCATGGTCAAGTTTTCAATGAAGAGAGAGAGGTCAACATGTGCAAGCTTCGCATGTTTCCAATGGAAATAGAAAGGGCAACTTGTGCAACAAGCTCATGAGTTTCTTATGAGAAGAGGTTCAAGTTAGACCTAGGACAGTAGGGTTTCCATGGACACATTTTGTAGCTACATTGAGCAGCAGCAAGTGCAAGGAGCTTGGTGAGAGAATCAAGCACTAGAAACAATGGTTGTTGGGGAAGGCATGGGTTTCTTCTGAGGGGCCAACATAAGGTGCTTGCAAATGAGCCTCTAGAGAGGTTTTGTTGGGTTTTCAAGTTTATCTTCTTGTGATAGGTAAGTGCGTGAGCTGAACTTGTTGCAACATTCCCATGAATGTTTTTATTTTGGCCTTCTCTCAAAAAATATCATTTCTCCCAAATCCTCTTAAATGCAAACAGACCCTCTCAGATCCCTCCCTCTTTTTTAATCCTCTAAGATAAACCCTCTTTCAAAGTTGTAATTTTTCCTCTCAAACACTCTCAAAACCAGTCAATCTCTCTCTCTCTCAATTAGACCCAGACTTGTCTCTCTCCAAAAACAATTCTCTCTCAAACCTTTCAGATGCACTCAAATTCTTGCAGATCCCTCCCTCTCTATCAATCCTTTCAGGCAGTTCTTAAATTGACTCTCTCTCAAAAGATGAGATTGGTTATAACCTTATGAAAGTGGCAAGCAAAATGTCAGACTATCACCTTCACTATGAATAGCAGAGACAAGCTGCAGTGACTTCCCACTGCCTTCATTAGCTCTGAATGGTTGATGTACACAAGTACATAATAATCAACCCAAATGTTCAGACAAATCATTATACAAACATCAGTGGCCTCAGTTATTGTTGCATTTCCAAAAGCAACAACAAGACCAAGTTCTGACATCATGATGTTGGCTCACACTCAACAAACATAGGTAATCTGAAAAAGTCAATAGTAACCTCAATGAAGCTGCAACAAGTTTTTGAGAGTTAGCTTGTCCTTGTAGAAGCAACAATCTAAGCAAGACAGCATAGCAAGGCCTGCATACAGGCTAGTGGTTCGGGCCCTCCTGCACTCTGAACAGACCTGACAATGGGCAGACTGTCTGATGTACAATACATCACTAAGGACTTAGGTCAGGCCTAATGATCCAGAACAACAAGAGCCAAAGAACAATCATGACACTCCACATGCAAACAAACCAAGAGAACAGAACCAAACAGCAGCTCCCTCACATACATGACCTGGTGTTTGAATTTATTGTCAAGAAGTAGAGGAAATCAGGCCTGCTGAAGATGCCCATGACTCTGTCAAGAAATTCTCAACATGTGAATAGAATTATGGAGGGCGTTGGTTCAGAACCATGAACTGCAGCAACCCTAATTATGGATTTTGAACATGAAGAATCTCTAAGGCATTGAGCTCTGTTGTAAGAAAATCAGGCACAACATAAGCAAACTTCAACATCTTCAATTCAGCGCATGGAGTTGTGAAAGATGAGTCAAAAAATGCAAAAAAACCTGGAGAAGAATGTTGGAAATTGAACCTTACTGATCAGGACATCAGATCCTCAACCCTAAGTCCATACAACCTGTTCCTCCGCAAGGGAGAAATAGAGCACATAAGTTTGAATCCAAATTCTACGGCCCCGAAGGAACACCATTACAGACGAAGAACCTGCAACTAAAGGCTGCATTCCTACTGTTCGATTTACCAGAAAGCTAGGATCCGGACCCTGCAAACCCTCAACGCCACCAAAACTTCGTCAAGAGAACCTCTCACTTCTTCTTATCGGCGCCTCCAGTGGCACGCATCTTGCGTAGGACGGTCGTCATCTCCTCTCTCTTTCGCTTAGCTCGCAAGTGGGTGCCCAATTTCTTCTTGGCTACCTTGAGTGCCCGCTTGTCCTTACCTACCTTAAGGAGCTCCGTGATCCTCTTCTCGTAAGGGGCGAATCCGACCACTTCCCTGATGAGCTTGCGCACCATCGACGTACGCTTGCCCAGCTTACCCTTGTTAGCCGACGGCCTCTTGGCCATCTCCCGTTTCGTCACGGCATGCCCCTTGTGCAGGCCCACAGCGATCCCGCTGCCCGTTGCAGCCGCCACCATCTTGCAGCAATAAAACTTTCGCCAAAATTCTTCTTGCCTTCCCTTCTTTGCCTACAACTGCAAGTGGCGATGCCGCAGCAAGAGATCCCAAACTGCAACAACGCAATCACGAGCAACAAAGAACATGCTCTTGCGACTGTCTTGAGTTTTGACACAGCACCGGCCAACGACGACAGTCGAACGTCGTCAGCGCGGCAGTCACGGCGACTGCCGGAGACAAATCCACAAAGGAACAGCCGTCAGATCGTATTAGATCGATTTTCAACCGTACGATCAGAAGCAAGACTACACCGTCAGATCGAGTATCACCTGTTTTCAACCGTCGGATTGGGATCGGGTGAAGGATACCTGTGCGAGGTAGTGCAGATTCGAGTTAGGGTTAAATCCCGGTATCTGTCTTCCCGCAAGCTCTTTCCGCGAAGAGTGTGCGAAGGGGACCGTCACGGCAGGCACGCAGGCAGGCGCTGCTGGAGCCATGGCAGGGACCTCAAAGACCGTGAAGGATGTGCCTTCCCACGACTTCGTACGTGCCTACGCCGCCCATCTGAAGCGCTCTGGGAAGGTCAGTATCACATGCCCTTCTCCTGGAAGATGAGGATCTAGAAAGTTAATTTGAGAAGTTTTATGGAGATGGCGAAGTTTCTTCGAGAAACTCAACGGTTGTTACGCGGGGACTGACATCTGGTGGAATGTCATTGTAAATGCGTATCGTGGAAGCTATGTCTGGCCGTCTTTAGGGGGTTTTCCCGCTGCGAGAACGAATGTCTGCTTCTGAGGTCATCTGCTCGGCAGTGTGTCAGTGTTTCAGTTCATTTTTCCTGTAGTGAGCACTATTTGAGATGGCATGGAGGCCACCTCATTCGTCTCTTTGGTATATGTCTGGCTGTGGTGCAGATTGAAGTTCCAGCGTGGTCGGATCTTGTCAAAACAGCGACGTTCAAGGAGCTGGCTCCCTATGATGGGGACTGGTACTACATCAGAGCTGGTATGCTGCCAGAATTAGCACTTTCATGCTTAATGTCAATGTTTTTGCTGATTGTTTCCAAAGTCCCATGCCTGAAAGCAGCAAGGCATTGAATATGTTTGGGTATTTTGTTCAGTTGACTGTTTAGATTCAAGAATCAGCCTGGTGATAATAATGGTTTGCACGTGGTTGTATTTGAAGCATCTATGGCAAGGAAGATCTACCTGAGACAGGGAATTGGAGTGGGTGCTTTTCGCAAGATCTATGGTGGACGCAAGAGTAATGGTGTGAGACCATCTCATTTTGCAAAGAGCAGTGGTTCCATTGCCAGAGACTGTCTCAAGCAGTTGGAGAGGCTGGACATTGTAGAGAAGGATCCCAAGGGGTAAGTGGTTTTCTATGACTGGTGATATAGCTCAGTGGTCCCATCCCATTTTTAGTTTCTTTGCACCATGTTTTACTTACAAGCTGCCTGTAGATGATTTCCTAGCTCCTACATGGTTGATATCATGAGGAAATCTTAGTACTTAGGAAGATATCTTTTGTTTTCAATTCATAATGTGAAACTGACTTGGTGAGCTGGTTCTTTGATAGTGGAAGGCGCATCACCTCCAATGGACAGCGGGATCTGGACCAGGTTGCAGGGCGTATTACTGTTGCTGCTGCTTAAGGTTCTTAGATATGTAATTAGGACACAGTGGCCTGTTTCTGAATACATTGCCTGAGTAGCTATTTTGGCTGTTGATGCAATACAATTGCAGTTGCACAACTGGACAAACTCTCTTTCATAGAATTATTGTTGGGGCGCTGCATGCACTAGATGTGCACCTGTTGTGTATGCTAGATGTTAATTGTTTTGAAACCCTAGAAGTAAGTTGGAAAACTCATGAGCTTTTCAAAGCTTTGGACTGGGGGTCACAGTCTATCAGCATTTATGCAGTCATTTTCTCAAGCTCAAGTACAGTGCTGATAGTCACCATTTCTCGGTTGCATCAGAACTGTCCTGTCCTCATGTAGGACATCAGGGTTTTTCTGGCAGATATTGAAATTCAATTCACTTTGGCAGTGCATGTCTTTGGATGCATTCTGTTACAGCTTGAATGAGGATGCTTTTAATTTTGTTAATTATCTATGTCTCTGAGTGCTAGCCAGCATTATGGCTGATCTTCCTGTTGCTTATGGAAGTGTGACAAGAACTCAGGAAGCAGATGTGTGTATAATGGTTTGTCCAAACAAAACTTCCAACTAAAGGCAGGACCCATTTGTGTAAGAGTATCACAAGATCCCCATTCCTGAAGAGTTTTGATGCCAGCGACACCACATTGAAACCAGAAATATCCCCCACTTCTCACTTAAGAGTTGTCAGAAGTGGGTGTTGTTATCAAAAAAAATGTGAAGGTAAACTGCTTCATTGTCTATTGTGAGGATTTAACTCATTTGATTGTATCAAGGTTTGCTGTGGCATACAGAAGATGGTGGTAATACCATGTTGATGATGCAGTTGAAGTTGTAGCTCGTGACTTTGAGTTTGTTCATGAACAGAGTCAGAAAATTTTGCAGTTTTCACCTGCTCTTTGGAAATATGGAGGAGAGCTCAAGCTAGAAGTTGATAGCCTTCAACAAAAAATAACACTGAAACTGTTGCACAAGCAGTTCTTAATCTTTCTTGGAGAGTAGTTCTTCAAAGGTCAATCCAGAAGCTCAAAGAAAGCTCCCTGCATTCTGCAAAAATCCTGTTAAATGAAGTTGCAGTTGAAGGTTTGGGTCATGATGGCAAGGCAGCTTACCAATGACCTCACCATGCTCACAAGCCCAAATTGTCCTATTCCACAAGGAATGCCACATTTTGCTCACCTATTGCTGTTCATGTATGAGAAGAGGTGAGTGGAGGACAGATAATCAATCAGCAGCAAGGTTTATGAAGTCATGCCTTCATGGACGAAATCGATATCCAGGAGGAGGCAATGCAATGTATTGTTAGTCTCCTCATAAAAATGGAGCCATGGAAAACAAGTCAGGTGACCACCAATGCTATGGTGAAGGTTCGAAAGGAGATCTTAGTGTTATGCTGACTTGAGATGATGTTATCTAAACATCGGTACTGTAGTGTGATGATCTATGTGCGCAGTTGTGGCTGTAGGTAAGATGATGTACACTGATCATCAACTTGGCAGCACTACTACGGATGGTTTAACATTCAGTCATGTCACTCTTCTCCTGTCCTTAATCTAAAGAGACAGCATTCCTCGAAATGGTATGGCAAGACTTGGGTTTGCAGAATATTGTGAACTGGAAAGCAAGCTGACAATGTATAAGAGGGCCTGGTGTATCATGCATTTTGTCCACTTACCCCACCCTTTTCTGCACTAGTTTGAACATGGTGTGGCTGGCAACGAAACTCTTGTCAGGAGTGGGGATCTCACAACAGCTCTTACACAAAGGGTTCTTGCCTTCTTCTGTTGTGAGTAAACCCTGCTTGCAGTTCTAACCAGGCCAGTTGAGATACATCCACTTTCCAAAGCACTAGTTTTATTGTAGACTGGTATTTTTCTTCTCTTGATGATTCCATGTTATGGTTATTTTGTTTTTAAGTTCATCTAAGATTTTTTTCGTTGGTTGTGGTGGTCAAGTGATTTTCTTAAGTTTCTAATGTCATTTTGGTGTTATCTTGTACTATTTTGTTTTGATAATGAATTTGTCAATATTAGACTATTTATTGTGCCTTTCCATTTGAGAAATTTTGTAAAATTTAACTATCTTCAAAACACAATGTACTTATTTCAACATCAAGAATCCGATTTTTGACTAAATCATAAACATTAATTTAAATTCTTGTCATTCAAACATGGTTTTCTTGTTTTTATAAACATACAAAGATATTCAGGATTTATTGAGATTAATTGTTTTTTGGTCATTGGCACACATGGTAATAATAATAAACATACAATTTAATACAAGTACTTGGCATGATAATCATCTAATATTATGTAATTGATGTAATTGTTTCACCAAAGTAAGAAAATTATCAACGACCAAGGACCTTTTCTTTATACTTCATTCATGCACTTCTAACTTGTCAAGATTCAAGTTAAGATTCCTTGATTTGGATGTATAGTATTGTTTTGAAACGTACATCTGAAATTATTCATTTCACAAACATTCCTCATCACCTCCATTACACAAAGAAAGAAAGGCATTTGACGTAATTGTTTTTGGGTGTCTTCATAAATTACACACAAACTCATTCCTTGAGCAAAACTCTTATGTAAAATATTCAAACGCATGTAAAAATACCTTCTCCATGAAACACTGCATTCACCTTGATTTAGAAGGTTCAAGATGAGTTTCCTCACCTTAGGCACAACTTCTCTCCCTCAACCTATTGCTATGGATACGCTCATGGAATCAAGATGGCAAGCCCATTCTTTGAAGGTTGTGCATTTGCTAGTCTCTAGTTCAAGGAGTTGGTAACAATTTCAAAATCCACATAACCATTCATTTTTAAATGAATTTTCCTTAATGTTTTTACATTGCAATTTATATTTTTTTTTCTTATTTAGGGGTGTGAAAAAAATGTCATCTTCATTCTTCTCTCCATCCCATGCCAACCTCTCATCAACAACCTTAACCTTATGTATTAACACTATTATGTACATGGCAAAATGTTCTAAATTTTAACGCTCCAAACTCCAAACAACCCATTCTATCATCTATCCAAGGTTGTCACAATGTTTGGGCATTTATTAAGACAGACACATTTATTTGGACACCAATGTTGTCCAATGTCATGTCAAAATAGGGTCGACTTATGTTAAAGCCTAGGTCAAGTTACTTGAAAACGTCACCAAAGTCTTTTGATGATCAATTTTTTTTCAAGCAATGATTGAATTCTTCATCAAATGACGATTTAAAAAAATCTAGGTAGCAACCAAAAAAATTCGGTCATTGGATCAATGGTGAAAATTGAGTCATCATTGACGAGATGAATGAATATTTTCGGGTGATGACCAATTTTTTTCCAAATAACAATCAAAAAAATTTAATCACCTATTTTGATGATCAAAAATTTTTGATGGCTTGGTTTGGTGACTAAAAAATTTGGCAACCAAAAAAATTTCAATTGTTGAAATCAATTCAACTAAAAAAAATTCATTGAAAAAAATGGTTAATGTATGATCTAATAAATGAAATTGACATGTCTAAACAAATGTCAATAAAATAATTGATGCAAAATGGACATGTTACATCATTTTTGACAACCCTCCATTTGCCAAACCTACATTACAAAAAGATGGACAAAATGAACTACATTTGAGAACTTGATTAAGTATTTTGCACTTTAGAAGCGACAAACAATATCACCTTTTCTTTTCTTTTTTCTCTAGTGAGCATAAGCATCTTCCCATTGCTTTATCAACCACAAGTCAAACCACCAAGCACAACTAGAAAGTGTTCTTGAGCAAAAGAAACTTTAATCATGATTAAAGAAGGCATGCACCTTTGCAAGAATGTGCCAAGCCGTGGTGTACCTATGAGTTGGATATAAAGTGTTAAAAGCTAAGATTCACATAAGAAGGAGAATCCTTAACACATCTATTACATGTGGTTGTAAAATAATAATTTGTTATTTTGGCTATATAGCCAAAGCTATATTTAAATTAGTCAACATTTAAATTAGTGTGGTGTTTTGATTCAAAAATGATCTAACCTTAGTACACAATAAAAACACACCTAAACAACACCACCAAGGACAATGAAAAGTGGAGAACAACAAAAAATAAAATGAAAATGTCAATGAGGAACAACAAAGTAACAACAAACAATAACAAAGGTGTTAAAAAAACACATTAGAAACACTAAATGTGCTAAATTGGACATGAGAATTTTCTTTTCCAAGAAATAGGGGACACCAAGATGTTGAAGGTTGAAAATGTTAGATTGAATGTCAAAGGACACCAAAAAATACATAATGAATGTTGTAGGCACTAGAGTAAAAAATTATATATATATATATATATATATTCAAACCAAGGGTTGTTGGGAAGAATGAGAGGAAAAGCATCGAAGGACATTTGAAAAACCTAAAAAATTGTTTTTGAAGCAACAAGGAACACCCCCAAAAAAACATCATGTGTGCTAAAAATATGAATGTTTTAGTATATGAAAATTAAATCTCATATTCTAAAATAAATACAAGTGAAAATGATTTCATGGACAATTTATATGATCATGGATTGCCAATGTTTGGTAACTAATTATTTTTTAAATAATTTATTTAAGTAACTTTTAAATGATTCATATTTTGACCTTATGTCAATCGATGACTCTTAGTAATGCGAAGCCCAAGTTAGTTTTGCATATGTGAGTGAATTTTTTGAATTATTATGTTGCCAATCAATCCTATACATTGTACATGTAAATTAATGAATATAGTAATATGTTGATGCCAATTCCAAGGAGAATAGCTGCTATCTGATGGGTCCATGCCAAAGCTTTTTCTTGTGTACAAAGTTTTCCACTATTGCAGAATTTTTTGAATTTTTGGTCACAAATTCAATCAAAATTTGAAAATAAGAAAATAAATAATTTTCAATTTAAAAAATCAGCAGATTACTACTATACATAGTTAAAAGTAGGTAGGAAAAAATATAAAAGGATATTACCCCAAAAAAATAAAATCATATTTTTAGTATCCGATTTTGGCTATATTGGCCAATGGATGGTCACCACCTTGCCTACATCACAAAATTGAAAAAGAGAAGTTCATGCCTGCTTTATTTTTTTACTTTTTCCATCCTATTTTTGGCCATGGTGGTTATACCTCATTTCCCTTTTTTTTTACTACCTACTGACTAACAACCCACAAGCAGGTAGGTAGTGAAAACAGCCCTTACCTATGTATAAACCATCTAGTTACCAAGTAATTGCCTATTTTCCTACCTATCTACCTATATATGAGACCAAGGTGAAACCAAATATTAACTCCACAATTGAGGTTCATCCACAATTGAGTAATAACAAACATCCAATGGATGGTGTGCTGGTGGTGGGTGCTAGTTCTTCTTCACTATGCCCATCACTTGCAACTTGCAAGCAGATTGGAGATCTAAACCCCTTTTGGATCAACCAATAATACATCACTAGTGTTGCGGAGTCAAAAGGATTTCATGGAAGTTTTGATTCTTACCATATATATATAAATTGACTTAATGTGTGCATTTATCAGATCAAGCCAATATCCCAAATGCTTGGGACCCATGACATAATTGTATGGTAGGTGTTGTAATTTGTGAGTTGAATTTATAAGTGTTATGAGTTATGACCAACCCTTGTTAGATAGATGTCACTCACTAGAATCAACCAAATATTCAATCATCTAGTGGACCCAATGACCATAGATGAAGGTCAACTAGGGTTAGTTGGGTAACTTGATCACCCAACTTAATGCAATTATAATGTGAGGTCTAATTAGGACTTTGCTATTGTATGGTTTTGTTTATTGTGTTTAAAGTCATGTTTTTTTTAAGCTTTCTTTTGAGCTTTTTTCCATTCCTCTTTGGCACCTACGATAGAGTTTGGACCACTTTTAGAAGGAGCCTGCAAGATTATGTAAAGGAAGCTGTAAACCATAGAGAGGCGAGTCCCCAAATGGTCAAATGTTTGTTGGGAAGATCTTCCCATAGGGAAGAGACTATGCATTAGTGTAAAATTTGGGCATAAAATTTTGACTGGAGCTTGATCTGATATGTGAGTGCCATTGCATCTAGAATGTTATGTATGCATTCGATGGACAAGAATGTTGCATAATGATGCATGCATCTAGATGAGAAGCTTTAGGTTTAGGGTTGAAACCCTAAAAGCTTAAACATTAGGCAAACCCAATATGAGGTGCTTTGCAATGTAATTTCACATTATCATGAAATTTAAGTGTTAACTGAATTTTTTAGTTTAATTGAGAGTCACTATAGAATGCACTGCTTGTTTTTCCAGCAGATAAAAATGTCTCTTCTTTTCTCATATTTTCACGTTGTACTTAGGATGGCTCCAAACAAAAAAAATTGTGTGAAATCTCACCAAAATGTGAAAAATAAAAAGGGAATAGTCTATCACAATATCCCCCCCCCTCACCCCCCAAATTTTTTTGGTGGAGCCAAATTGGGGATCATCCACAAGAGGGTTTAGCCAAATTTGGCTACAGACCATATATGAAGCCAATTTTTTTTAAAGAAGCCTTTTACATTTCAATTACATGCTGGAGCCTATTGTTGAAATCTGGCAAGTCATTTTTTTTCTCCCAAAACCAGGCGAATTAGGACCATTTTTCCACAAAAATGATGATCTTAAGAAAGTAAAATTTAAATAATTCAATGATTCATTGATAGAAGAATAATAATTTTAAAATTTTAGTATGTGACATAATGTTATTAATTTGGTATTGATGAATGATGATGTTTTGTAGAAATGGATAAATGAGGTTGATAATTTATCTATTTTTTTCAAATATTTAAAGGGGGTTGTGAGTGAAGTTTTGAGCTCATTTTTCAATTTATGAGTTTGTGTTATTAGTATGAACCCACTACAACAGGCCACTCTAGTAAGAGATGTAAAATTGAAAGAAACGAAAGCATACAACAAATCATACAACATTGTTTGGATTCTAAGCACAAGATTGCATTGCAAAACTGTCAAGACCAAATTCGATGGAAAGATGACAAAATGTTTTGGGAATGGATCCATGTCAAAGTTGGCCTTATCAGCTGTGGATATGTTCAAAACATGGGCACATGAGTTGTGATGTGCACACTATATAACGAGCATTATTACTACGTCTGAAGTTCAATTGAAAGAACATTTAGTGGCCTTGGTTTTTTCATCTAGGTTCCTTTCTCATCTAAATGCAGATTTTGTGAGCTTGAATGCCATTGTTGTTTTCATTGTAGTCTAACTCACATATGCAACATTGGTTGGTCAATTGCAAGCCCGTCACCTCCATTATTTGTTTTTTTTTTTTTTTTTGGGTTTCTTTAGTTTACTAATTCCATCACTTATAGAGGAGGAGGCAACACCAAAATTTGTGTTTTCAATGTTGCCAAAGAAAATACATTTGCCCACAAGACACAATTGGTTTTTATTTGGGTTTACCGACTATACCAAATATAGGGAGGCATATCGCATAGGCCATTTGACATATCAAAACATATTGATCTCTAAATTTTATATGTGTATATTTTTTGGCACAAATTATTTCTGAAGAACTTGATCTCTAAATTTTGAGAGCAAATGAGTATAGAAGGATCCTCTCTTTATTTTTGGCTTTTTCAAATTTGTTTTATAGCCAAACTTTGCAAATTTTCATTCTGGATGATCAACATAGGTTTGGTTCATGACAAATTTTGTCTCGTGCTTTATGATAGGGAAAGCTCATGGGTGGGGGACATTCTCAAAATGCAAGGCCAAACTTGACTATCACCTCATCCTAGGACCCTTAGTTTTTAGAGTATGCCCTCACACAAGGGCTTTACCCTACACGAATAACATGTTTTTCTTTCACCTGAGAAACTGCAAAAGATAAAAAGCTCGAGGATTCAAAGGATTGATTTATTAACCCACAAGAATCTTCTTCTCAGAGATGTTTTGTGCAGCTGGTTGGTTGATGGGGTTTCAGTATTAGAAGGAAGATTTGGTGTTTGAGGTGTGTAATATGATGATGGTATGTAAATTGTTTTGTTTTGTTCTTTTGTGGAAACAAAATACTTGGCTGGTCATGTTGTCATGACTGACACACTACTACTTATGGTGGGACTCCATTTCCGTTGCATCAACAGAGTTGAGGCATATGAAGTTGCAACTGCTGTCAATACCACGTTCTAAAATCCAAGTTCAGAGTTCGAAAACAAGCAAAAGCAATGGAACCGCCACCCCCCCCAATTCAACCAACTTTATCATTGGGATTCCTCCTGTTTTGATTTTGATGATACGTTCGTTTTATGGGCAGAGGGTGTCAGTGAAGAGCGCAGAGGAGGGTGTCAGTGGCTCTTCAGAAAGCCCAGGCCGCCACTAATCTTACATCAGGGAGTTGTGGCAGGAGGAGAGAGAGAGAGGCCTCTTCTAAGCTTTTGGTGTCCTTCCAGGTTTTTCTTTTATCTCCTTGCAGGACTTGCTTCGTGCTACTGGTGATGGCAGGACTTGCTTCCTGCTACTACTGGTGATGGGTTTTTTAGATCCTTGGTTTTGTGTTTTCTGCTCTTAAGGCTCCTCATTGTGGGTTCTGCACTTTGGGATGTGATCTTTTGTTAGGACTTCAACAATCCTTTCCTTTTTCTTCTTTTGTTGGCTTGCTGATGTTTTTCATTCAATTCATTAATTATTCAGACTTCATACTACAAAGTTGCCCAGTCTGACCTAACACCCCCACAAATTACTGCCACCTCGCACCCCCCCCCCCCCCCCCCCCCCCCCCCCCCCCAACCAACCCAACCAACCCA
>Ga0116231_10000659_pt1 | contig 63263 bp, 53 predicted proteins | sample S1TSphgellanicum_2_FD_89695 | JGI IMG/M metagenome (GOLD analysis project Ga0116231, IMG submission 89695) | Host-associated microbial communities from peat moss isolated from Minnesota, USA - S1T2_Fd - Sphagnum magellanicum MG | ecosystem: Host-associated > Plants > Peat moss > Unclassified... | reverse complement strand
ACCTATATATTTAAATTAAAAGTAGACTCTTCCCCATCTACCTATCCATCTTTAAATTTCAAATGTGCTACTTTCATCTCCACCCATCTACTTATTTACTTACTTGTCTATCCACCTCCCTACCTACCAATATTTTAGGCAAGTACCTACCAAACCCCACCTACATGACTACACCTACCTACCTACCTGGTTGCCATTCCAATAGACACCAACAATCAAAAACAATGAGGAAAGAATAAAATGAAGATATTGCATGGAGCTTGGTCTTGTTCACTCAAACAAATAATTAAGGGATTGTAGATACACATTGGTTTTAAACATGATGTTTTAGTGTGTTTTGAAAATATTACACAAACTATTGAAAATCCAAAGTATGTGAAACCCCCCAATGAAAGTATTGCGGGTTGTGTTCCAAGAATGTTTCCATGATGGGGGTATTATATAGAATTTTTTTGTTCCTTTTATGGTGTCAAATTTTTTTGTGTAATTTTTTTGAGTTTCATGGTAGTAGTTTTCATGGTTACAATTTTCATGGTATCTTTTTTCAATATTACATGTGCAAGTTTTGTATTTTTTATGGTTACATGTATCACTTTTCTAGATCACATGTGTCATTTTTCATGGTAGCAAGTGCATTATTTCGTGGTGACATGTTATCACAAAATGTGTAACCCAAAAGTCAAAAGAGGGAATACCACCATTTTGGCACAAGTATAATCTCATGGTTGTTCGTTTCATGATGTAAAATCCACTAATGTAATTTTTAAAATTTTCATGGTTCAAATTTTCATGGAATGTTATTTTGAGGTCACATGTGGAAGATTTCAATTTTCAACGATTGCTAATACCATTTTTCTTGGTTAAAGGTGCCATTTTTCATGGTGGAATGATACCACAAAATTTGTAACCCATAAGTGAAAGGAGGGTATGTTACAATTTGTACAAGCATAATTTCATGGTTATTTAATTCATAATGTTCAATTTATTGATATAAATTTTCAACTTCTCATAGTATGAGCTTGAAGTCACATAAGCAAGTTTTTAATTTGTAGTGGTTACAAGTTCTTTTTCATAGTTATAGTTTTGCATTTCATGGTTACATATGAAATTTTTCAAGGTGACATGTTGCCATGAAATTTGCAACCCACAAGTCAAACAAAGGAATGGTACCATTTGCACAAGCCTAATTCATGATTATTCAATTCACAATGTCAAATTTTTTGATGTAAAATATTAGAGTTCTATGGAAGTAGTTTTCGTGGTTATAGTTTTCATGGTAAAATTTTAGAGGTCACATGTGTAGGTTTTATGTTTTAAATTGTAAAATATTCTTTTTTTCATGGCTATAAGTTCCTTTTTATATGGTAGGAGGTATAATTTTTCAAAATGACATGTTACCATGAAATTTGCAACCCACAAGGCAAATCACATAACACTACCATTTGCACAAGCCCAATCTCATGGTTGAATGTATAAAAACCACAATATTAGGTAGTTGTTCGGGTAGCTTTGCACTACCTTTTTAAAAAAATTATGGGCAATCACTGTGGGCACCTTGTAGTTGTCTTTCAAAAATTTGGCATAATACCACACAATAAATTATTTTCTTGAACCAAAAGGTCTTTACTTGAATTGGAAAAAACACCCTCCTCCTTTGTGTTTATTTTAGGCTTTTGGAAACATATGTGTTTTTTAAAGAAAACGGTTAAGGCTTCAAATTCAATGGTGGAAGATGTGAATGTGTGATAATCATAAGTATTTTGCCTCAAAGAATGATAATAAGTATATAATGCATATGGTTTCATTTATATTGGGGAAAAATGTTGGCCTTACTTAACCTAAATGTCTAAGAAGCCTTGACCAAGATGGCACAGACAATTCAAAAGACCTAGGCCCATGTCCAAGAAGCTTGATATTTCACCAAAAAGATTTAGATAAGTCAGTACTTAGTGCAAGAGGCCCAAGCCCATTTCTATGAAGCCCAAACCACCTTGACATATTAAATTTTTATTTAAGAGAGTAATAAATTTCAAGTTCCATCAATACATTTATATTTATGAAAATTTTATTTCCATCATAATTCATAATATCTTGAAACATTATATTGTCTTTTGAAAGAACTAAAGTTATATGTTTTTAACATGAATTTTTTTTAATGATATTATAGAAGTTAATATGTCATTTGAAAATAATTTAATTTTTAAAAAATCTAAGAAAAAAAGGAATTTAAGGAACCATACTATACACTTCTTTCATTTTGGTCTTTTCTTTCCCAAAAAGATAACAAATTTCATGCTTTGCACATATTGTTGGATTATTAACATAATATAAACATCAATGTACAATGTAAATTTTGATTTTAAAAATTAATATTTGAATAAGTTCCAAATTTTTTTGAAATAATGTTTATATTAATAAATACATTATGTCCTTATTCAAGTAGTAAATGAAAATACATTTTACAATTCCCTTCTAAAACATTTCTATTTATGATATTTCTATTTGCATTAAAATTCATAACATTTGACAAAACTCTTCATGGTACATGTATTCACCATTTATATTGAACACATTATATTTTTATTTAAAATAATAAATGATATTGAAAATGCCATTACTACACTTCCATGTACATGGTGTTTTTAACTACTATCCATTATTTAATATCAAAACATTTACTTATCTTTTGTAAAATATTTATCTCTTTTAATGTGGATTTTTAGAATGTTTATTATAATTTTAAAAGGGGGAAGGAAAAAGAAAAAAACCAAGAGAAGGAAAAGGAAAAGGTGATGAAGAACTTGAAGATGAAGAAGAGTGATGATTATGCTTAGGTATGTGTGTGAAGCAACTTCATGTCCCTCTATTATCGGTTCTATGAGGTGATTATATTTGGAGGTACATATCCCATTGGTGAAGGAAAAATGCAAAATGTATCTCTAAATGTTAAATTATGTTTGTAATTGAAAATTAAAAGTTTACTTCCTATGCATCATTTATGATTTGGAATCGATAGATATATTTTTAAAGTTGAAACACTCCAAATCGTTAAAAAAATTGTTAAATTGTCACCCACCTAAATTATTTTTTAAGGGTTTAACACTATGTTCAACTTGACAATAAACTTTTAGTCATTCAAAACTTTGTTCCTATCACATATGTTATCCAAATTTAGTTTACATTGGTTCATTGGAAAATTAGTTACAAGGCGCACTTATTTACCCAATTTCAAACTCTGCACCCAAATCAATAAAAATTTGTGCCATAGAACCCAAAAGGGTTTCACGAAAGTAGAAATCTCAACTTGATAACACACCTTTAGTCACTCAAAACATTATTCTTATCACATACATTATCCAAATCTAGCTTACATCAATTCATTAGAAAGCTAGTTACAAGGCACACTTGCCTACCAAATCTCAAGCTCTGCACCTAAATCGAGAAGTTATGCCACAAAATTCAAAAGGTCTTGTGAAATTTCTCTAAGATTTCAAGCTCCCAAAATTACCCTTACTTACTTCCATTCTTTTAAAGGTATTATTATCATCCAATCTATTATCCTTCTTTCCACCATCTATTAAGACTAATCATTCTCCTCCTCCCAAAGGAAGTTGTATGAACGAGTTTTCAATGATTCAAATCAAAAATTATGTCCAGAAAAGAGCCCAACATGATCCAAATTCATGCCTTTAAATAAAAAGAGAGGAGAGAGGTGAAAAAAAACCCCAATTCAATGGCCTCTGGAAGGTTCGAATGCTTGGTGGCCCTTGAAAGGTTTTAATGATTAATGGTTAATGGAAGGTTCTAATGTTTGGTGGCCAATGGAAGGTTCCAATGTTTAGTGGCCAATGGCAGGTTCTAATGTTTGGTGGCCCTTGAAAGGTTCCAAGCTTGGTGGCCAATGAAAGGTTCCAAACTTGGTGACCTTCGAAAGGTTCCAAGCTTGGTGGCCTTTGGAAAGAGAAAGAAAGGCTTCTTTTTCATTTTTTTCACTTTCCCCCCAACAATTTTATTTATTTTTTCCATTAATTTTAAGGTTTTATTTTGCCATGGTTTTATTCCATTACTTTACACCTTTCCTTCCTTTTCCTTGACCTATAAATTACAATCATGCATTTTGATGTACTAAGTTTTTCATACATTCATCAAGTTGATTTTGATCGAAGATTTTTTTTTTTTCCTTGAATTCATGGTCTTGCGCATGACCACATTTTACGGGCTTCAAGTTACATAAATGAATGAAGAACCGCATCGAAAATCATCCTTAAATTTGACATTGATGTAACATCTTCATGATGAAGATCCCGAATTACAAAAGGTGTGCCCTCATCTTGAAGTTAAACCCCTTCGAGTTTGGTATTATTGTATTTTTTTTGAACTCTTGCACCTTGGTGATTTTGTTGCAAATCAACTTTGCTTCTGATGATGAACTTAAAACTATTTACAAAGGTTTTACGAAATTGAAGACACCTCCATCTTTGCATGGTTTTCAATTCCTAGCGTTAGACATTATGATTGGTTGGGCATTTTGATTCATCAACTACCTCCTAATAATAAGGCGAATTATTTAATTCACATGATTTGATGCATCCTATATTTCCTATAGTTATGAATTATCACTGTGTCCTAGCCCAAGATTCAACATGTAATTGCAGCTCCTTGTTGAGCTTATCCATAACCTAAATAAAATCTTCATTCATCATGAAATCCATGTTGCCATTGCCACCTATCACACTATTTATTTTAATCGTTATGTTGTTTCAAATTAGTCTTACAGTTATAGTGTTTGAAAATTATTCTATTTCCACTAGACCCTTCATTGACACCCTTTCAATTGTTTCACGAATCTCAAACATCCTCGTTTACATGACTACCCATTAAATACCAGAACAAGACCAATGTTTTGTTGAACATTACGAATTTTCATGTTTGATTCTAACCCCAACCCTTTAAAGATTTTTCACCCTTAATCATGTAACTAAAGTTCTAAAACTATTATTATTAACTTTTGTTGAATAAAAGAATTCACCTTACACTTCATTCATCCATATCAAATTTCCAAAAAAATAACCTTTCATGTAACCATGTGCACTTATCATTCCTTATTATAACATGGTCGCTAAAAACCCTTAATAGTTTTACCACACCCTAATATCCCTGATGCAATTTTTAATTGAGACTACTACACATGGCTATGTCAATATGCCTCACAACGTGCAAACTTTTGTGCCTTTCTAACCATCTCTACTAATATGCAAAATGTAACCTTGTTCCTCATACACTGTTAGTCTTTGCATTCTTGCTCTCTAAAACTCTAGTTATGGGTTAAGTTCGGCCTTCAAAAGGTGTCAATGATAGACTCCTTTTAGACTAGGGCAAGAACTCATCTAGTTGAACAAAAAATATTTATGGGTATTTGTGACAAAACTTTGGATTTGATGATTATGACGAATACCTAGATGTTGATGACAGTGGTGATGATGGTATGTTTTTCATAACCCTAACTTTGTTCACATTATATGCAACATGATTTCACTGTGTGGCATTTCATCTGATCGCTATTGGATATGTTTTGATGCCTTTTTCCATTTCATTGTGAAGCATTTTGTCTGCTTGGATCTTTCCATTGACCCTAGAAAACACCTACCTTTGTTTTTGACAAAAGGTCCCATATACTGAGAAGGTGCAAAATGTAAAACACACAAAATTTGGTTCAAAACATCTTTTGAGTTCTGCATCTATTGAAAAGGTTTAAGGTTTAACAAGAAAAACCATGCCCATAAAAATATATTGTAGTCCTTGTCTATTTTTTTCATGTTGGGGTGACAATTTCAACATTCATGACCAAATACCTATTGGCAACCTTGGTTTAAAGGGTTGTAGGAAATACTCTAAGTAAATAGGGTATTAAAATTTGAAACACTTAGTTCTAAGGCAGTAAAAATTCACTTGCACAAGGTAGAAAATAGATCTTTTAGATTTGTTTGGTCAAGGCCTTTTATATTCTTCAACACATAACACAATCCAACCCAATTAACCCAATCCCTTGCATGATGTTCATTTACAACCCTTTGAAAGTTCCATAAGGTCTTACATTTCTTAATTGTTATGTTAGGCTCACTTTACACTATGAATCAAGGCCAAGGTTGAACTCAAATCAAGCATTCCTATTAATGCAATTAATATTATCCCCAAGGGCTTTATACTAGGAGTCAAGGCTAAAAAAAAACAATTTTTTTAATCTACCATTTTATGGCTTGGATTTGGCCCTAGACCCTAAATCTTCTCCTTCTATATCATTTCATCTCTTTTCATTTTCCTCTCATTTTTCTATATATATTTGGGGTTAAGCTTATATGTTTGGTTGTGAATAATGGAAGGGATTTTTTTTTCTTGGAATACAAGCATGAAAAACACAATAATTACAAGAAGCATATGTCCATGTTCATCCATGGTGCTCTAACTTTTAGGGTTTAGCTTGAGAAAGGAAGCAAAGATGAGAAAAAGAATGATGCCAAGAAAGAAAGAAAACATATGAAGAGTTGAAACCACTTTTTGGTCTTAACAACTTTACAAATGAACTCATTGACCTCAAACAAATAATATGTTATTAGTAACTTGGGGCATGGAATCAAGAGATGCTCAAGTTACCCATGATTGACCCCAAGATTTTTTGCCTCAACTCCTAGTATAAAGTGAGCCTTAGTGCCTCCCCAAACACTAATAAAAAACCGAAGAATGGAAGCCACTATTGAGTTGACAACATGGTCCTACTAGAAAGAGATAGATGGATAGTGCTCCAATTTGGGAGTTTTTAACAAAAAATTTCAACTAAAAAATCATCCACCTCCCTAACATCTAGATTGAGCCCAAACGGAGCTCCCAAGAGCTTCACCTACTCTCTTTGGCCCACTTCCATCTAAACCATGTAGCAACTAGGTTTTTGTTTCCCCACTTTGCTATTCCAGTAGGCCATGGACTTTGCCATTAATGCGAAGAAAGTTGTTCATGAATTGGACTACATTTCTCACACTACCTTCTTCACCTTTGATAGTAATGGTTATGTCATTGGCATGTTGAAATATTGCCTTCTATTTTATGCCCTCCTAAAGAATGATCCCTTTGATTTCCACTTTGATATCAACATCCTTCATCATAAAATTAAGTATTTCCCCTACATTGGTGTGGAATTTGGGCATAGAATTTTTGCTTGAACTTGATTCCATGTGTGAATATTATGTGTGGATGTGCTAGATGAGGATGTTTCATAAAAATGCATGCATCTCAATGAGAAGTTCTAATCTACCAAGGGAAGATTTGGTTTGAAGTTTGAACAATTGCTAAACAAGTATATGCATTTTAATGTCATTCAAAGAAAGGTAAATAGGGTTTAATATTTTCCAAAGGTAAGGGTAGGATGAATTTCATTATTACATATAGTAAAGGATGTCGTGATGTGAAGCATCATTTCATCCATCCGTCTTGTCATCCATCCATGGCATGGAGGAGACAATCATGTGGCAATTGATCTCATAGTGCAGCACATCCGTACAAAGCTTGGCCAACATGATCTTCGCAAAATCTATCCAAATGTTTATGTGATCCAATCTGCCTTCCAGGTTTGTTCATACTTTGTTTACACTAAGTGCGACAACAATGTGCAAAGATAAACAACGTGAACCCAAACTACAAACTAACAAAGTTTTTTTGGGTAGCCTTTGTGGAAAAATGGCCATTGCAAGCTAGATATTATGTTGTTTCATCTGCACTACAATTACAAATTGCAGAGTGCTGGCTCAACTTTTGTGATTGGGAAGTCCTTTTGAGCTTGTCTTTGAGTGCATTTGCAGATTCGAAGAATGCATATTCTCATTTGAGATCAGGAAATATCAACACATGATTTTGTATTCTATTTCGATCATCTCATACGCTTGGTATGTAATTCACATTAATTTTCATGTTGTGTTCAGATGCATCTTATGTTCTCATCAAGTGTCGTTTGCTCCAACGACATCCCTATCCTTCTCTCCAAGTTACTCTTACACCTTGCATTTGCATTCAAGATCATTGTAATATGCAGCAATCCAAACAGGAAGCATGTTGATACAACTCCCTTCATTGACAACAATCGAGCTTCAATTGTTTCCAACATGATTCACTGATCATCCTCGATAGGGGTGGCAATTGCAAGCACAAGAGGACCATGTGTACATGCATCGCAACCACTATGCCGCTTATGCAGGCCTGGTAATGATTTCTTTGCATAATGCACAAGAACTCCAACAATGTTCTCAAGTCTAGTTCCTCTAGCTTCTAGACCAACAACCACTTTTTCAAGAAGTGGCAAGCTTAAAGTGGAAAGATTATTGTACCACCAATCTATTCAAATTGCACGAACATGAGCACCAGTGTTGATTCCATTCCATAGCACACTCCCACCAAGGCTTTGCAGCAAGCTTTGATGTTCAGGAATGGGCCAATCGACCAAGGAAGGATCAATACATGCTTTAACACAAACAAAATGGATGAGCTTTTTTACTATTCCTAGCTCCTCCACCTATGACATTGACGAGGAACAACTCTCAAGGGCTCGCATAGAGTTCGACCAACTCCGAGGAACCACTTGTTGGAAAAAAACTTTTGTTTTCACAATTATGTTTCCATCTCCAAACTCATTGGTCATCTCCAAATACTCAGCCATACATCGCAGAACCACCACATTTGTTGCATTCACTTGGTAACAGAACTTGGTTGCAAGCTCAAAAGCTTCGGCACCTTTAAGGATGTCAATAAGCTAAATATGACATCTAGATGACTCTTCATTGTCATCCTCCTCTGACATCTCCTCCACCAACTTTGCCAATCTGCCACTCTTTAACATCAAGGGAAACTTGTGGAGATGAAATGTCATCTATTCTACTTTGATCTTGATGTCACTCGCAAGCCCTGATGTGCAAAACCAAGCTTGCCGTCTTCTTTGAAAAGCTTCAGCTTTTGATCCTAGCTTCATGGACCCCATCATCAAAGGCAAGCAGGCAAGTTCCATCCCAGTTCTCCCACTTTTTACTTCTTCAACTTCACCCAATTCTCCAAGGATTCAACTTTGGCCAAATTTTCGTAGCACCCATTTTTTCTTCCCCCACCTGCTGCTTTTTTTTTTTCTATGTTTCCAGATTACCTACTCCATGCAAATGCTTCTTAAGGTGTTATTATGAATTTATGAATTTTCATTTTATGAACTCTTAGTTTGAGGACTTTTGGGAAGTTGAAAATTGTATGGATAATTGTAGGATTTGCATTTTGAGTTTGTGGGTTAATCCAATTCCTTTGATTTATGGGACTCTTATTGATCAGGAGATAAACATCCATGGGTGGGCATCATTTTTGCCTACATGGCTGATGTTTATGCATGTAGAGGGAGTAAAGGCACTAATGATATCATCATTACAGAGGTTAGTTGTGAAGTGCCAAGTTCCAACATGACCCGTCCATCCGTCCGTCCGTCCGTTCGTCCTGTCATCCATCCATGACATGGAGGAGACAATCATGTGGCAATTGATCTCATAGTGCAGCACATCCGCACAAAGCTTGGCCAACATGATTTCCGCAAAATCTATCCAAATGTTTATGTGATCCAATCCACCTTCTAGGTTTGTTCATACTTTGTTTACACTAAGTGCAACAACAATGTGCAAAGATAAACAACATGTGAACCCAAACTACAAATTAACAAAGTTTTTTTGGGTAGCCTCTGTGGAAAAATGGCCATTGCAAGCTAGATATTATGTTGTCTCATCTACACTATAATTATAGATTACAAAATGCTAGCTCAGCTATTGTGATTGGGAAGTCTTTTTGAGCCTATCTTTGAGTGCATTTACAGATCCAAGGAATGCATACTCTCATTCGAAATCAGGAAACTACAACACATGACTTTGTATTCTACTCCGACCGTTTCATACGCTTGGTATGTAATTCATATTAATTTTCATGCTTTCAAATGCATCTTATGTTTAACATTACTTCATGTGTGTTATCAGGGTTTAGGGTTTAATGATATTTTTTTCTGACCTACTAAGGATTGGCAATGTTGATGGATTAGCTTGAATCCACTGAAAGTTGAAAAAGTTCTGATGATGACATTGCACTGATATATACTTGTAGGTGGTGGAACATGGCCTTGGTCATTTGCCCTTCACTAAAAAGCAAGTCATTACACCCACATGTACAGTCTTTTTGTTGGGATAGTTGTGATGATGGCAATGGTAGATAAATCTTCCATTTCTCTATGATCTTTTTTAGGGTTTAGGGTTTATGGGTGAGTACCCTCATAGATATAGTCTGCAAGCTTTGAAAACTATTTAACTCCTCTGCTTTGATTATGGATCCAGGCTCTGTTTATGTTGGGGTGGATTTTTCTAAATAACTTTGTGGTGTCTCCATCATATGGAGGTAAGAAACAAAGATGTTTTGAGTTAGACGTGATAAAAAAAATAGAGCTAGGTCTCCTACCAATTGCAAATGGACTACATCTATGGTTAATGTCCAATCTAAGTTACGTGGTGGTGCTGGAATGTGGAAAAGTAGTATTGGGATGATGGAACATGATCATTTGTTTTGTGTTGCCTAAATGGTGTGGGTGTGTTGAAATCTCTTACTTTTTGGAAAATCATGTTCCACATATTAATGCTCTAATAGAATTCAATCAAGACACGTCAAAATTTGCACATGAATGTTGCAATCACTTGCAGAGAGAATGATGTGCCAAGCAACGTACAGAATCGGTCGGGCCATTTGAAACGCCATAAGAGCGAAATAATCGTCTGCATTAAGAACAACAAACTGTACAACAAGCAACAACACGTCATAACCTTCTCTTAGCAATGATGCATTACAATTGTTTAGAGACGAAAACGCGTCAGCCCCATCATGATGGGATTGTGGAGAAATGGACATAATATGGATTCTACAACATGAAAATGTGGATTAAAGAACAATTGGCAAAATCAAACAATAACAACCCATAGTTTTCTTTGTGTTACGATAATGGAAAAGTTTTGTTGCTGAGTTTTCCTTTAACACCGTAAGAGCTGGAAGTTCTTTTAACCAACAAATAAAGAAGTGCCATCAAATTTTGAGATCAAATTCGCATGTACAACTCGATGTTGGCATTCATTTTTCTTGGTGCCAAAATTAATGAGTCGATAACAAGAGGCACTGGATTGTACTCCTTTCGCATTCAGGGTGAACTTTATCACAAAATCGGATCCTTGTGTCTTGTCGAAGGATAACATCCACAGTTTGCACAGTTGTACATTCATGATATGGAGAGCGAACGTCAAAATCACCATGTTGTTATGCCATCGCTTGATCCAACGACGTTGGATCGGTTGTTGACCATGATGTACAATATCAATCCCTATGTTGAAGTGTTCAAAATGGCAAGGGATATGATGGCAACAGAAGGTGCTCCCACGGATCTAAAATTGCGTCTCATTGCCTCTCGAACAAAGGATGTTCGTTGATACAATGTGCCAACAACTGATGAAATCGTTGCATTGATCGTAGGAGATGGTTCTAAGGTTGTAGGCAAACGTGACGTCATCATTGCTCAACAAGCTGGCTCATTTCAACACATTTCCTAACTACATGTGGGATACATGGCCTTACATTATTCGTTGTTATTTCCTTATAGTGAGGATGGATGGCATCTGAATATTCTGCTCAATGGTGTTGTTGTGTAAGATGTTGATGCGGATTTGGATGAAGACCATGCGAAAGAATTTGAGCATAAAAAAACACATCATAATGTGACAATGGCCGAATTTTACGACTATTAACTTCAACATCGAGACACTAATGGCATTACGTTACTTTGGGGTGGCGATTGAAGCAACAATACATTGTGGATGCTTATGTTGTTGTCGAACAAAACCACTTGAGGTATCTGCACCTGAATTATAAATAGCTTTGTGCAAATCTCTATCAAGGCTTCAGGATGCCATTGTTGCAGGTGATAATAACGTTGCCGCCATCGGACAAAGGATCATTCTGCCATTTTCTTTCATAGGACGTCCACATCACATGGTTTAGAATTATCAAGATGCCATGGCAATTTGCAGATGGGCTCATTACCCGAATGCATTTGTTAGATTCACTTGTAATCCCCAATGGCTTGAGATCAAGAGAGCGTTGTTCCCCAACCTCAAGATCGACCAAATTTGGTAACCCGAGTGTTTAAAATCAAATTGAAAGAGTTGATCAATGACATTCACAAGAAGCATATTATGGGACACACAATTATGGGAATCTATGTCATTGAGTGTCAAAAGTGTGGGCTGTCGCATGCACACAACCTCAAGATCGACCGGATTTGGCAACCCGAATGTTTAAAATCAAGTTAAAGGAGTTGATCAATGACATTCACAAGAAGCATATTCTGGGACACACAATTGTGGGAATCTATGTCATTGAGTGTCAAAAGTGTGGGTTGTCACATGCCCATAACCTCAAAATCGACTGGATTTGGTAACCCGAATTTTAAAATCAAACTAAAGGAGTTGATCAATGACATTCATAATAAGCATATTCTGGGACACACAATTGTGGGAATCTATGTCATTGAGTGTCAAAAACGTGGGTTTCCGCATGCACACATTCTCATCTTCTTTGTCGAAAACTGCAAGCCACACACGGTCGAAGATGTAGACCGCATGATCAGTGCTAACTTTTGAATCTAGAGTCAAACAAGTTGGCCCATAAGACGATTGCCAAATGCATGATGCATGGTCCATGTGGAGTTGTGTTTCCAAATGCCCCATCCATGGAAGATGGCAAATGCAAAAAACAATATCCATGCAAGTTTTAATCCGAGATGGTGATGGATGTAAACGAATATCTTATTTATCAACGCAGAGATATGGGGCACACAATTTTGGTTCATGGCATTGAATTGGACAATCGTTGGGTGGTACCGCACAAATGTCTATTTATCGACCAAATACGATGCCCACATCAACGTTGAGGTCTACAACAACATTCATGCAGGCAAGTATTTGTTCAAGCATGTTTACAAAAGACATGATCATGCAACTGTTGAGATTTCATGCCAGAGTGACAATGCCACCGAAGGGAATGTGGTCAAAGCCAATGAAATTAAAAAATATTTCAATTGTTGTTATGTATCTGCATCGGAAGCAATGTGGCGCATCTTCAAATTTGATATGCATGAGTAGTATCCTGCCATTGAGCATTTGCAATACCATTTGCCTAATCAACAAATGGTGTTGTTCGATGATGATGATGATGTGTAGGAAATGGCAGCACTGTCATCCATTTTTAAAACAATGACGACGAAATGGTTCAAAATAAACCAAAAATTGGAAGCTACACGAAGCCTTACATTTCATCAATTCCCTCAACAATGGGTATGGATTCGGAAGCTGAAATGATGGATAATGCGCAAGAGAGGCTTTGCCATTGGTCGCATGTATTATGCACACTCGACATCGGGTGAACATTATTATTTGCAAATGCTGGTGAAATGTGTCAAAGGTGCCACATCCTATGAGCATTTGCGGACAATGGATAACACAAAGCACAACACATTCAAAGATGCATGCATTGCAATGGGTTTGCTTGTTGATGACAATGAATGGTATCAAGCCTTGGAAGAAGCTGGTCTTTGGGCCTCAGGACAATAGCTGCGTGACATGTTTGCTTCCATGTTGATGTTTTGTGAGGTGACAAATCCCAGACAATTATGGGATGCACATTGGGAGTCTTTGAACGATGACATTGAGGCAATGGCACGCCGCGGGTGTGATGATCTAGTCGTTACCCTTTCTGAGGATGTGGTGAAGGATCGTGCATTTTTTGAGACCGATTAGGGTTTCATCCACAACAGACACCGCTTGGAAGATTTTCCAACGATTCCCAAGTCTAATTACATCCTTCCTATTCATGGAGGACACCAATTGGTCCAAAAACAACTAGCTTATGATCAACATTCATTGACCACAAATGTAGACAATGCAGAAGATAGGCTTAATGATGATCAGTGTAACGCATATGAAATTATTTTGAATGTCGTGACAAATAAAGAGGGCAAATTGTTCTTTGTGTATGGTAGTGGTGGAACTAGCAAAACATTTGTTTGGACAACGCTTTTGTCCCATCTACAAGGGAAAGGCAAAATTGTGCTTGCAGTTGCCTCATCAGGAATTGCATCTTTGCTGCTTCTGGGTGGTAGAACCGCCCATTCAAGATTCAAGATTCCAATTGATCTACACAATGAGTCGACTTACAACATCACACAACAAATGAAAGTGACTGAGTTGGTGCGTAAAGCTGATTTGATCATTTGGGATGAAGCACCAATGATGCATCGCCAAGTTTTCGAAGTTGTTGATTGGACCTTGCGTGATTTGATGCAATTGGATGATGCACAAGCAACCAAAAAGATCTTTGGTGGGAAAACCGTGGTCCCTCGTGGGGATTTTCGATAGATTTTGCCTGTTGTTCCCAAGGGAGGACAAGAAGACATTGTTAGTGTTTCGTTGCCTTGATCGCATATTTGGCAGCATGTTATGATTCTTTGTCTTCATAAACATGTGAGTCATGGTAGCCAATTTTGAAGAGTAGCAAGAATTTGTCAAATAGGTGTTGAATGTTGGAGACAACAGTTGTCCTGCCATTGCATAAGAAGAAGGTGTTAATCTAAATTGGATCAAAATTTCGTCCCATATGAGGCTGCCAGCAGAAGATTATAGTTTAAGAGGATTAATCCGAACCATCTATCTAGATCACCAACGCCATTCTGGAGATGCCATGTATTTTTTGCAACGCAACATTTTGGCCCCAAAAATACTGATGTTGATGAAGTCAACAATGCAATTCTTGAATCGCTATCTGAAGAATTGCACACAAACCTGAATGCAAATTCTTTGACTCTGACAAAAGAAGGTGCAAGTGCTGTTGTAGGAGTTTCAATGGATTCATTGTATTCGGTGGAATTTCTGAATATTTTGTAATTCAACGATATTGCAAATCATAAGTTCGAATTCAAAGTGGGCGTGCCAATCCTTTTGTTGCGTAATCTCAATCAATCAATAGGATTGTGCAATGGTACGAAGTTGATTGTTAAGAGATTGGGTCAGCGTGTCATTGAAGCGAAGATCATCATAGCGAACAATGTCGGCAAACGTGTGTTCATACCCTACATCATCATGTCCCCCTCCAGGATTGACTAGCCATTTGTTTTGCGTCGTTGTCAATTTCTTGTTCGAGTGGCATTTGCGATGACAATCAACAAGAGTCAAGGTCAGACACTGAACAACGTTGGGGTATATTTGCTATCTTTGGTCTTTTACCATGGTCAGTTGTATGTTGTTATCTCATGGGTCACAAGCAATGCAAACATCAAGAATTTTAGCGGCCAAGGTCCCAATGAATACATGCGGAATGTGGTATATAGAAAGGTTTTGGAAATGTAGTTTGTAGTTGTAATTTTGTAATATGTACCATCAAATACACACACAGTTGTGCATTAGGCAGGGGGTTCAAACTAATTTATCATATACATACCATGCACGTAATGTTGTCGCCCAAGTTTTTAACACTAATAATTGAGGGCTTTACAAAGAGTAATTTCCCTCCCACAAACAGGGAGGGAAATTATGGATTGCTCAAGGGATCTCCCTCTTCTTCATCCTCTTTGGTGGGTTCTCTTGCTTCTTCAAGAAATTTCATTTTTCATCCACTAAATTACTTTCTTCATCCTCAAGATGGGTTCCAGGCATTAGGGAGGGTAACTCCTTGGGAGTTACCTTGCATGTATAAATGGGTAAATGCAAGGTTACAAAATAACAAATTTCAAAATGAAGAAAGACAATTCATGTGCAGTTCGCATTGCCAACATGCATATATGAAAATTTTAATATCTTACACCAAAAATTTAACAAAACATAATCAAATCAATCAATAATGTTAAGATCATATTCAAAACACATTTATAATAAAAAATAGTAGTAAATATCAAGGGGTTCCAAGAACATACATGATAATGTTTTTTCCAAGGCAATTAATGTAATGAATTAAAAAAATGTCAAAAGTAAATACATTCAATAGTTAACAAATCAATTTTTTGTTTTTGTTTAGGTTGAGATTTCACAAACCATGATGTTTGCAGTTATGTTCTTGGAAGTGTTGGAAAGCCCTTGATGAATAGGGTTGCATTTCCAGATCACCGTGGTAAATTTAAAAAAAAGTTATGTTAGCATTTTGTAAGACAAGATTTTGCTTTTTAAAAATGTATGCTGGATGGCCAATTACAACATACAAAGTGGCCTCCATTTTGAAGTGTTGAGGGTTTTATGCAATGTTAAAATATGCAATACAGGAGCTATTGATTTATCAGAAAAAAAAATCACTTACTGAAGGGTACCAGTGTGGTTCACCCAAGGTACTGACTACTGAGTCTCTAGTGATTTCTTTTTTTTGCTAATTTTGGTTTTTCCTACTTCACAAAATTGAAAAACAAAATCCTCCTGCTACTGACAACACATTACCTGCAGAGTGACAATTTCTTTTCAATTTTTTTTTAAAAATTCACAAATTTTTGTCACTTTTTTTTTGTTGTGTTTTCGTTGCCGTAGTTTTTCGGTTGCTTGAGCAGATCATTTAGGGTTAGGGTTTAGCAAGAGTTGGAAACCCGCTCTGCTGTTGTTGCTGCGCATAGTTGCAGCTCGAAGTTCATCGAGTCTTGCTGCTGTTGCTGCAATGGGATTTTTGCAGTAGGATTCTCTACTGCTCATAATGGCAAAGATAGTAGTTCTTCAAATCTTTTTGCTGCTGTAAAGATTTTCTTTTTGTAATAGTTGTTGTCCGGAATGTGCGGGTGAAGAAGGAAGGGGTTTGTGCGTGTGTGTTTTTGGGTTTTGGGGAAGATGTCTTTTCGGGGGCGAGGTCGAGGACGAGGGGGACGTTTTGGGGGACCTCCTGGCATTTTGCCTCGTGATGAAGATGGGAATGTTGTCATACCCAAGAAACAAGAAGGACCTCCCCCTCTTTATCCGGTGTGTGTGTGTGTGTGTGTTCATTTCGATTTCTGCTGCTGATGAGTTCTTGGAATTTGCACTGTGCAACATGTTCCTTTTGCTCAGAAATTAATGCCTGTTAGGGTCTCTTTCCATTAGGGTGCTGTGATCACAGCACCCTAATGGAAAGATGGCCTTAGCCGTTTACCTTCTGGTTACAAGAGCTTGAAATGCTGAGATTGTTGTTGTCTCTCAACAGCTTGTGCATACACAACACAGGATTGCATGAATGAACACTATTTTCTGTTTCACCCTTCTTTTTAGGATTTAGCAAAACGAGAATTCAAAGTAAGTTGTACATTCTGGGATGTTTGTGCATGAGACTAGTGAACTGTGAGCAGGCAGTGTGCATATTTCTGCATTTTTGGACAGCACTGCTGCATGTACAAATTTGAAGCAACGAGGATCATGACACATAGTAGAATGTGAACTTGGTTGACAATAGGGGCAGGAAAATTAGGTTTTTGAGGTTTTGTAAACGACAGGAAAGTCTTTTAGGAATAGACATCTATTACAATGCCGTGCTACAGAATTTGGGAACTCCATAGTGCAGTATAGTTTTGCCATATTTGAGTCAGAATATGATACTATGTACTGTTGTCTGTCAAAACATGCAGAAAATACAGCAGCTCCCTGACTTGCCCACCATTACTCCCAGGGATGAGATGCTAATTAAGCGGCGCCGACAGTTGGACCTTGCCTTAAATTCATCACCATATTACATTGAGAAACCCAAAGCAAAGACTGGTATGTAATTTCTTTAGTCTTATGTCAGGGCTAAATTCTGCAAACAGGTCAAGAGAGAACTTGAGCGCATATTCCACTGTGGTTTTATGTGAGTTCAGGGTTGATTATGTGCCTTAAGAAAATTAGCTCAATATCCATATGCATACAGAGTTGCAGGGAAGGTACCATGAAGTATACTAAAGGTTTGAGCTTGATCAAGCCCTGATAAGAAGTTTTGATTCGTTGTTTTGCAGAGGGGGTTGTAGCTGAAATAGAGCGGTATTCTGATCGGTATAGAGTGAACATCAGAGCAAATCGTCCACCTCTGTCGTCAGTGCTTAAGCTAGCACCTGCATACTTTCCAGTGGAGCTTTTGGGTCAAGGTTTACATTGTCGTTCCCCCTTCTCTGTTGGTTACTGCTTTCTTATTTGTTCCCTTATATGAGAATTTCATCATCCTCATCTGTTTCTAACCTAAGAACTTAGTCATTTAGTCATTGACAAGCATTCTTTTCTTTTCTTTTCTTGTTTGGCACAACTGAGTTTCTTCTTTTCTATTTTTGATGTTGCAAGATTAAGTCTCAAATACACTCCAACAAGAGACTTCATCAGCTTTCCTTCAGAAAATTTTCCCATTTTCAGAGAGAAGATTTATCTGAGCTAGCAATGAATTGACTTGATAGTTACCAGTTTCCAAAACTGGGTGTACTACCCACATTCCATTCAAATTTCATGGATTACTTGAAGCCAATTTCTTGTCTCCCTTTTTGTCTGATTCCATATATGTGTCTTATGAATTTGTGATTGCAGTGTATGTGTGGACAAGGTTAAATAGTGGTAAGGCATTAGATGCTGGAGTTTTGCTTCTCAACACCTCTCACCAATTGATAAATTGGATGACAACAGGTCGTGGTCGTGGAAGGGGCTCCCAAGTGGTTTCTTCAACACAATGGACGCTGCAGACAGGCCTGGCAAAGAATGGTGAGAAATTCAGTATGAAATTTCTAAATGCTTTTCTAGGCATTGGCTTTCCATTTACTGTTGAAATTGAAATGCACCTTATGACTGACCTGCAAATATCCACCCATTGGTCAGACTGACTGTACACACTCTATCAAAGGACTGAGAACAATGCAGGTATTGTGAAAAGGATGGAAGCAGATCCTGGATAGAAAGACAGTTTTCTAAGAGATGTGTGACTGTGGCAATCCTACAGATTTACATAGGTTGGATCAACTCGCATCTCTTGAACAAAGACATGGAAAGGATGAGGTACTACTTTCCTTGGCAATCAAACAATATGGAACATGCACAATCTAGGCTAACTCAGAATCTCTGTATTGCTCCAATAGTTTAGGTTAAAATCTAAGGTGCCAACTCTCTGTTGATTATCCCTCTGTTCACTTGGTTACTGACAGTGTTGCTATCTTCTGATCCAAAGCATGTAAGTTACATTGTTTGTATTGTACCTTGGGAAACATAACAGGAGAAAGGGGGAAAGGAAGGGGAAGAGAAAAAGCCAGGAGAGGGAGAGGGAGAAGGTGATGAAGAAAACGAGGAACTTGAAGATGAGGAGGAAGAGTTTGGAGATGATGATTATGCCCAGGTATGTGCAAACTTTTGTGCCTTTGTAACCTTCTCTACTGATGTGAAAAATTTAACCTTGTTCCTCAGGTACTGTTGGTCTTTGCATTCTTGTTCTCCAAAGCTGGGGTTATTGGTTAGGTTCAGCCTTAAAAGGGTGTCAATGATTGACTCCTTTCAGACTGGGGCAAGAACTCAGCTGGTTGAACAAAAAATATCTGTGGGTATTTGTGACAGAACTTTGGATTTGATGATGATGATGAATACCTGGATGTTGATGATGGTGGTGATGATGGTATGCTTTTCAGAACCCTGATTTTCTTCACATCGTATGCAACATGATTTCACTGTGTGGCATGTCATCTGATTACTTTTGGATATGTTTTTATGCCTTTTTCCATTTCATTGTGAAGCATTTTGTCTGCTTGGATCTTTCCATTGACCCCAGAAAACACCTACCTTTGTCTTTGACAGAAGGGCCTACATACTAAGAAGGTGCAAGATGTAAAGCACACAAAACCTGGCTCAAAGCATCTTCTGAGTTCTGCGTCTGTTGAAAGGTATGCTTCCTTCATTTGTAGGAATGTCTTAATTTCTAAATAACTGTCTTCAGATTCCTTAAGATTTGCACAAGTTAGCTTGCTAATTGAGAACCAAATCCATCTAGACATACTGGTTTTATTTTGCATCCTATCTTTACTCCCAAGTCTTCCTGTTGCTTCCTGACTTGTGACAGAAACTCAGTATGCAGGCTAGTGGGTAAGGTGATAGATAAGTTACTATCATTACCTGTTACTATTTGATGGTCACTAATCAAACTGGAGGACTGTCTCTGCTGTTCATACTACTAGTTTCATTGTTCTTTTCATTCTAGTTCTTCTCTTCAGTGTTTTTTCTTCTTCCCAGTTCTTCAGTCCTGTTTCTGGGACATTTTCCTTTGATTGAATACTCAAGAGAGTTATATCTTTACTACCTAAGGCCTAACATGGGTAGTTGCATTTTGTCATGTGGGTTGCACTGTTAACAAAATATGGTCAAGATTTTGACTATTTTTTGTCTCAAATATTTTGACCAGGTTTTTTTGCCTTCAAAGAGGAAGAGAAAGCAGATGAGATTGCTGATAAAATGGCATGTTTAGAGCTTGCAAGCCAAGGAGCAAGAGGGGACTCTGTTGACCAGATGTAAAACCTGAGGGCATAGGGCAAAGAAGTAGAAATGTCCAAGGATGGGATGCCCACCTCTGACGTAAGCTAGATGTATAGGCTTCAGCTTCTTTTGGAGCACATTATGCCATCAGGAAACTTTTAGTACTAGTCAATGAAAAAAGTTCAGACACAATGCCTGCCTCACCTTCTTTTCAAGCTTCAGGCCATCAAAAAACTTTCACTGTGAGTTGGGGGACAAAGTTCAGAGATGAGATCTTACCTGGGGACAGGTCCTAACTACTGATTTGATTGCCTTCTGAGCAAGAAAGACCTATGAAGAAAGTGTTGGAAGCTAGTGTGGCTAAAGGTTGGACAGATCAATGTTGTGCAGATCTTGACAAAGTATAGTTACCTTTCAAGGGATTGACATCACTGCAGCATAAAGCATGCTCTTTGTTTTTGCAATATGTGATGTACATCCATATGGTGATTCCCCATTTCTACATTTGTTGTAGGAGAAATGCAGACCAATAAACACCAATTTATTCAACTTAGATAACACATGGTTCAAATTCCTTTCATAGACATATGCTTTAATTAAACCCTTATTTTCAAGGATAGACTTTGTCATCAAAGACAGGATTGGTATTATAAAAATATAGATATAGACAAAAGATTTTTGACTTAGCATTTGAGGCAAGATGGATGTTTGAAGTTTTCAGCATTTGGTTCATAAACTTTGAAAAAGGGTTCTTGGGTTGTTGGACTATTAATAGTCAATGATTTCTCATTAAATTCCAATTTGATGGGCATGCACTTGTTGGTTTTATAGTATCTCTTATAACAAATTGATTCCATGGGCATTTTGGGGGTGTTTTCTTTATTGGTGCATTGTTTTCCCCTCAACAAAGAAATCAAGCAATTCAAGTTTTTTGTACTTATTACAGTGATGAAAAACTGAACTTCTACTTCCCGTCCCACTATTACCTACTCAAAGCCTTTAATCCCCATCATTAGAACTCTTGATTCTTCCTCTTCTAAGTTTTGATCTTTTACAATTATTGCTTCACTTTCTTTCTTTTGCCAAATAAATATCAATACTATTTCTATTTTACTGGGGATTTTTGGCAGTATGTTTCAATGTCATGTTGGATGATATCAGCTCTGTCTAAATGCATAATAACAATGAGCACAAAAGTTTAAAAACATATATGCAAAGTAGACTGGAACTTTGAAGATAAGAAAAACTAAGTGCACAAGTGTTGTGCAAGAACCCTGTCTGTAAATAGCCATTACACATTGAACTGTTTGTTCACTCAAACAACTAGGAAAACAGATTCAGACCACAAAATCTAACAATCCCATTGCCCTTAGAAAAAAAGTCCTCAGGCATAGACACAACCCTATTCTGCTGAACATTGAGAATAATGGTCCCTTTCTCTCTAAAATTTTCACAAACCTACCAAACCCTATTACAGATTAAATTGTTAGTTCACTCAAGATAACTAATGATCTATATGTGTCATGTTAATTCCAATATCTCTAGTACTGTTAAATTGGGTGTTGTCAATAGTCAGTTTTTCAGGTTCTTGAGACTTAGTGGTTCTAAAGTTTTCTTTGTGTCATAGATGGTTGGTCTTATTATCCTTCTGCACAATAAAGGCTACCCTCTAAAGATTCTCTTCAAGAGGACAAGAGGTTTGCTTGGTAACGGGAAATTTCTTTTGGAATTTCAGTCTTCTGAAGGATTTTGTACTGTCTTGTAAGTGGGGAGCTTTACGAGCCCCACTTGGTCATTGTTTGTCTTCTCCCTTTTGTGTGTTCAATTTTACTTTTTCTTCCTAATGTCGTGTGTCCTCTTTTGTTTATCGTTCTTTCCCTTGTATATTACCTACGTCTTTTCTTCTATGGTGTTAGGTACTAGCCAGTGGCATGGCTGAGTCTTCCCATTGCTTTCAGACTTGTGAACTTGCAACAGAAACTCAGTACACTGGAACTCACACAACAGTTCCATAGAAAGTGTTATTCTGGGATTTAATAGGTCGCCAAAACATAGCACAATTCTAAAAATTGTTGTCCACTGTGCTCTCTGACCTGTAGCCAAATTTGGTTCTTTACTCTTGTGGATGGTTGCCATTCTGGCTTCATCACAAAATTGAAAAAAAAAAAAGGAAAAAAACTCTGAGCAAGACACATGCAAACACAAGAGAAACACAGTAAAGACCAAAAGCACAACAACATATACGAGGGCATCATTGTTTTCCTAAAATTGGGGAGTATGTTTTTGATGGGTGAGAAATGACCAAGAGCCACCAAGAGAGCACACATCAAGAAACCTAAAACATTGCTTCTCAGAGACAATCTATATTGACCACTAGGCTACATATGTGAAACCTAACCATACAAACAAGCTGACACAAAGGTACTTCAAATGTTCAAACATGCCATGGTACCTTTGCAGTAGGACACTAATGAAGCTGCCTTCACACTTGGTGTTAGGGATTCAAGTGCTAAGTTCCGTAACACCATGCTAGTTGTTTAAGATCTAAACCTACCCACCATAAAATATAATGTTTGATTTTTACATTTTCATTCACACCTAGGAGATTAAAGTGCATATTAACAGTTAGATTAATGTTTAAATTTAATATTTTCTCATCATCATTTACACCCAATGACAAGTTATTTTGCATGTTTCCTTTTTAATTATGCTGGCTAGGTGATACATGGATAAATGGGTGGGTAGATAGTTGAGGCAAATAAGTAGGTGGGTTGGTGAGTAGACAAGTATGTAAATGAGTAAATAGTAAGTGGGTGAATAGGTAAAGACCAATAAATAAATAATAAGAAAGTTGGCAGGTAAGTTGGTAGATGGATGAATAGGTGGATAAGTGAATTTTTTTTTTTAAATCTTCAAAGTTAACATTCACTTTTTCACTTGAGTGAAGAAAATTTTAATTTTAATTTCAACTTAAATTTTTTTATTATATTGAATTGCCAATTAAATTTTTTACTTAAATTTTAATTTTTTCACATTTAGCTTTTTAAATTACAATGTCATCTCCATAACACATTACAAATGGAAGGCTTTCCATAGAGTTTGAGAGTGCACCTCAATCTCCCTCAAATTTTTAGTTTTGATTTTGATGAATTTTCAACGACAAGATTATTCAATATTCAATAACCCTTGCAACATAGACCTCAACATTACAAAACCACCTTGATGCACCCCTAGTCATCAAGGGTCTTCTACTAGCACCAAGAGTGCAACAAGGGGTGATTTGGTTTGGGAGATCTCAACTGACAAAACAAAACAAACTATTAGGTGATAGGATTTTAAATACAAAAGCTTAGTAATTCTAGTGTAAATTGGTGGAGTTCAGCTAGCCAATTAGATGATAACATGGGATATGTTAATGATGATGATGATTTGGAAAGCCATAGGGCTAAGGGGAGTGACAATTGTTGAAGATGATCAAATAAGTTGCGTAATGCCAACAATGGTTAGTCAAAGGTCATTCTAAATACCATTAGATTTATTTCTTAAAGAAAGGTCTTAGGTCTTTTAGAGAGACTTGACCATAGGTGTGTTAGTTATCACTTCGAGAAATCAACTTTCTAATGTAGCATCATCCTTAGCAATCATCTCAAACAAGACTAATTCATGTCAATTGGGAAAAACTAGACCGAAATTATAGAAAAGAAAAACATTGCACCAAGACTACAAAGGATGTGAAAATGTGATGAAATTCCCTTGAAAACACTGCCCCTCCCCCTTCTGAAGAATTTGATGAATTTTTCCCTTAAAAACAAGGAATATTTGAGAAAAGAATTTTTAAAAAAAACTTTCAGGTTTGAATTTTCCAAGTTCCAAGGTTTCATAAACTTTCAGAAACTTGCAAAATTTATCCTTCCATAGATTGGTTGGTATTTGGAATGCTAATCAAAGCCCTGACCATTTTTAAGAGTGTTTAGATTCACAAAATTGTGAAGGATGTTGCTTTTCACTAGGTCAATGACCATGTCAAAGCCTTTGTTAGGCTAAATATTTAGAAGGATCCATTTTGTCATTTCTTGATCAAACAATGGGCATAGAAAATCAATGTCAAAAGTTATGAGCACAAGGGTATTGCAATCTTTATGGATGAAGACAATGAGGAGTACACATTGAAGATACAAAATAAAAATTTAAAAACCATAAGTACGGACGTCACCTATTAGTAAAAAGGGTTGCTCTTTTGTGAATGAGATGTCATTGGGACATGATTACTACTTGAGAAAGAACATTCTATCATGAAATCAATGTTTCATTTTGGAATTGTAACTTGATGTAGTTAAACTATTACCTATGTAATTATTTAGCAGATAAATTTGGTGATTTACTTGTTGGTAAGGTTTCATAGTTTAATTATGATTTGGGCAAGGTGCATTGACTTTCACATGATAATTTATGTGAAAACCTTTTACCATTTTATTATGCATGTGAAATCACATGGGGAAGTCATAGGGATCCATGTGATGTGTAGACTTTAAGAAATTTCTTGTTTAGTTTCCTTTTGGTTAATATATAAGTGGGTGTTTGTGACCTTTGGAAACACCTTCATTTGATATAAATGAGTTATTGTATGAATGTAAAGTTTCATGGAATAGAATTGTGAAAGGAATCGAGATTTTGGTGTAGTTTATGTGAAGTCCATGGTAGGAGAATGGTGTGGCATATCAGTTATACATAGACAATAGAAAGGTGAGAAAATAATTATGTAAACAAGAACATAGATTTCCATAGCTATGTAATAAACATACATAGTTTTGGTCCTATACCCGCTTGTGACTTACATAACCACAATCAAGATATATCATAAACTTCTAAAGAACTAGACACTTATATGAAGTATCATTTTTTTTCATATATGTGTTATATCTCATTGAACCTTACATGAAATTGAATTCCATAATTTCCAAAGTTGTAATTCCTTCAAAGTGAACTTCACCCCTAGTAAATGTTTTAACTTGTAAAATTCAAACCTTTCAAATCAAACAAACCTTTTAGTGTAAAAATGTTTTAAATGGATTTGGGAAGATAACGAATGGAAAATTTAATATTGCAAGCAACATTTCTTCAAAGTCTAGTCAACACAATTGGAAACTAATTAGCTTCTTTTGGGACTTGGACTAGAGGTAGGCTTAACGTTCAATATTATGAAAGGTATTAGTAGTTTTCCCTTTCAATTGTTGAATTTTAAAAAAAAAAATTATAACAAATAAATTGGACGTGCAATGCATGGTCATAACCAAGAAGGAACAATCACAATTTTGTTTCAAAAACATTTTAAATTTATGTTCAATAAATATATTAAGCAATGCTTTGCATTTAGTGAGTGAAAGGTATCTCAATTCATATTTTTACAACAAATTGAAATCTTATGGGATGTGTAATGGGTCTAAAAGTAAGGTGTTTTTTTATATTGTGGTTGGGTCTAGAAATTATGGTAGTATGGTTCACATGTTGTGGACGTAACAACAAAAAAATCTTTACTTTGAAGGTGTTTGAAATGATGCCATGTGATGCTTTGAAATTTTAAATTGCATTTTTGAGCCTTCAAGCCTACCTCCACTAACAACTTAAAAAACAAATTTTGCTCAAATAAATTGATGGAACAAGATCCCCAACTTCATATTTTATGAACAACTTTGGGAAGTTGAAAACACTATTAAGAACCAATGTTGGTTAGTTTTTGCTTTTCAAGAGAACTTGTGGTCTTGGTGTAACCAAAGGAAAAGGGTATAAAGAAAATCTCCTAGTCACATAATACTTATACTATATCTACAAATCTTATGAAACAATTCCTACAGCTTACATCCTTGAGATTGCCAATTCAACATTATTATAACCTCTTGGTGCTATTGTTTTATCAAAACAAAGTTCAATAGTCTTATGTGAATCTCCAATGGCACATACTTGGTAATTTCTTATAATTTATTATAGTGATAAGATTCAGTTTGCTACTAGGAACAGATCCACACATTGTGAATGCAAAATCTAATGGGGTCTGGCTTGAGGTCAAAACCCTCAGTGTTTAGTAAGTCCATATGAGCTACTAACCCTCCTTTTACAATATGCAACAATGTAGAATAACACTTGGCTTGATTTTAGAAACATGTTGATTTCTAGGTATGAACCAAGGATGAATAACATTTACCAAGTTGGCTTACAACCACTTAGGAAAAATAGATTTCTGTGTAGAAAGGGTCTATGGATAAATTTTATTAATTTCCCATTTCTGTTCCTCTTTACCTGCATTCTGCCCAACCCAAGGACACCCCACTTAGGCTTCTAACATTCACTCAAACATATGCCTTACTAATTAGATCGAGGAAAGGTTCAACGAAGGTACCATGTAGATGTATCTTACATGCTCCTATCTTTAGAGCTCGAACTTCCTTTTGTTCGTCATCAACCCTCAACATCAACCCCTTATAGAGTTTAATACTAATACGAACACATAACTTGCCATAGTGTAGTCATCGGTGTATTGGAAATCAAATAAACACAGCAACTACAAATCTCAACAAGCTACACCTCTACTCTTCTGAAACAGGATCAAGAAAAACTAGACAGACTTGCTAAATTGCCTTTGATTTTTCCTTCTTATGATGTCATGCACCATCCTATTCTCCACGCCTCCATTGAATGTTGTAGCTTCCTTAACAACCCATTCCTTGCTATTGATATGTTCCACATAATATACAAACAAACAAAGTTTTTTACCCAACCTCACAAGTCTCCTTGAAGCAGTCAAAGTAGCCGCTAGCAAATAGTGACAATAATTTTCTTCATTAGCACGTAGAAAGTTGATGGCTGCTCAAAACAAAACAAAAACCCTAAAAAATGGCTATGTTCATATGAGAAAATACCCAACTAACTTCCTATCCGGTCACATATGTAACCCTTCCCTTCTTTAAAAAGTTGAGTACCTTAGCTTTTATAGTCCAATAGAACATGATAAATCTGTAGATCCCTGCATGATCTTTCCCATTGGTGCCCATTAGCGTCTGTAATGATGCATACCTTGTTTCTTTCTTCAAAATCAAAATTCCTATTCCCATCTATGTATTCAACAAACTGGTATGGACCTTCCCAACTCAAAGTCAAAGCTTTCTTCTTCCTTGGTTTTTTCATTTTGACCATTGTATGTCTAGTAACCAATCCTTCAAAGGTTTGTTTCCCTTTTCTAGTAGCATAAATCTTCCTTTGATTTTTTTGTGTTTGTTCTACATTGAATAACATTTTCATGGATGCTTGCTATCAGCTTCATCTTTTGTAGAAATTGCGTTGTAGGAATTTCTGCATCAAGAGTGTCATCAATCGCATTAGCCAGGGAATGTTGGTAATTGTCAACCCTAAGATGTGGTGTGCACCCAATCATTATCATGAAGAGAGAAAACTTAGTGCTGGCATGAATCCCACATCTATATCCAAACATGACCTTGGCGACTTGCTCATCCCAACAATCCATATTTTATGGTGTTGTAGGGAGCACGATGATGCCATGTTTAATAATTTTGATTAAACGTTTCACCATCCCATTGCACTAAGGCAATTGGGGTGTTATGTGTTGATGGTGGATACCATGGTCCTTACACATAACATCAAATTTTGCTACCCATTCCCCTCCATAATCAATCGGCACAAACTTTGGAACTCTGTATCTACATATTACATCATCCTCCAAAAATTTGGCTGTCATCTTGGCACCATGGTCAGCTACAACTTTTGCCTTGCACCACTTGGAGTAATGATCGATGGCAACTAGAATGTATTTGTTTCCCAACTTAGTTTCAGGTAATGGTTTCACTGTATCCAGAACAACCTTATAAAATAGTTCACAAATAGGTATGTTCTTCAACTCTTCATCCTCAGAGGGAATGCTACCCACTTTTCTCACCATTTAGCACTATTGGCATATCCTCATAGTTGTTTTGACATCCTTTGTCATATTATGCCAAAAGTATTTTCAATAGATTTCAACCAAGGTCCTTTGTTTTCCAAAATGCCCCAAATCTTCGTGCATCTAGATTATCAATGCCATTCTTGCCTTTGGCTTAAATACTAATAACCTCTTAAAGTAGAGCCTTTGATCCTACAAATGATAGTTTATTATTCTCTTCCTTGCTTTCTTGCTCTCCTCAAGATCAACTATGTCTAGCAGTATGCCTGCATTCAACAACTCCATGCAAGTTGTGTCCTTCCAAAAATCAATGTCCTTCATGTTCGTCCAACATTTTCTTCTTCATCAGAGTTTATGTGACCTAAATCGTGGTCACCAAATTTATATAATTCTTGAACAGCCAACATTAGTTCCAATTGTTGTTATCTATCATAATATTTAGGTATCTCCCTCTTTAGTCCTCTTTAGTGCTTGTTTACCATCATTATTTTTCATAATTTCATTTTTTTCAACACCTATTACTCCAATCTCCTCCATAAGCAAGTCAGGCTCCTTATCCTAGTTTACCTTTGTTACAACATCAAGCATGATGGTCCCTTGAAAAATGCCAGTGATTGATGCCAAAACAACATTTATGATGTTGTGTAAGTTTTCTTACATGTCTCCTAAAACCAAACCACTATGAACCCTCACCGATTTGAATAGAGAACATCTTTTCTTTTGCTCCAAGTGTGTCAACTTGCATATTCCAAATGTCTTGGATCTCTTCACTAAAGTTGTTGTCATCTGTGGTAAGACCCACTAGATTTCTACCCAAGGCATCAACATTTATATGCTTCAACCCCAGTCGGTGCAGTATCTTGAAACTGAAATCCTGCAACATATCAATCCACCTACCTTTCGTGCCATGCGCATCTGACACTGTTGCTAACCATTCAAGTGGCTTGTGATCTATTCTTAAGATGAAATGGTTCCTATGCAAGTACTATTTGAAATGCATAATGCCCCATATCAATGCATAACATTCCCCTTCCATGGAGTGAAACTTCCTTTATGCTACTATTAAACTCTTACTAGCATAAGCCACCACCTTCTCAAGTTTGCTTTCCTTTTGTGACAAGATGGCTCTAAGACCTTTTGGTGACTAGACAACATCAAGACAAAATGATTTCTTGAATCAGGCCATATAAGCACAGGCGCATCAACCAATGTTATTTTTAGAACCTCAAATGCTTGTTGATAGCCCAAATTCCACACAAAGTCAATGTCTTTTTTTGTCAATTCAAATAGCGAAGCAGCCACTTGTGAATAATCCGAAACATAATTATGATAATACCCAATTAAGCCCAAGAAAGACTTGATGTTGGTGATCGTTTTTGGTTCTGGGAAATGCAGAAGTGTTTCAATTTTACCAAGGTCTGGTTTAGTGCGTTTGTTACTAACCACATGGCCCAGAAATGTGATATTTTTTGTACCAAAACAACATTTATTTGGGTTCAATTTTAGATTCACTTCTCTAAGTTTGAAAAACACAACATCCAAATGTTGAAGATGTTTCGCCCAACTCTCATTGTGTACATTGAGATCATCAACAAATACCTTCAGGAATTTGTCTCCTAAGTCCTTAAAAACCTCTAACATTGTCTTGGTAAAAATGTTAGTTGCATTTTTAAGACCAAATGGCATAACCGTCCAGTCATACAACCTAGTTTTAGTGATCAATGTTGTCTTTTTCATATCTTTAGGAACCATTCAAATTTGCCAAAAACTAGATTACAAATCCAATGTAGTAAACTAGGATGATTTTCCCAACTTGGAAATCACATCGTCAATAAGTGGCATTAGAAACGAATTTCAGCAAGTCTACATGTTGAGTGGTCAATAATCTCCACAAAAACACCTACTCCCATCCTTTTTTATTGGCAGAGTGACGCGACATGCATACTCAGAGTTGGTGGGCTTCATCTTGCCCAAATCTACCTAGACATCAATTGTCTTTTTACTTTTACCTCTTCCTAGTATGACAATCGACCAAGAGATACCTTGCAAGGTGGGAACCCTTGTGTGTCCATAAAATGTTCTCCAATGGTGCAACAACCTAGTTCACCTTTGTTCCAAGTAAAAACATCTTGGTAACATTCCAGGACCTTTTAGAGCTATTATTTATTCTTTTCATCCAAATTAGGATTGACTTGCACCTTTTGGCAGATTTCCTTCCACCTTGTGCTTATCTCATCATTGTTAGACGATGCCAATTGTTCGCTAGAGTTGTTGTTGAGGCCACCACTCTCTACTTCATGAACTTGTAGTAGTACTAGAATTTTTGTATAGCTTGTGGACTCAAACATGGCATTTTTCTTTTCTTTGCATCAAAAACCCATTTAACCCAATCAACATAGTTGTTTGTGTTTGTTATTTCTTCCTCCATAAACCCACCAACCTGTTCTTACAGTATCAGTTGTAGAATTTATTGTGGTCCTTTTGACAGTACTAAATTTTCAAACTCAATACCCCTAAACGCATTTTCATCACCAATTTGCTCAACTTGGTGATGCCCTTCATCACAATATTCACCATTATTAGTATCAATGTTTGAATTTAAGGCAAACACATCCACTCCTTTGGGCATGATAGGATTGTATTGATACAGAATCCTAATAGTGATGTCAGAATCACCACTCATATGTGTGTTTTCCAAAACAACATTGACATCCCACATCAGAGCTTATAAGTTTCTTTGTAATAGATTTGCCATAGTTAATGGCAATACCTCCACATTGGCCTTTAGACCATGTCTTACTTGGATCAAGCCTTGTTCCACATCCATGATTACACCAATTTTTATCAAAAAATCCAGTCTAAGCAATACGTCATAGCTGTCTGTATCTACCACCATAAAGGTCATGGTGCATTGTATGCCTCAAACCTTGATAGGTACTTCATCAATTCTACCCATAGCTTGTGTAATGACTCCTAATGTAGTTTTGTAAGTCTCAGATCCAATAACTAAATGCATTATGCCTAATTCTCTAACCACTGCAACATCCATAATAAACATGGATGCTCCAGTATCTACCAGTCCCTCCACCACAAGCAAATCTCCACAAGCAAATGGAGGGTTTTCTCTGATGTGTCTTGTTGATGCAGATCTTCTTGAGTGTTAGAGATGTTAAAACCATAGATACTTGATTGTTCGTTGCCTCTGAATCCTTCTTTCATTTAGCCAATTTTACTAAACTTTCAAGGTTTTCTAATTCCCCTATTATCATAAGAATTGTCTCCATAGGTGAAAGGGAAATCTTCCCTTTAATGAAGTGGGAAAGAATCTTAGACCTGATTGAAGTCTCCTGGCTTACTCATGTCCCCCCTCTTGTAGCTTTAGAAGTCAATACAACTCCACCTGGTGCTATTTTAGCAGGCATCCTCCTCCTTGGTACTCAAATGTAAGAAAAGAGATTTTCATTTGTACATAACTTGTTAAGTTGTTGCATGGTTACCTCCTCATCATTTAGTAATACCTCCAAAAAGTTTGTTGTTCTAGAGTGGGACTTCCCATCCTTGGGTTTCTTCCAACACTTGTCCTTTAAATGACCTAAACCTGAATAGAAAGAACATTTTATTCCACAATTTTCTGTCCTATGAAACATGCCACACTTGGCACATTTTGGCCGTGGTTCATTTAATCTTGGATAGGTGGTGGCTAAATGGTCTCCTCTTTTGTAGATTTGGCATCTTTCGAACACAGCGGAAGAAGAATATGCCTTCGGATAATGCACATTCCCTTTGAAAAAATTGATAAGTGTGTTGTTCAAAGTAGTGATCCATTTCTCCATCATGGTCTCTGAGGCTCCTTCTTCTTGTTCCCTTTTTAGAGGTTCATATGGTGTTTCTCCAAGCTCGCCCAACATTCTCTCCAATTTTGTTGCAGCTCCCACTAATTCTTCAATATTTGTAAAAGCCCTCACCACACACTACTTTCAGATTTTTGGCCTTAATCTAGCCAAAAATCTTCTTCTTTACTCAACATCATGTATCCTGCTTCTCTAAAACAGCTTGTCAAGATGTTCAAAGTATTTTTGAGCTCTTTCTTTGGGCTCTTGTTTAATGGCATTAAATTTCATCTTGATGTCATCAACATCAACATCACCATATTTTTGCACTATTAAAGTTCGTAATTTAGTCCAATTAATTAGTATTGGCTACAACCTCCTAAACCATTCCTTAGCCCCACCTCGCAAATGCAGCTTTGCAATTTTGAAAAGTTTATCTACATTCAAATCTTGCACCTCCACAGCCATTATGAACCTTTATGCCCAATCATTGGCATCCTCATGGTCCCGCCCCTAGAACAATTCATCCATACCTTATAGGCTAGTCATTTTGTAACGTTCAACTTTTATTTAAAATTGCAACATCATCTATTGCACATCCAATGTTCCATTTTTTTTCAACAAATGCCTTCCCACATTCTGTTGCAACCATCTTGTTGCTACAACTAGTATCTGTGTCCCCTACATATTCCTGACCTAGCCTAATATATTCAAGATAGTAGAACTTCTACACATTGGCTTTCAAACCTGTGTCTGCAGGTATCAAAATACCTTCAAAACAAACACATTCCTCATCCCTTTGTCATCCTCCCTTATTTTAGTTGAACTGAAGGACCCATGATTATTGAAATAGAGATGGTATGATAAACCACCCTCGCCTATGAGACCATGCCCTGGTCTTCAACCACATCGCCAATATGGAAAAGAAACTAGTATGGATAACACTAATGGTAATCTCCCTACTTTTGTTTCAGAGGTGTCAAACCAGTCATCTTTAGATATATGAACCCTAAAAATTTCATGATCATTGAACTTGCTTATGGTTCCCATGAAAATATTTCTTCATCAAATTTTGAGAAGCCATATTGAATTCCATGTGATACCTTAATCCTCAAAAATTGTTACTTACCATCTAAGTATTAGCCCAAAAATTCAAACTAATCTCCCTCTTTACTGGTCTTAAGTTTATGATATTAGATGGTAGGATGGAGAAATTTTGTTCATCTGTGGACTCCTGTTGGTATTGCCACCTTTGTTCTAAATCCCACCATATTCTCCAACTTATGATGTAGGATTTTGATTTAGTGTGCTCCACTTTAAGAACATTATCTCCATTTCGAAACAAGTCTTCTATACTAGGTATGAAGAATCTGACAAAATGGTTAGGTGAAGCAAAAAGCTAAGGAATCCAAATGTCTCTTATTTTAAGTACACTACTCTGCCTTTCAGGAATTGAAGGTGAAACTCTATGCAAGGTATGAAGTGTAGTGATATTACTTTTGTAGCTCTGAAATTGATTCCCATCCCCTTGCTCCATTCCTTATTTCTACCCAAACCTAAGTGCATGTATAAAAACCATTATGAACTATTTCTACTACAACATCCCCAACATGGGTTTTGTTAGGGTTTATACCTACAAGTATCACTATGCCAAATTCCAACAAACGTAAAATTAGTGCTCCTATTTGAGGTCCATTCTACCTTCTTGGACAGTTGAACCTGATAACCAACTATTGTTCATGGATTTCCTGTGTAACATCATCTATCTTAATCTCATCTGCACAAGATATGACATACTATCCTAATTGTCGTCATAATCCAATTGCATACGATATGAGATAAACTACAAACCTAACCTACCTATGATACCAAAAGAAAAGGGTATAAAGAAAATCTCTTGGTCACATAATACTCACATTATATATACAAATCTTGTGAAACAATTCCTACAACTTACATCCTTGAGACTACCAATCTGACATTGGTATAACCTCTTGGTGTTATTATCCTATCAAAACAAAGTTCAACATTCTTATGTGAATCTCAAGTGGCACATACCTGATAATCTCTTCTAACTTATTATAGTGATAACATTCAGTTTGTTGTTAGGAACAAATCCACATGTTGTGAATGCAAAATATAATGGGTTTTAGCTTGAGGTCAGAACCCTCGATGTTCAGTCAGTCCATATGAGTTGCTAACCCTCCTTCTACAATATGCAACAATGCAGAAAAACATTTGGCTTAATCTTTAAAACATATTAACTTTTATGTATGAACCAAGGATGAGTAACGTTTACCAAGTTGGCTTACAATTATTCAGGAAAGACAAAATTTTGTGCAGAAAGGGTATATGGATAAATTTCTATTAATCTCCCATTTATGTTCCTCTTTACTTGCATTTTAACCCAAGGACACCCCATTTAGGCTTTTGGCACTCATTCAAACATCTATCCTGCTAATTAGATCGAGGAAAGGTTCAACCAAGGTACCATGTAGATGTACCTTACATGCTCCTATTTCTATAGCTCGGACTTCTTTTTATTCGTCATCAACCTTCGGCATCAACCCCTTATAGAGTCTAATAAAAACACATAGCCTGCCATAGTGTAATCATTGGCGTAACAAAAATCAAATAAACACAACAACTACAAATCTCAACAAGCTCCACCTCTACTCTTTTGAAACATGATCAAGAAAAACCAGACAAACCTACCGAATTGCCCTCGATTTCTCCTTCTTATGCTGTCATGCACCGTCCTACTCTCCACACCTCCATTGAATGTTGCAGCTTCTTTAGCCATCCATTCCTTGTTATTAATCTGTTCCACATAATATACAAACAAACAAAGTTTCCTCCCCAGCTTCACAACTCTCCTTGAAGCAATCAAAGCAACCGCTAACAAACAGTGACGAAATAATTTTCATCATTAGCATGCAGAAAGTTGATGGCTGCTCAAAACAAAAACAAGAACCCTAGAAATTGGTTGTGTTCACATGAGAAAATACCCAACTAACTTCATGTCCAATTATACTAGTTCCAACTTTTTTTTCAAATTGAAAGAACCCCCCTTGGATTCTTTACCTCCTTTATGAATTTTTGTTCCTTGGAAAATAAAAACTGGAAAACTTCAACGTTTCTACAAATAATATAATTAGTGTCAAAGATGCCAAGGTGCTATGATAATTATATGACAAAAAGTTACAATTGTCAAATTTCAATGGGCGTCATTTAGTGTCTCTCTCTTCATTTAATAAGACTTATCCAAGCTTTTGACCTATACATCCAAAAAATAATTTTCAAAGAAAATTGGAATTGACAATAAATCTCTTTAAAGAAACATTTATGGGTTTACCATGTCCAATGACATTAACAAACAAGTCATTCATCCACTAGTGCACAGCAAAAGGATAGAAGAGAAGAGTGATGGCAGCAACAAAGGGCATGGCATGGCCCTCAAATTATCACCATGCTTTTATCCTACTGAAATGCATACTTTTCACTACAAGAAACAAAAGGCATTAGGCTAATCAAGAAGTCAAAACAGAACAACATGTATATTGAAAAACAAATAGCTTGTATTACATATGTGGAGAGATTTTTTCAAGACCCAGCTGTTCTTAAGGAAGTGTCTGCTCATGTTTGGTGGATCTACCTATTATGGATTAAAAACCTTTGTTAGTGGTACCTAATGTGTTGAAAGCAAAGAATGGAATGATTTAATGTAAAATCCTGTAATGATCCACATATTTGTGGACATGCAGATTGTAAGATTAGGTTAGAATTTAGCAATAACTGGCACCTTGGTTATGTAATTCGAATTGTGATTAAGTGACTTGGTCTTGTTATAAGTTCGCATCTTCACTTGTTACTTCGTTTTTTTTCTTTTTTCTTTTTTGGGTCCTTGTATGTATAACTTTGTCTGTAATAAAAATATGTTCATTAGCCTCATCATGCAAGATCCATTTGTCGCTTACCATGTAATGTTAGTTCTATTCATTAGTGTGGGTGAGGTGAAGAAGGGTGGGATGGGGTGCACTCAAAGTGTTTTTTTGTCTTTGGGTTTGTTTTGTTTTTGCAAGAAGCTATGTTGATTGGCTCAATGTAGAAAAATTCTTGGACATGTCAATAACATCCTCACTCAAGCACTCATCCTTACTCCTGTGATCACCAATCTGAACAACACCTAACAAAACTAGGTTGAGTTAGATGTCCTTCTGCAAGAACACAAATGAAAACAAGAGCAGTTTGCACTTCTTGCAAGCCAGATGCCTTAGATTGATTCCTGAATCCATGAAGGAAGATAGATGGCACAGATCTTGGCAAATGTGCTGGAACCAGAACCATCCCTTCGGAGTCTGGTCCTTTACAATCTACTTGTTCAGAGTTCAAGTTCATTTACTCTGAACTGTGTGTTTGTGTTTTGAGAACATGGAATCCTTGATGTTCTTCACTACATCTAAGAACTCTGATGAAGAAAAAAATTTCTTCTCCTTTGTGCAAACTAGTTTTTCTATGTGAAGCATTGGAGTTGCAAGCTTACAAAGTCACACCACAAGTGAAGTATTGCAATAGGTCAGAATAATTCAATGCCACACTATCCATGATGTATTTCCAGATTTTGAAGACCAGCATTGGAGTGCCTTGATTACCAGGAGCTCCAAGAAATACATTTGACCTCAACATGAAACAAATTACTACAACCCAGTTCTTTCTTACACTAGTTACCTGTGAATGTCTTGGAGCTTTTAACCTGATCTTCAGGTTTTGCAACATGCCCATGTGAAGAAAACATTGAAAATTGAATTTGACTTGCATTTCTACAAAGATTGTCCGACACTACTTGTGAATTATAGCATTTTTTTGCATCAGCAAAGACCACATATTACACCAGCAACTGCAAACCCAAAGCCCCCCAAGAAAAAGTGCACAACAGTACACTATTTGGAGAAATGTTCCTTTGATCAAATGTGTCTCAGTTGTGGTAATCTACATGTTCCATTGCAGAAATAAGCTGCAATGGGATGATATTCTGGTCACCAGTTAGTCAAAATCAACACGGCAGCGTTGAGCATCAGGACATGTTTCAGGTTCTTCCTGCACACCGAGGGCAAACACTTATACACACTTTTTGCAATCGAAAGGAAAACCAGAACTGCTGATTGATGGCAACAACTTGTACACAACAAGCTATGAAAAGCCACAAAGCTAAAGTTGATCCAAAGAGCAGAATATTCCTGTACACAGTTTTTGACAGAGAATGGTGACAAATTGCAGGAAATTCCTATGACTCTTAACCTAAAGAGTGGGATGCATAAATTCCAATGTTTTTTCCAGGTTCTCAGTGGCAACAAAGCGAAAATAACTGTGACCATCTCAATTGCACTATTCAAAACTCTCCACATTTTATTTTATTTGTAACCTCCAGTTTGAGCAAGTTCCAACTTAGACAAAAGGTAGGAATTGCAAGAACCTGTAAGTTGAGGATCATAAGACTGCCAAAAAACTGCTGACCATATACATGAGTAGTCAACAAGGTCAGATGATTACCCTTTGTTGTCGTCTCTTCTCCAAAACTGCTGCCAAGGGGGGATGACCTGCAAACAAAAATTGACGTGGACTCCACAAAGGTCTTCAACTTCAGTTGTAATGCAAAGTTTCTCATGTATGGGATTGAGTCCTGCAGGATCTCTCACACTAGTCAATGGAGGAAGACATATGACTGAAGTTTTGTTCGTTATCCCCATCTGAGATATTCTTCTTTGTTTGCATGCTTCAAAGGGGCTCCCATTTTCTTAGCATAGGCCAAATAGGACACACTCAAGTTACCATACCTACAGAAAAATACCCAGACAAAGAGGAGAGAGAGAAACAGCTATCATGGGCAGTTGGTACTTCGCCCAGAATGAGTAGAGAGCATCCACAATGGTGGGCCACTACAAACAGAGTCAAACTTTTAGTTATGTATGTGAATGGATGTGCCATGTAACATTAAGCTTTGAGGTCCTGGCATAATGTCTACCAACCAGACCACAAAAGACACGTCAGTAAATTCAGGTGAATGAGATCAGTCCTGAATCACTCCAGTGATGTCTATCTCTCCCAGTTGCAGAAACACAATGCAAAAAATGGAATGCCAAGCATAAAATAAATAACATCAGGCAGGCTTTTTCTCTTGAATTGGGCTTACAGGCTGGTGATTGGTCATGGCATATATCCATCCAGGCCCTACTTCCTCATACAATGCCCTGAAAGCCTGCAAAGCCCAGGCCACCCATCTGCTCTTGTATGTCAAATCAAAAGGTTATAGAAACGAGTCAAAACCTTTGGAACAAGAGGCTGGAAACTAACATCTGTATTGGCAAACTCACATACTGACTTTGACAGATTGATTGATTGTGCATAAGAAAGAGCTGACATAAATCCACTGAGACTCTTCACTTGATGCAGGACAAGACAAGGAAAGTATAATAATGTATGTCAACTGCAGATCACAGATGGATCAAACTGGTATTCTCTCGCACTCACCCTCCAGGATCTAAACCTAGCTCAAATCTTGGATTTGTCCACAAAGCTGCCCTAACTCCCTGTGCTTCCCACCAACCACATTTATTTTCACTTGGTCATTGACGGAAAGGAGAAGGAGCCGACCGCAACACCAGTAAGGACTGTTCCATCTCGTCGAATAGCATGGATGTGCCCCATTGCCTGTTCAGATACAAAGGACATCAGACTCTGTTCCACCATCTTTGAGCATCACAATACTTCATATGATTCTAGCATCTGAGAATTTGAAATCAAACAAAGAGATAAAAATTCAAGAAAGTTAGATATGAAATACCGTCTCAAACTCAATTCCATTGTTTTCCTCAGGAGAATAATCATCAGCGTCAATGTCCACAAATGCAATAGCTCCATACTTATTGTCTCTCTCCTTCAACATGTTTACCTGTTGCAAACACCAAAATCCCACTCAAGCTTAATCAAAAAAAGAAAGTAGTGGATAATTCTCATGATGAGTATTGGAAAGTGCTTATTCCTCTCAATCAAGAAAGAAGTGCATAAATCAACCAAAAAAAAAACCAAAGTACAGGACCGATTCTGCATCATGACGAGAAGAGCTGGACGAGAATTCTCCATGGTTATTCTTCTGTGCATGACAAGCTTTCATAATCAAGTCTCTCAAGAAACAAGAAATTTATGAAGTGGATCATCTCTGAACCTCAATCATGCAAAATAGGACAGCCACCATCATAAAGCAGCTTGATCTTCCAGTTGTTGTCACTTGGCTCCATCCCCTGCATCCATCTTCTTCACTTGCCTGCTGCTGCCACTTTCGACCTGGGCTCTCATGAAGGTCCTTGAAGTCTCACTTGTATGGACGTATGAATTTAATAGAAAATATGTCCTCCCCAACAAATTTTGAGACTTTCTTGCTGGAATAAGTCAGTGTTTAGTTCTTGCTCAAAACCAAAGTATTGGGTATTTTAAAACACGTACTAAGAAGGCCTTCTAAGATGAACCAGGGCAAATTTGGTGAAATTGGGAGAATTTGTCCAAATGAAAAATGGGTTGGCCACTTAGTGATTTATTTATTTGGCTAAATTTCGCATCCTGTTCACAAAAAGGGGGGAGAGGGGAATTGTGAATGGTATAAAGCAATTTTTTTGGGCAAAAAATTGTTGCTGTTATAATAATCTAAATTTCATATAATAAAATAATAAGTAAGAGTTTCAATTTTGGGGATCCCCAAAGTTTTTAAAAAATATTTTTGTGATGGGCCAATGAAAGAGAGTTGATGCAAAAATAAATTTTGAACTTGGGAAGCGACTCCCAAATAATTAATCATATGGATCACAATAAGTATTGTATAGGGTCAATGTTTTTTTTAGTGGCAAAGATTCAGCAATTTGTGGGAAAGAAAGTTCTAAAGGAACATGTTCAAAGCAACTTTTTTGAAGATTTCAAAAAAATGTCACATTTTGAGGAAGAAAAGTTATGGAATCACAAAAGTATTTTGAGGGGTAGATTTCTCAAATTAAAAAATTCTTCAATACACTCTCAATATTGGAGTAAATATACTCATCAATTTGACACATTCCAAATGTCCCCATTAAGGTGTGTGAAATATGAATTGTGACATCCAAATATATTTGATTTGACCTCACATGGATTTGATTGTTAAAAGGATAATTAATGTTCAAACAACATCTATTAATCTCAAACGTAAATTGTAGAACATATTCATAGTAATATTATAACCATCTATGAGAAAGGTAACATATTTCATTTGTGGGCCTCTTTGTCATTGCCAACACCAAAACATCCTATAAGGTCACTCATCCCAATAGTGTTCCAACCAAGGTGCATTTAACTTTTGTGTAAAGTGATGGAACCTTGATAAATTTATTATATTTTAATTTTTATTGAGTAATTTCATTTCAATTACAATATCTTTACCCATTTGGTTGAAAATTTGTGAAATGAAGAACATCCGCACAAACTTGTTAAGGGCTTTTTAATAGGACCAATTAAAAGTGGATTAATGTGCTACTTGGTCTTTGAAGGTTGCAACATGGCCACATCCAAACAAACAAATAATTATCCTAATGAATAAAACTATCTTAAATAATCCATACAACTCTATTTGTTTTTAACTTTTAAAAGCATCAAGATTGTCAAATTTTCATCCACATTGCACATTCAAAAATTTAACATGAAAATTTAATTTTCATCTAAAATGGACAAAATTCATCCGTGAACAAAATTTGGCATTTTCAATTAAATTGCTACCTGTTCAATTTATATAGGCTTCATTTTCCTTGATTATGTTCGTCCCTGATTTTCCTCCTACAATAAGACCCCAATCAAAAAAATTGGGCTCACCTATTCAAATAAGTACCTAATTTTCGTTGAGTGCAATGTAGATGGAACTAACATTTTTTTTCTATCAAATTGGTTCAATAATAAACCATCTTGCATAAGACTTCTTCTCTTTCACTTTCTCTTATTCCTTCCCTCATTTTTTATCGACTTTTCTGGTCATAAGGCTACTAGGCAATTAAGGTTTTTTGACACAAACAAAGTTAGGGTATTATTGAATGTGAGTGGCCCATGCTCATAACTATATAGATATGACAACCTCATTTGATGGTGTGATTTGGACTAGGACATAAGTTTCCTTAACTGGGCCAATTTGTTTGTCAATTCCTCTTCAAACATACCTATGGGGAGGTGCAATGACCATATTAGGAGTTTTCAGCTCCAATTCACCACACATACTCTTGAATGAAGTTTAGAGTGTTAAGTTGCATTTAGTTACAAGGGAATTTTTGCCAAATTTTTAATGTTTAGAGCAATTTTTCTGTTATTTTTTTATTACTCTAACAATTTTTTCAAAATGTGTCACCATTATGCTAATTTTTTTGTGGGATCATCATCACATGTAGAATCTCTTGTGAGATGATTGCCACCCTTGCAACAACCCGATAATAACACAAAAAAAGGTAAATGGAACCAAACTCAATTTCTTAAACCAAATTGAATTCAAAACCCTTAAGAAATATTGATAATTAAAGCTTTTAAAAATCGCAAAAACAATTTTGAAAACTAATTTGGAGGCTCCATTAAATTCTAGAAATTTTAAAAATCAAACTCAAAGGTTCTATGGAAAATCAAGACCAACAACATTACAATAAACTAATGTTGGCCAATGTTCTAATCATTTAAAAATTTTAACATTTTTCAAAAAAAATTAACCCAATTCCAAATCTACTTATCTAATAATCAAAATTAGGTTTTGATTCCAAATATCAAACCAAGTTCAATATCATGTTTACTAACCAAAACCGACAAAATTTACCTGACAAACCGAGTCCCAACTACTCTTTTAACATGGGAACAAACCTCAAATCTTAAGGCTATTAATTTGGAGAAGGCAAATAATAAAGTCTCCAAATACATACAAGAAAAAATGTATTAAAAAATAATCAAATGAAGAGGAGGTGGGGATTATGTAGAGTAATTTTGTTTCAATATGTTTTATTTAGCCAAATTGGGAATCAAAAGGAAATTTAGCCAAATTTGGCTATAAAATGAATATGAAAATGAAAATGTTTTCAAATCCTTTTATATTTTGGCTATTTGTTTAAAATTATTTTAGAAATTTGGTAATTCACTTTAATTTTTTTGTAATTTAATGAATTAGGGTCATATTTTTATGTTTTAAACAATTTTGTGAGTCATGCACTTGGACCTAGTTATTTGATTTCTTGAGAATCATCACAAGTATCAATTTCCATTTTTGAAACATTAGTTCAAACATGACAATGTTGAACTAGGTAATAATGGTTTGTTGAAGCAAAGAAATTGTAAAAGCTACAAAGTTCACAATTGAAAGTTCAAATTTCAATTGAACCCATTTTCCTAAATTTGCTCATAGTCATTGGTTGAAAAGAAACACACACACACCATTTCTTCTCATATTTGTTGGCTAGACTTGTTCACACTAGCTTGCTAGACACACATTAGTTGGATGGTTGAACATGTTAATCAACTAAAAAAGACACACAAAATCATTGAAGACATTGGTTGGCTGATAAATGTTGGCTAGTTGAAAAAATACATACACATAGAAAAAAACACACAAACACACAATTGATCAAAAGTTAATCAAAGGACCACACATAATTGTTGGGCCATGCTTTTTTTTTCTTTCAATGGTTATTGTTCAATAATCTTTTGCACCATTGCTACTCAAAGTTTCGACAATTCAAAGCTCCAACCATTTGTCCACACACTTTAAATTGACATAGTTAAGAGTGCCATTGTGATGGCAAAGTGTGTAGGAAAGGTAGGTAGGTAAGTGGGGGGTTTCAGAATTTTGAGGGCAAGGAAAATGATAATTTAAAAAAAAATCAACCTAAGTTGGGTTAAAAGGAAACTTGAGGTCATCCATGGATGAGGCCTTTTAACAAAACTAATGCATTGGTGAGTGTTGATTCATTCATGCCTTTTGTTGGTATCTATTTTATAGAATGAAATTACTTGTCTTGTTGCTTTGATTTGAGAATTAAAAAAAACCTATTCACCTTGTAATAAAGGGGTTATGTGACCTAACACCCACCAGTGACCAACCATTGGAAACATGTTATGAATATGATTCAGTTGTGAATGAACCACATATTCCCTATGTAAATGAGTAAATAAATATCATAACCAAGTAAGATGAGAATGTGCATGGATTCCTATGTTCACTCTTTGTTGATTTATGTTGCATTTAAGCTTAGTAGCAACTCAACGGTAACTCAATGTTACAAATGACAAAATTGTTACTAAATTCACATACATAATGTTATGTAGGATTAGAAGTGAGGTGGCATCTTACATGGCAAGCAATATTAAGGTAGTGTTAACCTAGTGTTAACATATGATAACTTAACATTAAATCTTCAAATTTTCAAAATTTTGCAAAAGAAATGTTATGTAACAACCTTCAAATTGGTCCTTTAATTCAATGTTAAGTTAACACTTAAAACTAAAACTTGTTCCCCTTTGCTCAAACCCCTTCCCCACCTTTCTTATGTTTTACAAAGCCCTCTTTCACAAAGTAATTTGCTTTGTTTCAAAAACACATAAACATGTTGAATTTGAGAGTGTAACAATGCTTGCACAAGTTATATTTCTCAACAACATAACCTTATAGCAATGAATAAATCAACAAACCAAAAAAAACCCTTGAAACAAAAAAAAAAACAAGAGGAAAGAGGTGCATCAATAGCTTGAAAGTGTTGCAACAATTGCAAGATGACAACTCTTGCACAAGTCACAACGTTCAACAACACACAAAACTTTGCAAAAACCAAAAGCTTTACAAATGAAAAACAAAAACCTTGAAGCAAAAAGCAAAAAGATACATAAAATCAATTTTGCAAACTTGCAAACTTTAGAAGAACCTTACAAATTGTGAAACACATCTTGTTGCAAAAGCTTGAAGGTGAGAAATCAAAAGCTTGCAAACGAAAGTAAAGTGAAGAAGATTGTGGCAAAGACAACATTTCACATGTGTCACAAGAAAATGAAAGCAATTGTCAAACATCTTGAAACAATAACATGTAAATCATCAATGTGCAAAAGTACAATTTCTAACTTTTTAGGGTGGCCCTAAACACCAATAGACCTAAATAGGGAGTCCTAATGTTAGTAGCATCATGGTTAGTGGTAGGTTAGTGGCAACTTCTTGGTGTTTTCTTAGTGTTAAGAGTGTTAACATTTGAGAACTAACCCTGGGTCTAAATGTAGGATTAGGTAAGTACCTTACATAAGTTGGTCAGTATCCTAAGTAAGCAAGCAATGTAATAGATTACTGTTTGTGTAGGTAGGTAACTTGGTAAAGCTCTCTATTAGGTACATTGATGCATGTGCATGGTTAGTAGTTAGTACATTGCTAGCCACTGTGGTTAGCTATGGGACACAATGTACATTGCAAAAGTGCTTCTTGTCCACATGACACCATGGAGAGACCATACATTCTGCATGGCACACTGTTTGGGTGCTGGTTCACTCTGACCCTCAGAGAAGCTCACTATTGCAAAAACTTTATTTGTCCTCCTCAAATTGCACCCCACAAATATCCAGAGTTTTTGGTTCACATTGTTTTCTGACCACAAGCTGGCATGCACACATTACAGGTCCGTGCCTTTTTTGGCTTTCTTTTTCAGTTTTGCTATGTAGCATCATTGGCAACCATCCCAAAAAGATTTTGACATCAATTGATGACATGTTTGTGAAAATGTGTGCAAACTGTAAGAAACTGGGAAAAAAAAATTTGTGCCAAAACTAATAACTCTGTTGAAATCTCATGAAATTTTTCTCTGAAACATTTTTTGCTAAAAAATTGGGCAGATTTGTTTTTCATTAGAGAAAGAACCTTGTGACATATAGATATTCCTTTTTGTTATTTTTTTGGAAATTCACCCAAAAAAACACCCTACAATGATGATGATCCAGTGTTTTTTTTTGGGGGCAATTTTGTTATGTTGCCACACTGGTGGTCCATTGACAAGGATATTTAGCCATGTTTTGGCTATAGATCAGCTATGAAAAATATAAATTTATAAAAATTCTTTTTATATCCTGGTTACTTGCTTGAAGAATGTGTAGAAACATAGTGATTTTTCAGAATTTTATTTTGAGAAAAAGGAATATTTGACAGAATAATTTTTTTGGAAAAAATTATGTCACCAAATGGTGAAAATTTGCCACAAAATAAAACATGGCTACAATCACCTATTGAAATTTGAACCTCCCCGGTGCAAATGCGAGTTTAAGCAAATGCAATGCAATATACCTATTTTTCCAAAGTTCAAAATCCACCAAATTGCATACCTTCTCACCCTCTCATCAATGTGTTTTGGATGATGAACCATTTTTGAGTTTTGCAGCAAGAGAGGGAAAACCACAGATATGAAGATAACAAGCATTGGATCTATAACTGTAAAGTCACAAACAGATGAAAAAAACTCTGATGCAATGCTACACCATGGAAATCATGCTCAGGACCAATATCAGTGATTGCAGCTCCACAATAGAGAGCAAAAACCAAGCATGAATACTTAGACGAAAAATTCTGCGGAATCAAACACAACTAACCTGATCACTATTTAAACTACAGTGTCATGTCTCAAATGTTCGCAGAGGAGAAGTACATTAAAAGAATTCTAAGAACTGAATAACAGCAACTCAAAAAGCTGATGAGTAACCAAACCAGTTTCCTTGCTGTCACAATTGTCCTTCACTATGTTTACTAAGAGCTTGACCTTCCAACAGCTTTTCAACTACCTCATGCTCTCTTCCAAGCCTGTGTCATGTGCCTCCATTGAAGCCTGAACACCTTGAAATTGGCTTCAAATCTTCTTCTGGTCTATGACTCTTTACTCCATCTCTGTCAAAATCATGCACGCACCTCTTCCTTTACAAGTAAAGCAATTGGAAAAATTTCCTCTTTTAATGGGAAGGCACCTTATTATCCATGAATATCCATCCCCTCCTAGAAAAGAGCAGGGATCTAACGCCTACTCCTTAAAGAACAGGAGGTAGTGTAAGCTCCCTTCTCGAATACTGTTTGGTCGGTTATTTTGTCAAGTTGACTTTTTTTATTTTGCTAAGTTGATGTTTCCTTTTTGCTGAGTCCCCTTTGCCAAACTGCTAAGTCCACATCCACTTTATGACTTTGCAAAAAATGACTTTGGTAGGTTGCCAACTCCACATTGCCATATTGCCAACTCCACATCAACAGTGCTGCATTGCCAACTCACCAAGTCAGTTTCATCTTGCAGATGGCCTTCAGATCAGCGGCTTTTTTCCCCAATTTTGTGATGTAGCTGAAGTGGCAATCATCCATAATTTAGCCATTTATGATACATTCACAATTGCATTCACACATTCATTCTCGCCATTTATCGCACATTCACAACAACTTCAGCTCATCAACAATTTGTCTTTTTGACCTCCAACAAACTCCAAACTCTTGGGTTGAGTGCAGCTAGAAATTATAGTCATAGACTGTAGAGAGTAGCTGCTTTTCCAAGTAGAACCCACAAGAGCCTCTCTCTGACTAATATATGCTTAAACCCTCTTCTTCTTGAGCTCTTGTTGATGTTTTAAGCCCCAAACTAGACATATCTGATCAAAGCTCTAAATGATACCCACAGCCTTGGGCCTTACCCTAGACTTGATGACATTCTAGGCTAAAGCACTGGGTGTATTTTAATTATTATTATTTTTTCCCACATATGACACAGAGAAAAAACAAATGATGGTGTTTTGAGTTCCCAGCCTTCCTGGAGGAAAATTTTCATTCAGCAAGGCACCCTCCAACTATGCTACAAAAATCTGTCCCGTGCTTTATTGTACTTAAGAATTTAATTGCAAAGTGCAAGGAGCAATGCTCCACCGCCTACCTTTTTACAAAATTCCCATGCATTCCCCTGCAAGTTTCACAATGAAATGGGGAGACCATGAAGCATTAAGAAATTACTCTTATGTGATCAATATAAAATATAGCTTGCACAGACCACTGAGTCTGTGTTGTCTGCCCCCATGTCCGAAGGTGCGTGGGTCCCAAACCCCATGCTTGGGATGAGGACCCGAGCTAGGCTTTTAAATCATGAGGCTCAAGGAAATATATATATATATACCCCATGCTAATGAAATGTTCCTTGGGGTAAGGGGTGTGGTAAAAGCATGGCCCTTTAGAATTCCATCTAGCATGCACCAACCTCATCTAACCCTGTTAACATGGCAAAATTGAGTTGCATAAACCAGGAACTTTCTGATTTTTATTGCCACCCAATTCTGCTCAGGGTTGTGTTTTCCTACAAGCAAAATCTTTTGAAAACATAAAAACCTACCTGAAATTTCATAGTCTATTTGGAGGATAGCTTCTAGAGCCCAATCTTTTGAGAAATGTGTTTCAAAATGAAAAATGCCCACATGAAGTGAAATGCTTTTATAAATGCTTGCCTCTCTTTTCCAAGGGAAGAAATGGATCAAAGTTCAAAGTTGAGTTAAGCTTTTACGCTGGGTAATGCCCTTGGATCAAGGGGGTGTTTACTTCAGGAACACCTCACTCCAAGGGCATAATCCTAGACAAATTGTTTCTGGTTGTTATCAGCTGCATGTTGAACAGTAAACAAACCAGCCTATTCTCCCACTTGATTTGGAACTTATCAATGTTGAGTGGTTCTTTGATTTTGTTATAACTATGGGTTCCAGGTTTTTGTAAGTTTTCAAACCAAATTAACCTTGGCTTCCCAGTTTTGAAAATAACTTGAGGGTTCTCACAAAAGAACCGGCAAAAAATCAGTGATTCAGGGTAAGTTCTTTGACTAGTTCTCTGAATTTATTAGAACCAAAGTCAAGGATTTGTACCCAACCCTTACCTGCTGGTTCTTACTTTGGAAAAGAGAGAATCAAGCAACATTGGAAATTATCATGAGGAAAATAGTAAATATGATTGGACTTTCAGATGCTGATCAGGACCCAAAACATGTACCTAGGTAGTCACTTTTTCTGCTGATACCCAACTAGATGGGCTCCCATAGTCTTTTGTTATGAAAGTTGTAACTTGTGTACCTTTCTTTTGCCTTTACTTTAGAGAAAAGCAGGCCTTTCTCCAAGTTGGAAAAGCATTCTGGCATATTGTGTCATATAGAGGTTGCAAACAAGTACCTTTCTTGGAAAAGCATGATTACATCAACATTTGTTGGACGGCCAGTGGAAATTAGTTGGTAGCTTTCATGTAATTGTGTAGCCTACCATGTGGAGGCTTTTTCCCCTTTTGTGAAATAGTTATGTTGCTGTAGATAGTCGGCTTGACACCTAATCTGTCTTTCTAGTACATCTTAAAAGCTTCATCACAATAATTGTTAATCTAGAGCATGGACAACGGTTTGGCAATGTGAGCAATAATATGATATATAGTGGGCAGAGTGAACCAGCAACCCACCAACATGAAGGATGGATGACATGTGGACAGAAAATCCCTTTTCATTGTATTCCAGTCCCATAACTGGTTAGCTATAAACTAACAACCATCCACGTGCATCGACATACCTATTAGCCATCAAGTGTCTTACCTACTTACTTGTACACATAGTAACCACTTATATTAATCACCTGCTTGTCTCTGATACTCACCCACTTACATAGGTAGTTACTAGTTACCAGGTGCAAGTGAGAGGCTTTACATTTTAGGTTAGGAAGGTGGAACCTTGAAACCATGGTAACTAACAGTTCATCCACAATTGAGTCATAAGAGGTTTCCAATGGATGGTGCACTAGGGGGTGCTGGGTCACCTAATCCGTATCTTGTGAGTAAGAGAGTGTTTTGAAAGTCTGTGAAATTTATCATAATTAGCTACTCACTAATCAAAAACAAGTTCACAATGAAATTTTGCATCCAAATTTTGACATATAAGAATTGACAAACTGTATCACTATCTATGAACATTTCAGTGATTGGATATATAGGTTTACATAACTCAAGTACAGTGACACCTAAGATGCCACCTGGATTTTCATTTAACACTGACTTAACATCAAGTGTGAATGCACCAAAAATAGAGCTTGCTATAACCACATGAGAACATAACACCCTCCAAGCCCTGAGCACATATAAATCATTACAGTTTATGAACAACATGCCAGTAAATTGGTGAAGGTTGAAGTTGAGAGGCTTGACTCTCAGGGTAACAAGACTATATACCATTGGCTATCACCTTATGTGGGCCATTACTTTGGCAATGCCCTTGTCCTAGGGCATTACTACACACAGAAATGGGATGTCTGTAGTGACTAGACCTCTTCTTGGATTTGAGTTTTGAACTCCTACATTCTACTTATGTGATGAGAGAAGCTTTCGTTTGCCATATCACAATGCATTTTGGGGTTTCTCTTTGTGGTCACCTATATTGCTTGGTTAAACCTCTCAACTCCCATATTATGTGGTTTGGTTTTTTTTTTTTTTTGGTAGAAGACCACCCAAGTATGATGAGATGTCTTGAGGACATTGAAGCCAACACTAGTGATTGGTAGGGTTAACATCAATTTTGATGTGTTTTCAAAAGGTTGAAAGTTAAGACAAACTTTGTATGCAATACTTTAATGATTTGCAAATGTAACATGCCACTTACTATGATAGGGCATGTTCTACCATGAACATATCAAGCCCAATAGGCCGAGCCATTGAAGGTGAATGTCCAAACCCACCAAAATTAAGGGTGATAAATTTAGATTACCATGGAAAGGGCCATTTAAAATACAAAAAATGCTTATTAGTAACATTATGGAGTTGTCTATCATAAGTAATGATGATATAGAAAACATTAACATCAACAAGCTAAAAAGGATATCACCATGATAACACGTTAATTGTTATGATGATAATAATTATTATCAATATTAAACACATAACCAAACCAAAAAATAGGAATGAAGACAACATCAAACCAAAAAACATGCCTTGGCCCATAACAATTTGCCTTGGACGAATCCCAAAACTAGAGAATATTTTAATAATGGCATATAATGGATTGAGGAGGAAAAGCCAAATATTTAATCAAATAAAAAATAAACTTTAACAAATATAACAAAAAATCAAAGAAATTTGGCTATAGCAAGAAGGCAAAAAAGTAGGATCATTATATCCTTTGAAATATGTGATGAAAGGAGGAATTAATGAAGGTGCTCTAGGATGTTACCAAACTAGAATAGCTATTGGAGAAAGAAATAAAATAAGTTACATATTGCTACCAATGTAAAACATGCTCAACATGCCCTTGAGACGAGGATAAAGAATTATCTTCACCTCAAGAGGAGAATACAACATGTAAAAGAATATGTCTTTGAGCTAAAGTCATCAAAAACTAACATGGTGCATTATACATCACCTATGCAATTCAAAGATGTAAAGTAGACAATGAAAATGGCATTGATAACTTAATAAAAAAAGGAAAAGGACATGCCGACTACCCAAATCAATGATGATTAGAGCAACCAAGAAATTGTACTTACTATGAAAAAGGTAGATCACAATGTCAAAGCATCTATGGAAAACAACACAAAGGATTATGAAAAGTAGTATAAATGGGATGAGGAAATTGAAGAGCTAAAGAATAGGATTGAAAATTAAATAATTAAAAGAATCTCTAGACAAAAGGGCAAATTGAATTGAAAAGGTTGAAGGACATTATACAAACTATGAAAGTGACACATCCAAGCTAGTGGCATAGGTTAAAACATTGGAGGAAAGGTAACATCAACTATAGTTAACCTAGAAACCAAGTGTTCACAAGCTATAATATATTTGGAACATATTCAATTTGCTCATCAAAAGACAAAAATAGTGTTGAAATCAATAGAGAAGAAGCTTATTCTACAATTCATGTTCCTTAACCACCATTGTTAAGGGAGTAAATAGATTACATAATTTTTGGGCTTACTAGGCATTACAGATAGGAATAGGCCATTGGACATTTAGGGGTTTGAATTTTGAATTCTTGTTGAGTTTGGTTTTGTTGTTCATGTTGATGGTGACTTAGGGATTGCCCAAGAGTGGGAGTTGTTGGAGATTTTAAGACATTGGTAGATACACACTTTTGGAGTAAAGGAGAGATGTAAGTACTTTGTAAAAAAAACCACAAATCCAAATGTTGAATACCACATATTTGAATTGTTGTTTTGATTACATTTCTATATAACATGGATTTTGGTATATTTTTGTGGAGTTTTCAATAAACAATGAAAGTATAGACTTATTTATAAATTTTTATTTCCAATTTGAGGTGTGAATCATTTATGGTCTTTATTCTCATGAAAATGAAATGTAATTTTCTTGTAATTTTTCAAGCATTGTGTTATGCTACAACCATTCTCCTACCATTACACACTCATAAACTATGCCACAACCTTTGAAAATTAAATTTTCAATTCCTTTCACAAATCCATCTATACAACTTTCCATTATGACAAGTTGTTCTTATGAAGTGAAGGTGTTTCTAAAAGTCCCAAACATTCATTTATATACCAACTAAAAGGAAACTAAACAAGAAATTTTATAAAATCTTACATATCACATGCAAATTAATTTGTAACATGATTTTTTTAATGAATCATCATGTTTGAGTCATGCACATTAATTAAAACCATAACTAGTTAGTGATGATACATTAAACTATTATTAAAATATAAAACCCCACCACCTAATAAATTACCAAATATAACCCCTAGGTAATTATATAAGTAACAAACATTTTGCATCAAGTTACAAGCTCATTATAGTGCTTCATGTACTACACTAAAATATTTTTTCAACTTTTCAAAGTATTTTCAAATCCTTTTAACTTTTGGTAGAATTATTCTTTTTATCCTTTTTTTTTTTTCATTTTTCCTTTGCATAATTTCAATGTCTACATTGGTAATGATTTCTAGCAACATTTTCTCTTCTCCTTCTCCATAGATAGCTTCACAAATATATTCCTTAATTTTATCCTACATGTTTTGGCAAAGTTCCTTATGTTGTTTTCATAATTTTTACATAGTTCAGATTTGTCCCTCACATGTGTTCTTTGATTTCATACTACATACTTTGTCAAGTGTTCAATATGTTGTTCCCACCATTCTTACATGTACCCCATGTTGCTCCCAAATGGCATTATTTCTTCTCTTATAAATTTTTCCCAAATGTAAAGACTAATTAAAATTTTATCTTGGGAGAGTGTCCAAACTTTTTTAACATTTTCTTCATGATGTGTCGATCAACAAGACACATCACAAAAGAAAAGTTTTGAACTTTTGATGCACTTGTGACTATTTAATAGAAATCCCAATAGGTGCCCATGATCAAAAGGTTATAGCGATGTAGCCAAACTAGCCATCATCCATGAGAAGATTTAGCCAAATTTGGCTATAGACAAGATATGAAAGTAGAAAATTTAGCAATCCTTTTATATTTTGGTTACTTATTCGAACATGTTGTAGAAATTTGGTGATTTTTTAGTTTTTTATTTTTTATTTTTTAAAAGGTGAATTAGGGACATTTTTATTCACAAAAATCCTTTGCATATGTCAAAATCATATATTTCAAGTTGAAAAAATGTAAAAAATGCCAAAACACAAAAACATTACCCCATGATCAAGGAGGGGGATACAACTTGGGGCAAAAATGGGCAACAAACAAGTTAAGAATAGAAATTCTATGCAGCCAAATTAACTGCAATTAGCTGAAGCATCATGCACTTGAGAGGAAGGGTGGAGGGATTTTTCTAGATCTTAATGTTCCCAATGGTTCCTTGTGGTGTTTCTAATATGTTCCTCAGTTTGTTCTCAATTGCACCATATTCACCTATATAGGTAGGTAGGCTAAAGGAAAGACTTCAATATCTATTTTGGGAGTGTCCAGAATTTGATCACAGTGTTTTGTGACAGGTCAATTGAAGGGGAACATTACCAACCGCAACAAAGTGCACAAGGAATGTGTAAACCTGCCCATAAATAGCTATTACACATTGAATTGTTTGTTCACTCAAGATAACTAAGAAAACAAATTCAGACAACCAAATCTAACAATCCCATTGACCTGAAAAATCTTCATAACAATTGAATTGGCCTGCAATTTCACATTGGCCATAACAATTTTTTTCCCGTGCACAAACAAGCCTATTCAACACCTTCTTAATATTGGTTCACTAATACTATAACCTTGTGTGTATACAGACAGGGTTAACAAATATATGTGAAGCTTAATAGTACTCATTCCATGACCAGGATGGAATTCAGTTGAGCTAATAGAGGCACTGCCGCGACAGTGGCACAACAACAACATTCTTGAGCAAATACTGCACTGGATGGTGTCCGTATCTTGCAAACATAATTCCCACTAGTGTAGCATGTGCCATTGGCACAAGTGCAAACATGATCAACTGATTTTCCCTTCCAAACCCCAATTTTTAAAATTTGTTTGAACTTCCAGCAACAAAATCCACTAAAAAATCAATATTTTTCACACCTTAGGTCTGAAAATTGTGAAATAAACTCTATTAAATCTAAACTCAGTGAGAGCTTTCTAATAATACCAAGAACGCATTGAAATTCCCATACAATTCTCGATTTTGATTTTATTTTTTCTGTGAGAAAAATGGTTTGATAATCAATAACTTCTACATCATCATTCCAAACGTTCTCAAACCAAGTCAGTGCACTCCTACTCATTAAGAGCTTTACGAAGATACACAAAGCGCAAGGTGAAGCGCCCTAGTTTGGGAGATCTCAGCGTGACAAACAAAACAAAACAAACTAGCTTCCTTCATAAATAGATCTAGGCACAAAGTCCAAATTGTACTATATCCTTCCTTTTTGGTTTTGTTTCTTTGCATCTGTTTCTTTGGATGAGCCTGCCCTCACCTCTGTGGCCGGATGATTCTTGTCAGTTCATGGCCAGTGATATGGATGATATTTATTACCAAGGTTGAGGACGTGCTGCTTCATGTCAGTTTATGGCGATTGCTGTGATGATGTTTATCATCCACAATGAGTTGCCAAGGAGGAAACTAATAATTTGCCTGGTGTATTTTTAAAAACAATTGTGCTATGTAGCTAACGTGGTAATTGTGCATAAAATTGTTTCGCCAAATTTGAGCGTAAATGAATTATGAAAGGAAAAAATAATAATTCTAAGCATACCTTCTACGTTTTTGGCTATCTAGTGATTTTTCTGATTTCTTTTCAAGATATGGATACAAAAAACCCAAAAATATGCTTGCCTTTTTCTAAACAAAATAAACATTTTGCCAAGTGGCAAAATTCTGCCCAAACTTGGACACCATCCCTTGGAAACCTGTTCTTTTTAGTGTTGGCCTGTTATTGATTTTTTTTCATACCACTAAGTTTCTTTGTTGGGGGGGGCCAGTTAGGTTATGAATATCAATATTTTTTAGTGTCAATTATGTAATCAATATTTTTTTATAACAATCACCAGCTATTATTCAGTTATAGAGTTTTTAAAAAATAAATCTTATTTTTCTGTATTTCCATTTTATAAACATGTTTAGCATTTTAGGATTAATAACCTACTTGGATGATAACCAGGTCATCCAAGAAGGTTATTAAAATTTGAAAATTCAAGACCAGGTGGTTATAGAGCTATTAATCGATTATTAAAAAAATCAACAACAGGCTGGTAGGTTATACATACCTAAGATGATAAGTGAGTCAAAACTCAATAACCAACCAACACTGGTTCTGACTGAGTTGTGGATGAACAATTGGAGTAATCGAGTTTACAAGATAGGTAACCCAGGTAACTAAGTCAACTTCTCCTGCAAACCCTCCAACTTCCCCTTTGCAGTAACTCGGTAACTAACTACTTATGTATGTGGGCAAGCATCACAAGCAAGGATCTCAAAAGGTCATTATGTGGGTAGGTAAATAGGTAAGGCACTTGGTGGTTACTAGATAGGTAGATGCATGTAAATGGTTGGTTCATAGCTAGAAAGTACCTATCATGGTTAGCTATGACACAATAATATAACAAAATATGCATTTCCTATCTCCCACCATCCATCTTACATGGTGCATTATTGGATGCTGGTTCAGTCTGGCCAGTTGAGGCTTGGTAAAGGATCCTGTGAATCCTCCTATTTCCCCATCCATTGTGCACATAACAAACAGTTCAGAGGTTCTCAAGCTTTTGCACTACTTGGGAAAACATCATTTTGGGTTTTGTTCATGGATGAGACCCCTTTGACCCATACATTTATTTTTTCTGACCAGATATACCTCCCTACTTACCCACCCCACCACCTTATTTTCATCGCTCAAGCTCAAGGTTTGACCCACCATCATTATAGCTCCAACGCCATTCAACGCCCCTACAATCGAGGACAATCTCAATAAGCATAAGATTTTTAATGCAATGCTTCCATAGTTACAATAAATCATATATGCAACATGGCTGACTGTGAAATACCCACATGAGGGTCACAAAATATTCGCTGATTTTTTGAGTGTTTAGGTTGCAATACCCTCATGTTAGGCAACAATACACACTAGTTTTTTGGGTTGATCTCACAATACCCACATGGGAACCATTGAATGTTCACTAGTTATTTGGGCAGTTTATGCAATATGCATTTGTAGGGGCACATAATATGCATCTACAATGAGCCAAAAAAATAACTTAAAAAGAAAAAATAGAGGAAAAAATAGAAGAAAAAAAGAATAATAATCTAGGAAAAGAATAATAAATTAAAGAAATAATTTAGAACAAGAAAAATTAAATTAAGAAAAGGAAAAATAATAAATTTAAAAGAATTGCAAAGGCATTCACAGCCTTGTAAGCAATACCTACATGTTGGGTGCGTCTCAAAATTAGCAACCAGCATATAAGAGTGCTTTAATTGAGGACACCTCACATAATGTGGTACCTTAAGTTGGATGTAACTTTAACCACAATAAAGAAATATGGTGAGCTAATCCAATACCTGCATTTGGACTACAAATTCTAATTGCAAACACGCAATGGTCTAAGGTAGTGCAATATTGACATACAATACCAAAATGACGGGGAACTTTGCCATGCTTGCAATACCTACATATTGGGTTGATTTAATCCCACTGTGAATTTGACCCCCTAAGAATATCCTTTCAAAATTCAACCTAGGGTTGATTTTAATTAGTACCAAAGGTGCAAAATGTCATAAATGTTTGTTGTCTCCCTAAATCTATTGCATGTTACTTAATGAAATTAAACACGTCATTAAATTCTGAACCTATTGCTTAAGTGAATGAAGTCAAAGGCTTGGAATTGATGTAATAAAATTGTTCACAATTGCAATACCTACATTTAGGGCCAACATGATATCTTTATATGGTGCTTGTAGAGTAAAATAGTTGTTAGCAAGTTTTTTTAAAGGTTCTTTTTGTGTGCAATACTTGCATTTGTTGCAATATTTTCATCGGTCAACATTAGCATCACATAAGTGCTAAGTAGGTAGTAGGGTGAATAAGTAGGGAGGTGGGTGGTTGCATACGTAGGTGGGGAGTGATTATAAGGACTAACTAGGCACATAGAGGGAAAATTCGTAAGGACAAAATGGTTAGAGTGCAAAAGAAAATAAAAAAACTAAAATTTTAAAAATAAACCCCAAAATTAAAAGGTCAACCCCAAAAATTTGGGATCTTGATGAAAAAATGCACCCCATCCAATGGACAAAATGGCCAATTGGTGCATTGATGGGTGATGGTTCATTGTTGGGGCTTGATGACTACATGAACTAGCCCCAAATTCCAAGCCATATCTAGTCCTTAAGGCATAGTATAATGTGCTACATGGATGTTCCAAATTGAAAGATGGATTAACAAGGTGGCAACAAGCTGCACATTCATGGCCATAATAGTTTGCAAATGACCAATTACACAACTCTAAAATGGTTTTTATGTTCTATTCAAGCACTTCTTTAGGTTTTCCCCCTAAAAAGCCTCTTCACACATAAAGGTATGTTAATTAAAAAGTTAAGGTTAATGTTAGGTTAACATTTACAATTAGGGTTTCAAAGGTTACTGTGGCAAGTTATGGCAAAAAATTATCATTATTTGGATACCATCGTTTAAAAAGTCATGGGTTAGTACCTTACATATAAGTTAATTATATTTCTTATTCTATTTATTCAAGAATGGCACCTTTTTACCTTCAAGAGTAGTGTCTTTTTATTTTCACATCCTCCTCGATCTTTTGTTTGAGTAGTGAAGCCCTTCAAATTTCAAGCTTCTACAATTGCTTATTCATTCAAGCTTTTTATGATGATGCTACTTCATTCAAGCTTATGTTGTCATTGCTTCTTCATTCAAGCTTCTATTCGTATTGCTTCTTCATTCATTTTTTTACTAATTATGCTACTTGATTTAGGTTTTTATTGTTATTTCTTCATTCAAGTTTGTTATTGCTTCTTCGTTCAAGTTTGATGTTACTTCTTCATTCAAGTTTTTACTGCTATTGCTTTTTCATTCAAATCTACTATTGTTACATCATTCAAGCCTCTACTATTGTTGTTTCTTCATTCAACTTTTTTTTTTCCTACTTTTTCTTTCATTCAAACACACTTTTTCCTCATGATTTAAATTTTATTAGCTAGTCTTATTCATTGAAGATTTTATTACTAATCGTTTATGTGCATGCACTTACTACCAATTCAAGTATTTTTATTCCTAACTTTTGTTGTGTGATGTTCTTGTAGGAAGTTCTTACAACATGAAGCCATTAAAGATGGTTTTGTTGGCACTTTTCATTCAAGTCAGGTACATGAGTGTTTCACTCTTTGCCATGAAAACATTTGACCATTTTTGTTTGATTCATGTGTTTCTAGGGGTAATTAGAGTTGCCAAAAGACCTTGTGGTGCTATAACATGTGTTTGGAACATCATAGAAGTTGAAAACAAATGTATGATGTCTAGGTCCCAATGGATTGTTGACATAATCATCTAACAAATTGATGACATTCACTTGAGGTTGTTCAATTGGAACTATTTCTTTTGGCACATCACCTTCACCAAAATGTTCTTGTGTGAATGAACATTGGGCCACAAAGTGAGTTCCATCATGTTCGAAAGATGTAATGATAAATTTGGAAGGAAACGATGGATTTGGAGGACACCACATTAGTGGATGTGTATTAGTTTCATGTATAGGTATTGTTGTAGCGTAGTTTCCATCATTTTCAACTTGTAAATCTCTCACATGTAGCAATGTGTTGATGATGTGTTCTCCCTAATATGTTTCAATTGCATCATAATATTTTTTATTGAAGGATCGAAATAAATGATACACGTCACATTTGTCTGTAGTCAATTCCCAATATGATGTGTGGTGTTCAATGCCCTTGTGTAATTAGAAAACTTCTTGAAATCCGAATTGATTTCGTTCCACTTGTCCTTACACATCTTCTCGTTCCTTGGCATTGTGTTCTTGATCAATTTCTAAATTTTTTCGTTATTTTATTCCACCACATTACAATAAGTACCATGTGCGCTTTCAAATCCATTAATTCCTTTTGAGCTGCATGATGAATGTGTTTGCATTTTATCAATGCCATCACTTTCGCTTGTTCCCAATTGACATGCTTCTACCACCTTGCCTTTCATCCCACTTTTACCAATTTTTTGCCTTCGTTACTTGCACCTCTCCCTCATGTGCTTCCATTGCCTACACCTCTCCCTCTTATTGGTGACATTGTTGCATTGTTTACATGCATTGATGAAGAGTTGTGCATCTCCATTCTAAAGGAAGCTTTGCAACATTTGAAAAAGCTCTCAAAGACATAATCAAAAAATGTGAAGCTTGCTATAATTGGAGGTGTTTTGGCACCCAAATTTTGAACTAAAGTTTGAAAATAGGTTCCATGGTGATAACTTACTTTCCTAGAGTTTGTGGTGATAATTTAGCGTTAATGATAAACACCCAAATCTTTGAATTTGGAAGATTTATCAATTTGTAATAATAAATTATTGATAAATTACTATTAACTAATAGTTAAATTGATAACTTGTCATGTAAGCATGCCACATAGGCTACTTACCATTTAGACATGATGTAATTTGAACAAATATAGTTATTTTCATCACTACCAACAATGTTATCCGCATGTGTGAACAACCTTTAATTAAGAAAAAGAGTAAGTCATCTACTAGTTCCATTAGTGGGTTAGCATGAACCAACACCCACCAAAATATCAATTGGCAATTTTGTCCACTAGATGGGGTGAGATTTCTCATCTTGGCATTGGATGGGTGTTGACTATAATGCATTACCACAATTTAACTTTTATTTGTGCTAACTTTTTGCTAAAGTTTTTTTTGGCTAGTTGTTTTTTCCCAACTTTGACCTCACCTACTACCCTCCATCTTTGGCCCGCCTATTAACTAACAACCAACTCACCCCTTTTCACCTACCTACTATGTCCAACCCCTCCCCTCCCCAACCCACCCACTCTCCTACCTACTTGCACTTATGTAATGTCAACATCATAGTTCAAAATATTTTTAATGTGGGTATTGCAAACCCCCTTAAGATATGGATCATGGGGGTATTACATTCCTTAATTAATCAAATTAGTGATAAGATTTAATATGAAGGTATTGCATGTAAACCTTAAAACTAGTGATAGTTATTAGGGCATTATGCAAGTATTGTAATAAACTTAGAGTATAAATTTTTGTTATACCCCAAATGTAAGTATTGCATTTTGTGAAGTTCCTTTGGTTTAAGCTAGCTTATTTCATTAGTAATTATTTTTGTTGTACCTCATATTTAGGTATTGCAATTTGTGATTTTTTTTTAGTTTAAGCTAACTTGTTTTACCACTACTTATTTCTTCCAAACAACCCATATGCAACTATTGCATTTTGTGAAATTTAATTAGTTGAGGCCAACTTATATGGCCCCTGTTTATTTATGATCTAACTTTCATGCAATTATTGCATTTTATGAATAATGAAGTAAAAGGAAATGTTAGGGATCAAGCATTCTCCTTTTTGTAACTATCTACAAATTCACCTCTATGCCTTTCCTCATAAAAGCCTTTAATCAACTCCAGTCTAGAAAGTTGAGTCCTTACCCATGCAAAATATATTTAACACATTTTCTTGAAAGGAATTACAACTCCTACCATCATCTCACACATCTTTTGGAAAGTAGCTGCACCTCCTATCATCACCTCACACATCTTCTTGAAAAAATTATAATCATTAAATCAATTTTTAAATTTTTGTAGTATTTTTTTTTGAATTGCAATCATGAACAAAACATCTATTAAAATTTCATTCATCCAAGGTTCTCACAACAATGTCATCATCAATGTTGACATTTTCTTATCAAAATTTCATTTTTGTTATTAGTAATAGATCTTTGGTTTAAAATGCATAAATTTTCAACATCCTTGACTAGATCTTTTTTTGTTGGTGATATTATTTTGTGCTTGCATTCCATTTCGTGCTCTTTTCATAATAACAATGGTGTTGTGTTTCATAATTTTTTTCAATTTCAATTGTTTAACTACATTTTTTATGCCTAAATATTTTGCACATATTTTGTTGTTTTTTTTTTAGTGTTGATTCTCCATATATGTTTTCAAATGAACTATTCTAGCATTACAAAAAGGTCAAGCGTTACAAAAAGATTAATAGGCAAGAATGTACCTAGAAGACCATTGTTAGGTATTGTGCCATCACCCATGATCATAGTCTACAAGGTATAACCTTATGTAGGTTTTGTAATATTCTAAAATTTTGTCATGATCCTTGTTTGGGTATTACAAATTAATAGAAGTTTTGAAAGGGCATATGTAGGTAGTTAAAAAAGAAATTTAATTGGATGATTATATACCAAGATTACATTACGTGCATGTATTGTTCATTTTAAGAAATTGAAAATGTCCATATGTTAATAGTTTAAAAAAATAATTTAATTTAAAAAAAAACCCACAAATAACATATATTCATCCTAGCCACCTTGAATGAACAAATAAGCTTTGAGTGCATTACTCATTACAAATATATATAACAAATATTTATGCATTATTTGTTCAAGGGTGTTGACTAAAATGTATTTTTTTTAAAATTGGGGGGCAAGGTGGGATAGGAAAAGGGAAAAAAATGGTTGTTTTGGTTTGGATTCATCCCAAAATGGCCTAAATGGTCTCAATCATCAACTAGTGCACTAATGGATGGAAGATCATAATGACCCCATTATTAGCCCTTTCCATAGTACATAACCATTTGTGATCATATTCTTTATGTTCTAATTGGCTATAAGGTCACAAGTTATAAACCATAACCTTTGACCTTTGATTTAGTAGCAACCCACTTGTTAACACAAATGTGCCAGCCATTGCTCTCATTGGTCCAAATTTTTTGTAAATTTTTGTTTTTTGGATGAAAATGTCGTAGCCATTTTCTTTGTGGATGAAAAGAGGACATCTCAATTCTCATTAGGGATGATTATGTCTAGGAATTGACAAGAAGGTGTTGGTTACTAGAAATCAAAGTGTGGGAGGTTATCAAAAATAATCTCAACGCCATGTTCTATGCAAACAAACTCATGTTTTCTTAGCACCATCTTTTGTCATCACAACAATGAATAGATATTGTGTTTACAACAAACGATATTTGCACTTTGGCAAACTTTATCATTGCTAACTTGACTTGTGCTAATCTTATTTCACAAGCTACTTTTTATTAGGGAATGGTTACGACAATTGTAGCTCAAGCAAAGGTTGTATCATATTGCAATCGACGCTCTAAAGATGATTTCATCCTTTTAGTTGTAGAGATATTTGGATGTTTACACTAACAGATGCACAACTTCCTTCATCAATGTGCCAACATAGCATGGTTGGCAAAGAGCTCTAGAGGTCTTCTTTTGACTTTATGTTCATTTTATAAGTAGAGGACGTTGATGGTTCCTTGTAAAATTCAAGCCACCGCTATCTTGCAATGGGCAATTGTGGCAATAGGAAAAGCTTATTCTAAACTTGGTGTCCTTCCAGGTCTTTGCCCATTTATTTGTATAACTTGCTTCATGTTACTAGTGATGGGTTTAGGTCCTAGGTTTTTTTATTTCTCCTCTTAGGGTTCCCCATTGTGCATTTTACTCTTGGCAGTGTACTCTTTTGTTTGGACTCTGGTCCTTTCTTTTTTTCTTTTCTTCTTCCCTTGCCTAGTGTTTTTCCTTTATTATTTATTTATTTATTGTCTCAACACTTGCATGTTTTGACTATTCCCCCTAACCAACACCCTCTTGCCGGTTACCCAGTCTATAACATCTTGTTGAATTAATGGGTAGTCCAAATTGAAATAATTTATCTTCCCATTCACTTCCATTCCCAAGGTGGTACCATTTTTAAAAACCATTTGGAGTCCATTCTTTTTTCAAAGCTTATGAGGGTACTAGTGCAGGTGTCAGGGAAAGGTGTTCAGAATGTCTAGAGGACAAAAGAAGGAAGATGTTTGCTATCAAAACTTCATTTAGAAGTAGGAATGTAAGTGTATGCCATGGCCCATGAATTTCTTCGTTTGCATTTACCAAACACTAACTAGCCATCATAATGAAGCATATACAAAGAAGCAATAACCCCATCAATAAGAAAACATGTGCGATGGAGCACATGGACTAAGGGAGCAGCAAAAGCAGAGTCTAGTGTGCCTTTTGGGTGGTGTGTCAAGCTTGCCATTGATGTTGCACTATTACAATAGCTAGGCCTGCCATTGCTAACATGTTATAGGATTTTATTTTTTTTGGTTTTGGGTTTGTTTGGTTTTGTTTGGGGTGTTTTTTTTTGTTTTTTTTTTTTTTTTTTTTTTTTTTGGTTTTTTTTTTGGTTTTTT
>Ga0116231_10000657_pt1 | contig 63345 bp, 43 predicted proteins | sample S1TSphgellanicum_2_FD_89695 | JGI IMG/M metagenome (GOLD analysis project Ga0116231, IMG submission 89695) | Host-associated microbial communities from peat moss isolated from Minnesota, USA - S1T2_Fd - Sphagnum magellanicum MG | ecosystem: Host-associated > Plants > Peat moss > Unclassified... | reverse complement strand
TGGGGGGGGGGGGGGGGGGGGGGGTCTGCGAAGAGGAGGGAAAAAAAACCGTCGAAGACGAACATGGCGGGGATTACTGTTTATTGTCGTTGAGCTTTCGTGTTTTGGTTGTGCAGCGAGTGTAATTTAGTTTTTTTGTGGAAAGAGATTTTGCCGCGGCGGATAAAAACCGTGTGTGTTGCACCGGAATCGGATGTGTTTGTGCACTGTGTGTGCGTGCGTGCGTGGTGTTGCTATGGTTGGAGGTTGTAGATAGCGTCTAAAATTCAATCATGTGCAGTTGTAGGCTTAGACCTGAAGAGCTGACAGGATTGGGATGGTGGCAGGAAGTGTTGGACCAGCAGTTTACGCAGTTGCAGCAATTGCAAGATGAAAGCAATCCAGAATTTGTTTCAGAAGTGGTTACCTTGTTTTTCGAAGATTCTGAAAGGCTTCTAGAGGAGTTGACTGAATCTCTGTAAGCACCTTTAATCTCAAACTCTCACACATGCCTTTGTTGGACCATCCTTGTGTGGAGGAAAGAAGAGTAGGCTTTGCCACTGGAGTGATTTTTATTGTCATTTGGACATATTATTGCATATATTCTGTGAGCTCAGTGTGACTCTCCAGAACACCTGATAGCCTTGAGGACCTCCGAGTGTTTGGAGAATAATGTTTCAACCTTTTTTTGAAGCTAATACAAAGGATAATCTATTTTCAAGGCATCAAAATTTACAATTTGGGCAGGAAACTTTGCTTCCAATACATGTCCGATAAGTTCAAGGAATGGCATCCTTTCTGCTCTGGATCTCATTTGCAATGAGAATCCCCTTCCTGCAGTCTGGGACACTCTTTGGGCTTGCCAGGGTGATGAGCATTTGTAACTTACGTAGCTGATTTTGGCTGGAACTCTGCTTTCTTGTGGTTGTGCAGTGCACAAGATCCAATTGATTATGTGGCTGTAGACGCTCATGTACATCAGTTTAAAGGGAGCAGCTCAAGGTTGTTATTTACCTGTCAAGTGTTCCTTTCATCAGAGGTCTTGGAGTCTTCTTCTGTCTTTACCTTGGCCTAGATCTCAGTTGAGCACACGTTATTCAGTGCTCACATTGGTTACAACCAGGAGAGGTGACAGGTGATCTGACTGAATGATCAGACGGGTGGAGACAGTTGTGCAGGTTGCATTTAGGGTCCACATTTTTGTTTGTTTCTGCTATGCAACATCTATTTTAGGTGCTTGACTGGTCAGTTTACACATAGCAGCAGCTCCAATGTGTGCTAGGACTCACTTAAGTTGTTGATCAAGTGGGGGCTCTCCTGTTTGCAACGAATGACTGTGACCACAGGAGAATTTGTTGCCAGCACTTATTTGTTCTATGAGTACCTTGGCATGAACCATGGACCTGTCTTGAGGACCTGCATGGTTACTTTTGTAATGAGAAATCAGCAGCCCTGCCATGGTAGTCAGTGAAGGTCTGTATTTGATTAAGGGAGGCCAGTTTTGCATCTGTGGGTACTGACTGGGGTTGAAATGGTGTGGCTTAAAACCAGTATTGGTGCACAAAAAGTGAAAACTGTCTGCATCAAGTTCCGGAAGTGCTGTGAGGAGGAAGACAGGGAAGGGTGAGTGCATTTTTGCCCCATGGTATTTTGTAGAGCTGATGGATATGTATGCACCTGGGGACAAAGGTTTGTCAAATGTGTGATTGGACTTAGCCTCTTTGTGGTTCAAATAAGAACTGATTTTTTGCTTCTTGCCAATGGAAGTGAAAGTAGGTCAATCATGTTCAATTTATTTCAAGCCTTGAGCTGATGAACAGGTGTAATATGGCCTTGCAGGTGTCAAAAGTGCTTAGAGCAAGTGAAGCAAGAGTTCTCGCTTGTCAAGAGCAAGCTAGAATACATGTTTGAGGTAACATTATTCTCCAGGAAACTGTTCTGTTGTACATGCATCTGTATTGGCAGCTGTTAGGTGGTTTTTGCTAAACAGCCAACCCCCTCCGAATCTGTATTAAGGGGTAGCAAAAAAAATAAAAATTCATATCCTAGGGTTTTTATGCAGTTAGTTTTAAATTTAATGTTCGCATCCTCTTTTCATGGTCATCATATGTGAGCACTAAGTTCTCTTGACCACAACTTCTGGCAGCTTTGTATGTAAACAGTATTTTCATCTTCATTTTAAGTATATGGATCAGCCTTTTTTTTCGTTTTGGTGATGTAGCACTCGTGGCAATCATCCCAAAAAAGATTCTGCATTGACGGCAAGAAGCTTTGGGAAAAGTGTCAAAACAGTAGAAAAACTAGCAATACAATCTGCTCTAACACTACAAATGTGTCCAAATCTGGGAAACTATTTTTTAGGGCATGACCAAATTTGTCAAAAATTGGCAACAAAATATTCCTCTTATTTTTTGAGATACAAATTTTGTCCCTGTTTGCCAGAAAGAAAAACCCTGATACGGATATAGTCATGACCATGTTTGTGTTCTTCAGGAAAAAATGGAGAATGGAAGTCTTCATAATTTCTGTTTTTCCAATCATGAGCAAGTGTTGTTGTCAAAGAGTTCATGTTACATCCTTTGATGATGCACTTGCCTTGTCAAATTCCTTAGTCAAGTGTTTCACAGCTTGTGCCAATTGGCATTAACAAGATGTTATCTTAAAGAAAGAAAGAAAGCACTGAAAGATGTCTGAAAGCACACCAAACTCTGTCATGATTTTGTCTTTATCATAGTCCAAGGAGGCAAGGTTCATAAGGCGTGCTGTATCTTGTCATGATGAGACTGTCAATGTGAATCTATCTGAATGCTTTTCATTGATTTAATTAAATCTAAGTGGCTAGTTGGTGTGGCTGTGGATTTGTGTGATTGCAGCTTGAACAAAAAATTCTTGCAGCTGGTGGCAGTCTTCCTTATCCTGAGGAGGAGGAGTATTAGACACAATTTCTGTTAAGACTTAGGCCAGTGAAGTTGCAAAGTGTATAGCTAAAGTTGCAAGCAGAATTAGCAGGAACAATAGCATAGTGCTGCAAACAGTGACATGAATAGCAGATGCATGGTCATGACATATTGACTGTCAAAAACTGAGGAGTAGTACCATGTCCATCTGTTTCCCTTGATTTGTGAGTTGGTTTCACCACCTTCAGGGCAGGAAAAGTGATGTTGGAAGACTGTCAACTAAGCAAGACTTTGGGGACAAACTTCACCAGAGCAGTTTTGAAGGATAGTGAAAATCAGTGTGTTTCAATAGATGACAGTGAGGAGAGATGGTGTATGCAAGAAATTATGCAAGGTGCAATGCTATATGTTCCAAAGGCTCCAAAGGACCATGCATGGTTATGAGTGCCCAACTCTGCCAATAAATATCACAAAAGTGTAATTCAGGACAAGGACTTCCAGTGGATCTCAAAGAATCATTGCTTATCACTTGATAGAAATATTTGATTCCTGAAATCTTAGAAATCTTTTATAGACCTTTTATATGTATCAATGGATTTCAATACATTATTGGGAGAGAAGGGGAGGAATTTCTTAATGCTTGTCCACAGGTGGTGGAGCAGGAGGTGATGACGAAGAAAGCAATGAAAATGTGCACATTGAAGAAGTGGAAGGAGAAGAAGATGAAGAAGCCATACCAGCAGCAACCATGAAAACCATAGCAGCAGCAGCTCTTTCCTTCTCTTCCACACCCAAAATTGTTTTGCTTTTCTCAACGGTCAATCTTTTGCACTAAAACCCATTTCAGATGTAAGTCAGTATCTAAAAGTTGCTGAAGAGGTAGGTAGTAATTTTGACTATGTTTGATATTTGCCACCTTTCACTTCCAGGCCTTTAGGTTATGCCACAGTCAATTTATACTTCTCCCTTTTGAAGTTCCCAAAGCTTCTTCAAATAGGAAGTATCTCACATCTTCAAAGGATTTTGCAGACGATCTTGAGAGTGTAGTTCGTAGAAGAAGCCATTGCAGAAGGAATAGGAGTGGGTTGCAGTAAAGGCAAATGTTGAGGAGAACTGATAGGCCTCTTTCTTTGTTTTGGAGCCATAGTGGCGAGCCTCCCCAGACAGATTTTGACTTGGTTGGTGACAGTTTTGTACAGGACAAATTCGTCCAGTTTTTTTGTTTTCACAAAGGTAGGTAGGTAGATATTTTGGGAGAAAAAGAGGTGGTGTAATCTCGACAGATTTCTCTAATAGTCAAACACAGCAGGGACCATTTTCTAGAACTTTGCATGGTATTTTGGTTTTTCAAGAGCTTCATCGTCACATGGCCTTGCAATGGTGCAATTGTTGCTACTAATGAGTGTGCATGGGTGACATAAAAAAACCTTAGCAAGAGCAATAGGCATGGCAAGCCTTGTAGTTTCATTGTCATTTAAGCGTCAATGGGAATCACAACTAGATATTAATATCATGATGACTTGTATGGATTGTCATGAGACATCTTTGCCCCCTCACTCGATGATTCCATCGCATCTATTTTGTCTCATCCAGTCTTTTCAATTATGCCTATTTTGTTTTCAAATTTCAGATCTTGTCTACTTCATCAACCAGAAGCTATTTCTCAATCAGCTATACTTACACTAGGTGCCCATCCATCCCATAAATAGTGTCCACGTGTTCCTTGACCTGGTTGTGGTCACTTAAATGTAGCAAGAACAAGTTTAGCATGTCATTAGACATCATGCATTGCATGGAATTAATTAAATAACTAATTTCACACGATTTCCATTGTCAAATTGTGAGAAGGTAAGTTTATGATGATTTTGTGTGTCAAGGTTCAATGTGCTTTGCATATCCCTTTAGCTTGGTTGGTCGTCAATCCATCTGACATAATAGCTTAGCATGCATTTTTGCTCTTCCATTCTTGATGTTTGTCATTTTTGCCATGGGGTGGTGAGAAAGGCCACCAAGAGATTCGCACTTGTTTGAGTTGATAGATGGCATGAAACTGGGAGACATTACAAAATGAACATACAATTAAAGCACATGCATTAACTTCCAAAATATTTTTGAAAATGGCATTAGATCTTATTCCACCTCCATCAGCACGATTATGTCACGCACAGGCACTATTCATGTAAAGGAATATGTTCGAACAGTGTGTGCATTGGCCCCCAACACTCTTGCAACCTCGTCAGCTAAAACCATTACAACACTTCACCATCTTCATCCATTGGTTGAAATTGATTTCCCCTTTTTGTTGATGATTTTCATCTAGAGATGGATCTTGCTTTGGATAAAAAAACATTTATTTTTGCTTTGACATGTTCTCCATGTCTTTCATCTAATAGTCCTCCGGGTGTGGTGTATGAACTTTTGCAGAATTGTTCCTTAATGATTTTGCTAATGGCTTTGATATATTTTTAGAGATATGTGAACACATCACTTGTGGTCATGTTCTTCCATTAATATCATGCTTACTTGTTACATTGCGATTATTGGTTTTGGAGAAACAAGTTGGAGGTGTTCAACCCATCGCAATTAGAGAGGTGATTTATCGATTAATCATTCGCACACTGGCTATTCAATTCAAGGATACATTTGTAGAACATTTAGTCCCCACCAATTTGGGGTGGCAACATTTGGCAAATGTGAAATAGTGGTTCATGGGGCTATGTTGGATTTACATCCAAAGTGGGTGGTATTACAGCTGGATGTTCGAAACACGTTTAATTTAGTATCTTGAATAGCCATTTTTTAGGAGTTATGGTTTTGTATTGGCACCTTGGATCAATTTTTCCCATTTGTTCGTCGGTTTTACGCAAGCCAATCTCCACTATATTTCTTGGAGGTTTCAAGGCATGAGGATTTCATTATCATTTCATCCAAGTATGATGATACTTGACAAGGGGATCCTTTGAGAGGAATGTTGTTTGCATTAGTTCATCTTCACGTTTTCCATCCTATTACAACAACCCACCCTACTTGTGTTTTTCCTTCGTTGGCAAATGATATGCACATAGTTGGTCCTTCCTAAACGTGTTACTTGTTTTTTTGTGATTATAGGAAGATTTTGGAGCATTAGGATTTTCAATGCAGTCAATAAAATGTGTAGCCTGGTCTCCACAAAAGTTAGATTAGTCTGTATCACTTCCTCCAAAATTTCTTGCACTTTGAGTCTAATCTTCATATTCTAGGTGCTCTAATGGGTTTTTTGCCATTTGTGGAATCCTTTATATCAAAGGCATTCTAAGAGGACCTTAACATGATCGCTAACCTTCCTATGTTCATAAATCCTCTAGTAGCTTTTGCGATGTTTTCGCTTTGTTATGTCCAACAGCCAAACTACTTATAACGTATTGTATTCCCATCACCAAGTATCTTACAGGGTTATACTAAGTTTCATGTTCGTACCAGAACTATATTGGAAAAACTATTAGGGTCAAGATCCTTTGGCACCATAGTGGGCCATTTGGCTTATTACTAAGTCACTCTTATTATTTCTCCAAGGGGGTTAGGCCTTCCCTTAGTGGTTCGACATGTTACCCTTGCATTTTTAAAATGTTGGGTTTTGATCATTCATGCACTAGTTTTTCGTTTTCAACAAAATAATCACCCTACTCTTCTTAATGTAATGGCACATGAAGAGACTGGTATTTATCCTTTCTAGGTTGCACTATAGGATATTTTTGCAATGTTACATGACGTCATTCAATCACATGTTTTGCTTTTCGAGAATCTAATAGTGCAATCTTATCCCCAAATGCATTTTTTTTTATGGAGCAATTACACAAGCAAGAATTAACTTTGCTTTTAATAGATGTTCCTTTGGATGTTATGCGAACACGTTTTCACTCGTGTGTAGGTCCAGTAGTAGGGGTTTGGTTATTAATTCATCCTAACACCCTTTCATTTTGTTTTTCCTTCGTCCATTTTCTTACAACATTCCATATTCATCTTAGTATAACACGTCTTACAATTGCGCATCTTTCACAATGTCAATGTGGTCATACCATCAATGATTTGAGTATTGATTTGTTACGTTGCTCATGTGGGAATGAACGCATTGTAGCCCATGATATGCTTTGAGATACCATTACAACTATCGCATCAGAAAGTGAGCTCATGTACAAAGAAAGGTTTTTCACCTTTTCCCCACCACACACATAAATGAATGGATATTGTCATCACTAAAGACAATTTTCGAACCATAGCAAACGTTGCCATTGCCAATTCGACTCATACATATTTGGTGTAGTGTGTTTCGATGATGACAATGCATGTAGCAACAATTGTTGTTCAAGACAAGGCATGATCTTACATAGAACGAATGTCAGGAAATGATTTCATTCCTTTTGCCATAAAGACCTATGGTTGTTTCCATCTCCATTTTGATTCCTTTTTCACTTCTTGTGTACATGCCAATATAGTTTGCCATCAATATACCTCTTTAATACCTTCGATGCTTATATCTTATTATAAGCAACAAGTGTCAATTGTTTTACAATGTGTGCAAGCCAACACAATTCTTCAAGAGGCTTCCACATTTACTCATAATTCTTCATCTCTTCTACATATACCAATTACTGCACCTCCAAAACTAATTGATTTGTGGTAGAGGATGCCCTTATAGCATTACATTTTCCATTTCATTACTATTATTTTGATTGTCTTGGTTTTCCTTTCACGTGTTTGCATTTGTTTTGCTTTGTACTTTTTGTGGATGGATTTCCATCCTTGTTTGTGTGTGTATATATATATATATATATATTCATGGTTTTTTTTAAAAATAATTTAAAGGACATAAATCTTGATGGCTTGCCCAAGAACATCAATCTTATGTAACCCCTATTTTTTGAAATTTTAGTTGTCATTATGCTATGGATGAATTTTAAAACATGAAAAAGATTTTTTTATCAAATGTGAACAAATTCCATAAAATTAAACTTTCTATTTTACAAATTACTAAAAAAAGGTCAAACTTTCAATAAGCTAATCATTGATTACAAACTAACACTTACAATGTACAATATATACCATAGTACTTAGGTAACATCAACATAAATATTGTACAACATAGACTTTAGGCATTTTCCCTACATGTACAACAAAGCAACATAGACTTTAATTGGTTTAACTAAAAATATAGCAAGAAATTTGTGAAAACATTAGTGATTTGATTGTATTTATTCTTTATATTGTTGAAATCTTCAAAATCAAATACTCAAGTGTCGAATTCAAATATTCAACACTATAGTGCTAAAGCCACCAAGGTATTATGGTATTTCATTTACAATCAATTAAAAAGGCTCATAATCCTACAAAACATCCAAATTGAAGATATTCAAAATATTGGTTTTTGAAAAGATGCAATGAAATACATGCTAGCACAAATTGATCATGAAAGCCAAAAAAAAAAGAAAATTTTCATGATTCCAAAATCAAATGGAATAAGATTATCTACAAAATACATCCCCCAAATATAGAAAAAATGATTCCCATATTGTATGAAAAAAAAATGCCATTGAATATTCAATGTTTGTACAAACAAATAATGGACATTAATATTGGTATGAAAATTTCTTATTATTTTTAAATGATGAAAAAACATTTTATGAACAACACAATGTGGTTAGGGCCACAAAACATTAATGTTGCAATGAAAATATTACTATGAAACTACAACATCGAGGATATAAATATCATCAATATTTAATATTTTACAAAAATAAAACAGTTTGAAAAAAAATGTTTTCAATATTTGTACATCTATCTATGAAGGAAGGTTGTTTGTTGTTTGTTTGTTTTGTTTTATTTTGTTTGTACTGATGAGATCCACTAAAGCATCCCAGGATGCTTCAGATCACATTCTTGGTCTCTTTGGAAAGCTCTCAAGGAGGAGGGTTGCATTAGCTTGGTTTCATGGCATTTGGACTTGTGGTGCAAAAGTTTTTGAATATTTAATTTTTTTCATTGAAAATTAAATTTAATCGTAGCTGAAAATTTGGGAGGAATTGGAATGTGCCTTTGGTGTTGTTAGAAAGATCTTGATGACCAAGATTTAATGGAATTTACTTGGTAAGATTTTGATTTAGAATGTGGGAGATATTGATTTTAAAGTGATTTCTACCCCTGAAAATTCAAATAAATTCCAAAAAACCAGGCTTTGGAAGAAAAATTAGTTGAAAACATGGTAACACTTGGGCCAATGGCATAGGCCACACTAGATGCTTCAAATCACGTTCTTGGTCTCTTTTGAAAGCTCTTGGCAAGGAGGGGTGCATGGGCTTGGTTCCATGGCATTTGGACTTGCCATGCAAAAGTTCTTGAATATTGAATGATTTCTTTGTTGAAAATTAAATTAAATTGTAGCTGAAATTTTTTGAGGAATTAGAGTGTGCCTTTGGTGTTGTTGAAAAGATCCTGATGAGCAGGATACAATGGAATTTATTTAATAAGATTTGGATTCAGAATGTGAGAGATTGATTTTTAAGTGATTTATGCTGCTGAAAATTCAAATAAACTCTAAAAAACCAGGTTTCGGAAGGAAAAATCAATTGAGGACGTGGTAACACTTGGGCCAACAACACATGCCACACTAGTGACCATGAACCATTGAATTTTAACATTATTAGACCCTACAAATATTAACATGCCATTTGTTTTGTATGAATATAAATTCCTTGTGATAAAAATATCTTGTAAAAATACAAAATTGAAACTAAATGAATTTATGAGACTATCATTTGAAGTACATATATGCTAGATCGATCATCACCAATCTATTTGCTATTGTTTATGTTGTTAACATTGCATTTAACATAAATATTAAAAAAATCAATGTATGTAGACTTGGAAATGAAACAACAATTGAGAAATTTTTTCAATGCCAAATATATAAACTTTTTCCCAAAAGTACTCTAAAGATAAATGGAACATTATATTTCAAAGTTTAGTGAGCCATGGTGTTTACGTATGTCGAATGTCAAAAGGTTTGCTGAATTTGTTATAAATATTGTACTATAATATATATTAATCATTTTGTGATAAACAAATGTTTGATTTGTGTTATTTTGTTAGATGTCAATTTGAAGAGGTTTAGAATAAACATGTCCCCACTAAACATCAGCTAGTGACCGAACATCCCTCTTGTGCATATTGATGTTAGTGAATGGTCGTAATCCTTTGTGTGAGCGTTTGAATGCAACCCTATGATGGAACACCTAGTCTTGAAAAAATATATTCAATCTTTTCATATAATCCAAACAAAATCTTGTTTTTTATGTGCAATTATGGGCATGAAAAAAAACAGTAACAAAAAAAAAGCACAATGTCATATGTAGTCATGTTTGGTTATGGTAGAGGACCAACCCATTACAATGCACATATTTGGGTGGGTTTAATTGTTTTTCATCATTTTCTACTTTTAATATGAGTTCCAATTATGTCCTTTCTATGGGCTAGGGTAGTAGAATAGTTCCAACTCTACTTAAAATTCCTAGGTCCTAATGTTGTAATGTTGAGCAATTTTGATATGTTAATGATAGTATAACATGTAAACAACAATAGTCTAAGTTTGAGAGTTTACTTGTAAAAAACATGTATCAAAGAGAAAGTAGGGCAAGTAGAAGAACAAAAACTAGGTTCAAAAGTACATTTGCAAAAGGTGAAAGTAGAACATGTAAAAGAGGGATCAACATTAGACATACAAGTTGAAATTGTAGACCAAATTTATAATCAAAGGTTCCAAAAATGTATGGATTATTGTTGCATCAAAAAATCCATAGTTCAAAATATTACATCAAGGAGTTTTTAAAAAGTTAGAGATCAACTTAGGCATATTAATCACCCTTCCACATTTCTCTCCACTGCATGCATAACAACATAAAATGTTGATTTAAAATTGGGATGATTTTGCAAAATTTTATAAATTATTATATTCTACTATAGCAAATTATGAACAAGCTATAAAAAAATTTCTAGATTTACTACACTTTCTAGATTCTTGGGTTGTTTATAGGGAAGAAAAAAAAAACCCTTGGTGGGGTTTAAACACATTCCACCAAGTTGCTGAAGGCTAAAACCAGGAAGAGATAAGCAATCATGAATTTGATAGTCCTTCATAGCAAACGAAATAACATGTTTGATTTGCAAGTAGTAGACCCTATAGCTAACAAGGAAAATCTTCCCCTTGCTCTTGACCCACAAAGCAAAGGTCATCACCACAATTGAATCAAGTGTCTTCAAAAACTAAAAAAAACATGTGGACAAATGAAACGTTAGAAGCAATAATGAATGTTGTTGAAAGAGGGACACGTTTTTTAAAGAAGGTGAACAAATCACGGAACATCCCAACTCCTTTGCTAATCACTTAAATGGAAAAACCAGATTTGGGAAGATGGGGCCAAGAGGTGTGCTTATAGAAGAAGAAGAAGAAGATGTTGTAGTGATAAAGTGAACTTTAGACATGCAAGAATGTGGATTGTCCATAAGCCTATAACAACTAAAGATGAAGGTTATGTAAATAACACAAACAAGGGATACACCATTCCAAGATGGAATACTAGGCAATAGCTTGTAGTATTGGTTTAAACAAAAACACCTAGAAGTGAGCATTTGACAAGTAAAAGGGTTAAAAGTTTACATAACACAAAGACTGACACCCACTTCTTGCGATTCATTTCACACTAACGTGCAATCATTGTACAACCAACACAATTACACTGCATATCATGTATGGAATTCAAATGAAACAAGGATTTAGGCTATTAAACAATTTGGATCAAAGGTTTTAGCTAAGAGAGGATCAAATATAGTTTATAGCACCATCCCCGAGTCTTGAGAATGGTTAATTATAAATTATGCAGTAAATGTTACAAGTGGTGTTTTACTAATGTTCTACATTTTCAAAAATGAAAAACTATAAAATGATTACATCAAACTTTGCAAACCAATAACCTGCATGGCAATGCAAATAAAAACTTGGATGATTTCTTTCTTATTCAAAGAGTTTTTTACTTTATTTTAAAAGTTTGTTCCAGGTGGAGTGTTTCTTACTATTCTTCATTTGTTAGTTTTAGATGGGCATGGTAGTCATGTTACCCTAAAAGCAATAGAACAAGCATAAGACTTTGGGTTAGACATGATTACCTTACCATCTCATACATCACATGTTTTATAACCATTAGATGTGTCTTGTTTCAAGCCATTTAAAATAACATTTAGAAAGGTCAAGGATGTAACTATGTTCAAAAGCAATCACATGGAACCAAATAATATCATTTTGGTTGGATGGGTAAACCAAGACATAAATCAATCATCAAGGTTGGGTTCATGACTACAAATATTTGGCCCTTCAACCCCAAGGTGATGGACAATAAGATTCAATCTTCAAAAATTTACATTACAACAAACATCAACAACCATGGAAGTGATAAAGAGGAATACACTTTAGATGAAAAATTTGATTACAATCAAGGTCAACAATTGAGGGAGGAATTTGCTACTGTAGAACTTTTCCATGAAACTAAAACATCAATCCATCAAACAACACCTAAAGATCATCCTACCAATAAGTTAGAATTTGACCAATGCTATTATGTAGACATGTTTCAAAGCCTTACTATGATAGAAGAATAACTATAAGAGATTGTAAACCTAAATGAAGTTATTCCTAAGTTGATGTAGGAAACCCAAAATCTTCCGAATTTGATTCAAGAAACCATGAAGTTGCACAAATTTCATTTACTTGCAAAACACACAAATGGAAAGGAGCCATTAGTTGACTATTCATAGTCACATGTTGTGACTTTTGCTGAATATTTAAATATTTTAAGGAAAAAAAATCATGGACAAGGTAGCTATAGAAGAAATTAGAGAAGGAAAAAGAAAGGAAATAAAGGATAAACGAACTAAAAGAGTAGCATAGTTGAGGATTATAACAAATAGAACTGCTATCAAAATTGTTGACAAACGTGTTAAAGCACAATTTAGATTGTTTTCTGATGATTAAATAAAAAGGATACATATGGTCACCATTGAAACCACCACCAAAGGAAAACATGATCTAGGATCACTGATGTTAGAACCAAAGTAGAAACATTTCAAGAACATCGAAAATACTAGAAGACTAGAATATGTTTCAACAATATTGAAATTTTGAGCCCAAAGATTCAAAACATGTCTAAAAAACTAGTGCAAGTTATAACAACAATGGAGTTTCAAGGTGAAAGTTTCAAAAACATGTCCATACAACCATAATAAACTTTAGCAACATTGAAATTTCAAGCTCAAAATTCAAATACATGTCTAAAAGACTAGTGCAAATTATAGCAATGATGGAGTTTCAAACTAAAAGTTTCAAGAACATGAAATACAACTAAAATCTACAACAACATTTAGGTGAGCTCAAGTGCATCTTCTTCTTAGTGATGTGCCTCTTTTGCCTAATGTTGTCATTTGGCATGTGATGTATTGTTTGCTATTTTTTTCTAATTACAAACCTCCAAGAAAACCCACACCCATTGCTTTTCCTTTTCATGGTGATAGATGTCCAAGAAAACTAATGCTTGTTGGTAACGAACTTTTAAGAAAACTAACATGCTTCTTCTTGGTGAATGAATGTGGTAAAAAACTCTTGCTTCTTGGTGATGACTATGCAACAAAAATCAACGCCCCATGTGTTGTTACATTTCTTTGTGATGAGTGTCCAAAAAACCACCATGCCCATAGATTTGTGGAGGATATGGTGAATGGGAGCTTTTAATCCCATAACCGTCAATTTGTAGCCCTAGGTTTTATGAAGATTTTGGCCACATGTTCAAAACTGAATGGTTATTTTGTAAATGTTCATTGTTGAAACTTTCATCTATTTTAATGACGAGGATAAAAGATGTCGATGAAGGAGGATATCCTTGTTTGGTTATAGGTGAATAATTAAACTTTCTTGAATTTTGATGTATTCGAAGCTTTTTTTTGGTTATTTTTTACCATTAGATCTTTAGAAGGGCATAACTTCTTCAATTTTGACTTGATTTAAGCAATTTAAAGGGCATTGGGTGCGGCCTCTACTCATCTACTCTTTATAATTAAACACCAGAAACAATAGAAGCCCTTAGTAAGATTCAAAGTTGATTGACACACTAAGTGTTCAATCACTAACATGTTTACCTTAATTATATTTGATTTGCTACCATAAGTATTACTATCAATTGTAGGATCAACAAACTCAATTGTAAAAAAACTTGTTTTAAGTCTTTTAGATCCAAATGGGCATGTTTTATTCAATTTTGTGAAAAAAAATCCTTTGGCATTATGTTTCTAAAACAATTGTGGCATATTTTATCATTTTTTTTCCAGACATATCAACAAGTTATTAAGGTCATATTATCTTAAATTTTGGTCAACATGTAATTTACCAATTTCTTTACATTTAGGAAAATGGTTCATTCCAAAATTAATATTTTCTACACAAAATGTGACAACATGTTGCAAAAATTAGAACATGGACATTTCAACAAGATTATGGTGAAGTGATCTTCACTTTTGCAAATTATCTTCACCAAATTCACAATTTGAAGGTGAGAAAGTCATCTATGCCATTAAATATAAATATTCAATCCTCATTAAAATATGAAAAGCTTGTAAACAATTAAGTTTTTTACAAATTGTAATTTCTTTCAAGGTTTTTACGATTTTGGTGTGTAGTCAAAATTGTTGTTACATGTTGTTTGCTAAATTTTTGTCTTGCATAATCTTTTGAATATGATGTTACTTTTATGTGGTGTTATAGAGTGGAGGTTGCAAAGTTGATGGTGGGCAACAACATTTTATTTTGGAACTAAGATTTGTGCAATCATGGGTTGAGATAATCCACAAAACAAATCTTTCACATAATCAATCTTTTGATGATGAACCATTTGTAGGGTACCCAAATTACCTTCTATATGTTGGAAGTAACCTGAGTATATATGCCAAATTCATTGTGTGTGTTTTCAAATGCAATCCAACACTTTGTTGTTTTTTCTATTTTTATTTTGCATGTGTGTGTGACATTTGGGGAGCCATGAAACTCAATATAAATTCACTCATAAATCATTCATCCCACCAACACAAAGAAAGAAAAAGTTTGATCCCCAAGAAAATTTCAAAATGACCAACGAAAATCTTTAATAACCTTTCCCCTTTGCAACAACTCCTTTCATTCTTCACCTAAGGAACTATCCGAGTTATCTTCAAATAAAAAATACCCATAGTAAAAAATATAGATTATAACATAGTGTACATATAAAATTTAAAGATTGACTATCCTAACTCATATAAATATTTTGAACTTTCATAAAATGTGCATAAAGGTTTGGGCAAAGCAATGCATAGCCTTGGTTTAAAAAAAAAAAAAGAATCTTCAAAATTAATTAATTATTAAATTTTAACTCGACACATCTTCAACAACAACAATTTTTTTGATTAAAAAAAAATCTTGGCTAGCATCCCAAGAAGAGTTTAACATTAAATGGTGACAAAAGGTTTTAGAACCTATCTAAACAATTTTTAAAAACAGTTATAAAAACGGTGCCAAAATAAAACAAAGTTTAAATGTGACAATTTTTTTTAATTTATAAATTTGAACATTTGGGCGATTGTTTAATATTGCTACAGACTATTCTCTTTTCATTTTTATTTTTCGAATTTTGACAAAAAAATGGCACCAAAACAAACATTCAATCTCCTGAAGCTACCCCCTTAATAACTAAGGTATTAGGCAGTGTTTTTTTTTCTGAAGAAATTTCGCTATTTTTCACCAAGGAAAAATGGGAATTGTTTTATAAAAAAATTTAAGAGTAAATTCGAATAATTTTGCTACATTTTGTTAAATTTGGCATGTTGTGGATGAACATCAATTGAGTTAATATTTGGTTTCACCTTGGTAATCAATTCTGTAAGAAATAGGTCTCATATGTAGGCAGATAGGTAGGAAAATAGGTAACTACTAGGTAAGTAGATGGTTTTATACATAGGTGTAAGGGCTGTTTTTACTACTTACTAACAACTAACTTGCTTGTGAATTGTTAGTTAAGTAGGTACGAAAAAAAAAGCAATCGAGCTAACCACCTTGGTTAGCTAGGGAGGGAACTGGAACCCAACAGAAAACTGTTTCCTGTCCACTTACTCTTCATCCATCCTAGTGCGCTGGTGGGTGCTGCTGCTGGTTCATTGTTGCCCCGTTCCTCTTTTCTTTGTCTTGTTGTTCTTCAACAGTTTTTTCAAGAGTATTTGGGGACTCGCGCTCCCGGCTGGTCCGTTTCGTCGGTCGTCCTTCATTCACGCCAGCCTCCACGATGTTGTTATTGGGGTTTATGGAGCTTTTAATGCTACGTAGTAGCACACTTCTAGCTCATATAATTGTGTGTCAGAAGGCTTTTAAGCCGCCGTCCGTCCGTCCAACTTTTTTTCTTTGCCTTTCCTCGATCTTGTGTCTTAGTCCAGTAGCCTAGGCTAGCTGGTGGTAGTCAAAAAGAGAGAAGGAATTTCAAAAAACAGCCCCAGAACTCAACAGCTGCAGCAGGAGTAGTGGGGGATGAGTCTTGAAAGAGAGGGGAGACGAAATTTTGTCAGTAATATAATAAAAGAGCTTTAAGTGTCGTCGACTTTGGGCGGCAGCGTCCTGGAGGTAGTTGTAGTAGTTACTGGTCACGCTTCCAAAACGGAAAACACTAACCCCACCCACATGGCGCAAATCTCTCTCTCTCTCTCTCTCTCTCTCTCACACACACACACACACACTCTCACTGGTTTTTGGTTTTTGGCGAACAAAATCAATCTGATGTGAAAATATGTGCCAAAAACTCAACTATTTCAACATGCAAAAATGTACCTAATCTTCAAAAAAAATCCTTTAAAAGAAACCAAAATCCTTTAAGATATTAGAACTCTATAATAACTAATCTCAAGAAGTTTTGAACACAAGCCAAAATATCAGCTTTCAAAAAACCTCATATAAAAATAGACCTATTGTGTTACCAAAAATTTGGCTCGTTTCTCTTTTTTGCATGGATGATCGCCAGTCCACGTACTTGACAAAATTGCAAAAGAAATTGCCAAAAAAGACAAAACACAAAACAAAACCCTCATCATCATTATCATCATCATCATCATCAACGTATCTGCTGCTGCTGTTATGATCCTCCGAATCCTCCGTGATCGTCTTCCAACACCCACTTGAAAAGTCACTGCACTTGAATCCTGCCATCGTAGTAAATGCTAGCTAACAATCCTTTGCCGCCAGCCGCAGTAGTCTCTTCACTCCGTCCTTTCTTTCTCATTCTGGGAACAACCACCCCACCCACACTGGCTATGCTACTCTCTGGAGTCTCCACACAACCCAAACTCAACTGAACTCTCTGGTATTCTCTAGTGTTGCTCAATTCCCTTATTTTCCTTCAGTATTTCCTCGGTTGTGGACGTTGTTGTTGTTGTTGCTGCTCTCTCCTACCGGTTCGGTTCTGCTGCTTCTGATCTTTAATTCCCAGAACAAAGTCCACAGCTCCTCCTACATTATTCAGGTAATTTAGTCCTTGGTTTGCTCTCTCGGCCCCCATCAGTGCTCTTTACAAGTTTTTTTCCTCCACATTTTGCTCCAGCATATAATTCTCTATTGTAAGACTAGTGCAGTGATTCTTCTTACTCTCTTCGTCGTCATGGGTTTTGGGTGTAATTCGCGCATCGGATAGGGATCAGCGCATGCAACGAAATGAATTTGAAACTTTATATGGGGCCTTTGTGCACTGTTGTCAGGTTTCGGGTTTTTGATAACCCGTGAGTTTAGAACTGTGTGCTAGTTGATCTCTAGCTTCTTCTTCTTTTCTGTTTGAGGTGGTAGGAATCGTGCGATACGTAAGCCTGCAGTTCGGTTGTGGAGCTTCGTGTTTTCTGTTGCGATGGGTCAAGTGTTAAGAATTGTCTAGAACTGCTTGCAGTCGTTAGACTTCTTGTGCGAGTCGACAGACAGTAGTCTTGATGACGATGTTCGGTGTTCTTGTGATTTGTTGCGGACTTGGACCTGCGTGCTGATGATTAAAATAGCAGTGCTGTTTTGTGCAACAAGGGGACGCAATGACAGGGAGGCAGAAAAGCAAGAAGCATCATCACAAGGAGCATGGCGCAGCAGGAGGAGGTGCTGAAGATGAGCCTCCGCGTGGGAGTGTTGATAGCTGCGACCAACTTTTCTTCTGGGGTGCTACTGCACCTCCACACGACATGCCCAGAGCTTCCTTGGACTTACCCCGCAGTAGGAGCTCGCTAGACCTACCTCCCAGATCGTCTGTGGATCACATCTCACACAGGAAATCAGCCAGCAACGGATCCCGTGCAGATGCGCTCCTTCTTCTACAGCATCCTAATGGCGACAACAAAGCTGCAGCAGCAGCAGGTAAGGATCCTCCAGCAGAACCCAATAGCTCTGCAGAGGATCGTGTTAGGCATCTCAAGGAGTTGAACAGCAAGTTCCTCCAGAAGCTGCGAGCTCTTCGGTCACAGAATGAGGATTTGTCCGATCAAGTCAAATCCTTGGAGGGTGAGCTCCGCATGACCAAAGAGGTACTGTAGCTTTTGCTCTTCATGACACCCATCTGTAGACGTGCAGCAGGAAAGGTTTTTTGCGGCTAGAGATTGATCTTAGTATTGTTGATGTTGGCGTTTCTGATGTCGAGGGCTTGATTGTGCCTCTTTCTGTCTGACGGGTTCTTCGGCCTTTGTGTTGAATTAGGGTTTGAAGGAAGAGAAGCGCATTTCGAAAGGTGTAGCAGAACAAACTTCAAAGGACGAGGATCGTCTTCAATGTAAAGCTTCTTGGCTAAGCGAGAGGGCAAGCCTGTTGAGTGAAGGCGAGGCATTGAAACAGGAGCTTCAGAAATGCAAGGAAGAAAACATTGCACTGAACCTTGAGTTGACTAGCATCAGTGATGAGAGAGCAGCTTCCTTGAAGAATGTCCAGGAATCACAAGCTCAGGAAACTGCCGCTATGAAGAGTACAATTGCAGAGCTGAACAATGTACAGCTTGATTTACAACAGCAGCTGCACAAATACAAGCAAGAGACCGAGATCCTCAAGAGCACAATTGCAGACGCTAATGGTGTGCAGCGTGCTCTACGAGAGCAGCTGCACAATTACAAGCAACAGACAAAGATCCTCAAGTCTTCTAAAGAGCAATCCGATGTTGAGGTCGTTTTTCTAAGCAAGAGTCTGGAGATTGCCACTGAAGAAAGAGAAGCTCTCCAAATTCAGCTCGACACTCTGCGACTTGAGAACAACAATCTGGAAGAGCAGCTGCACACTTACAATAAGGAGATGGACATCCTCAAGTCTTTCAAGGAGCAATTGGATGTCGAGGCTGTTTCTCTAAGCAAGAAGCTCGAGATTGCAACTGAAGGAAGAGATGCACTCCAAATTCAGCTTGACACTCTCAAACATGAGAACAAGAATCTGGAAGAACAGCTGCATACACACAAGCAAGAGACAGACGTCCTCAAGTCTTCCAAAGAGCAATTGGATGTCAAGGCTGATTCTCTAAGCAAGAGGCTTGAGACTGCAGCTAAAGAAAGAGATTCACTCCAAATTCGGCTTGACACTCTGCAACATGACAACAGCATTCTGGAAGAACAGCTGCACACATGCAAGCAAGAGAAGGACATCCTCAAGCTTTGCAAAGAACAATTGGATATTGAGTCTGTTTCTCTAAACAAGAGGCTGGAGGTCGCAAGGAAAGAGGTGGATGCACTCCAAACTGAAGCCAAAACGCTGCAACATGAAAAAAACAATTTGGAAAGCAAGCTTTCCCTGCGCATTGATGAGCTAGAATCCACGTTGTCAAGCAAACAGCAAGAGCTTAAAGATACAGTCAGTAAGTTAAAGGACAGCAAGCTTGCTTCAGCATTTCTAGATTCTGAGATGGAGAAGCTAACCAAATCTTACTTGGAGTTGAAGGAGGTCAATGAAAGCTTGCAGGTGGGCGGGGTTCAAAACTCTCACCATCTTCCTATTGCTCTAAATTCCTCATGCACCCATTTCCATTTCTTGCAGTTTCTAAGAGATCAGCCATGGCTCATGGGTTCAAACTCAATACTTTGCTATTGCTTGAATCTGGAAATGTGGCAAGTAGAGGATCATTCAGTTGTTGTAGAATTGTTTACACTAAGTTCTGTGAATGTGAAGATGTTTTTCAATATGCTGACAACAGTTGGGAGCTACTGAACTCAGTGTTTAGTAGTGATGGTACCTAGACATGATGATAAATGTGATGATGATCTCATAGTGTGTAAGAGATGTGTGGGATCCTTGGTTTTGCAGATCTTCTGCAATGAGAAGGTGATGGAGGCAACTGACTTGCAAGCTCACAAGGAATCCAGTGAGATTGAGCTGGACCAGCTTCGATCTTCTCTTCATGCAGCTGTAGCAGAGAGCATTATTGCGAAGAGCTTTGCTGAGGCATTAAAGGAAGACCTTCTGGCCTTAAGTGAACTGAGTTTCTCTCTGTCTAAAACTTCTGTATGTTGATGCTTTGGACTAAGGACACATCTTTGAGTGTTGTCTTCTTGGATAAGCAGTTCCTGAGATTGCTCTGTTTCTTCATCTCTTTGATACATGAATATTATGACTTCATTTTGGCAGCTCCTGTTGAGATGATTGAAGTGTGCTGTGTCTGCAGGTTGACCTGGAAAAGGCGAAGCAGGAGATTAGGAGCCTAGATGACACTCGGATTGATGCATACAACCATTCTTTAGACTTGGAGAAAGAGAACAAGGACTTGAAAGCCAAGGTGACAGGATCACAGGAACTCGTTTACAACTTGCAGCGTGAAAAGGAAGATGTTGAGACTACATGCAAGAAGAACTCTGATAAGTTGTCAAAAGCTTTGCAGAAGATTGCAGCACTGAAGGCCACGTCTGATATGGACAAGCAGTCATTGGGCAAGGGGCTTGAGGCAGCCCGAGCAGAGATTGGTTTACTGCAAGAAAATATCAAGAGTGGTTTGCAAAAGATGGTGGCTTTCGAGGCTTCAACCAATGCAGAGAAGAAGTTGTTGGGCGAGGAGGTAAAGATAGCCCAAGCAGAGAAAGAGTTGTTGGCCAAGAAACTTGAGATAGCCCAAACAGAGAGGCAGTTTTTGGCCAAGGAGCTTGAGGTAGCCCAAGCAGAGATTGAGTCACTGCAAGAAAATTTCAAGAGTGCTTCACAAAAGATGGCAGCCCTGGAGGCTTCAACCAACACAGAGAAGCAGTTGTTGGGTCAGGAGCTTGAGACAGCCCAAGCAGAGATTGATTCACTGCAAGAAAATATCAAGAATGTTTTGCAAAAGACAGCAGCTCTGGAGGCTTCAACCAATGCAGAGAAGCAGCTGTTGAGCCAGGAGCTTGAGGCAGCCCAAGCAGAGATTGGTTCACTGCAAGAAAATATCAAGAGTGTTTTGCAAAAGACAGTGGCTCTTGAGGTTTCAACAGATGCTGAGAAGCAGCTGTTGGGCCAGGAGCTTGAGGCAGCCCAAGCAGAGATTGGTTCACTGCAAGAAAATATCAAGAGTGCTCTGCAAAAGACAGCAGCTCTTGAGGCTTCAACCAATGCAGAGAAGCAGCTGTTGGGCCATGAGCTTGAGGCAGCCCAAGCAGAGATTGGTTCACTGCAAGAAAATATTAAGAGTGCTCTGCAAAAGACAGCAGCTCTTGAGGCTTCAACCAATGCAGAGAAGCAGCTGTTGGGCCATGAGCTTGAGGCAGCCCAAGCAGAGATTGGTTCACTTCAAGAAAATATCAAGAGTGCTTTGCAAAAGATGGAAGCGCTTGAAGCTTTGTCCAATGCCGAGAAGCAGTTGTTGGGCAAGGAGCTTGAAGCAGCCCTAGGAGAGATTGATTCACTGAAAGAAAATTTCAAGAGTGCTTCAAGTGAGAGCCAAATCCTCAGAGAAGAATATTCACAAGTGCAGAAATCTTTGACTGTTACTGAGCAGAGTCTGTCTGAACTGAAATCCAACAATGAAATGTTACAAATGTTGAATGCTGAGCTGCAACAGGTGAAAACTACACTGGAAACCAGCATAGTAAATCTGGATAATACTGCAGCATCTGAAAGATTGGAGTTGATGAAGTGCAAAGAGGAGCTTGTTGAAGCAAGGAAGGCACTGGATAAAGACATGGCTTCATCAGTTGACAAGGAAAAGACATTGAGTGAGATCATAGCTCAAGTGGATTCTATTAAGGATAAGCTCAATGCACCTGCTGTAAAGAAATCACTGCTCTCAAGGGACTTGTTACTGGCTGGAGCTGTTGCACTCGTTGCCGCCTTCAGCGCAGGATTATCTGCTCACAGTAGCTGTTCTGGAAAGTTCTAAAGATTTCAGAGTGCAAAATGCACATCAATTTTGGTTCTCTTTCATCTCATTAGTCTCATGAAGCCCAGGAGTGAGTTCACAAGACATGAACTGACTTCCCTGGCTGGTCTGATCCTTGTAGGTCAATGTATAAGTTGGGTCGGCTAGGTGGGAATGTATTGTGGTCAGACCATCAAGACAGGTTTTTTTGCCTGTAAAGATTCTCAGGTGAACTTTCTCTGTGAGAATGCCTGCCATTTTGTAGCTTAGTCTGAATATATATCATCTTCATGGTATAGAAGTTATCTGCTGCCTAATGCAGAGAGTACTGGAGAAGCTGAAGAATTTGTTCAGCAAAATAGACTACTAATGGCACAAAGGGTGAAAGGTTGTGAAGTTTTCTTTCACAATTCCTTTTTGCCACAATTATCTTTTTGGAATGCAAGCTGGAACTCTTCAGATTCTTCTGTGCTTGGTGGTCCTGCTTTGCATGAACATGCATATCAAGTCACCAACTGAATGAAATCGTATTGCTGTCTAGAGGCTTACAGGTCAATCAGGGCTGGTTTTGGTATCTTCTTCCTGTAATAGTTTGAAAATGCACATACAAGAGCCTCTCATACACTTGACAACTGGTACTATTTTGTCATCTCTTCTCCTTGGCTTGGATTGTAGTATGGAATGAAGAAATGGTTTTTTGGACTGTCATTTTACAGAAAGAATGAAACAAATAGGCTGTTAATTTAGCTCTGTAACCTTAACTTAAGACGGCAACACATGCCTTCCACATTGCTTTCTGAGCTGCGAGCCCCTTCTCCTTGGTAGTCATTTGCCAACTTCATCCTCAGAAAATTAGTTAGGGCTGCTCTGTCTGCAATGTCATGCCACAACACAGAACTCAATAAGTAGCAGAAGGTGAAAACAAAGCTTCTCTGTAGACCAATGGTATCTTGGGTGAAAATGCCAATTCCAAAGCTTTTGTGACAATCTGCAAAACGTTTTCAGAAGGTTTAACTGATGTAACCTATCCAACAGTATCATAGTTGTTGGGAGCTATGGAGCAGTGCCAAACCTATTCTTGAGGGACTGGAATCATGGAGAAACTTCTACTATCAGAAGGTTAAACTGATCTAACTATGCTGACAATATCATAGTTGGTCGGGAGTATGGCACACAGGCAAAACCTAGTTGTGGGACTGTGTGCTCATGCTGATGTTGAGTGATGAGGGGATCATGAAATGAATTCACCAACTTTTCACCCATTGGTCTCAGAAAATACTTGTTCCCTACACCGACGAGAATCAGAACAATTCATGTTGAACCAATTCTGACCTGATTCTGCATTTTGCATATAGTCTGCAACATACATTCACGGTGCATCAAGCATTGTCACTGTCAACTCAATCGAGCTTTCTTCAAATCTGCTGGACAAAGACTAGATATTGCGAGGGTGGATCAAAGTCTCTTAAGCTCTTGTTTACATGGTGAGATCTATACCTGTCAACAAATATTGCAGCAAAAGGGGGTTGCAAAAAAAGTGTTCCCTAGTAGAATGACTGCTGGGCATTCAATTGTGGGCTCCTTATAGACCACTTTCAAGTTCTCAGCTCTTAGCTGCGCTGGACTTACAAGGATGACAAACTTATTGGGTGCAACATCTTGAAGCACCATTGCCTGGAAGAAAATCTAAGAATGATAATGACATATGTGCCAAACATAGAGAAATGCAATTTGAGGATTCGCAAAATTGCCAAAGAAAGAAAGGTTGATGACTGAGTCTGCTAATGGGCTTCATCCCCAAGTACCAACATACATGTTATATCTGTTTCTCTCTTTCTGAGGACAGAGTGCACGCACAGCAAGAGAAGGCAAAAAGCAACTCACCTTCTCTTTTTGAAGACCAGCAAAAACTCCCAAACAATATTGCTCCCTGCAAATAGCAACCCATCAGATAGAAACAAAATTTCTTGAGAAATTTTTTTCTGGGCTCCATCTTCATCATACACAAGCAGGCAGCAAATGCAGCCAGAATTTGAGTCCTATGCAATATCGAGTGGCAGCATCTGAGAGAAGCCTATGAGGCCATCATACAGCCCATGTTGACACACACACCTGATCTTATTATGGTTCAATCCAGAAGACTAATTTATCTTCTCTCGATCATAGAAGATACACTCAGTTTCTAGAACCTCTTCCCACAATTATTGGGAGACACTCATAGTTAGATGTAAATATTTGCAGTTTGATTTCCAGTGATGTCCTGTGCATGAGAAGCTTCCCACAACAATGGCTCACCATATGTACCTTATCTTTGTACCTACACTCATGTGTATATATTTGCTACGTGCATTGTGCTAAATTATGTGTTGATCTTTGGCAAAATCAAGTCTAAGTATAATCCAATTTTTCGACATGGTATCAAAGCTTTGTAAGAGAGAAGAGAGCATTTTTTCATGAGAGTGGTTTGTTTTTCTTTAAAGATACTATTACTCCATCTAAGATAGGGAGTTGGGATCTAGTGTGAAAGAACGTGAACAAATCTTTGGGATTTGTTGTAAAGGACAATGTGAACAATAGTCTAACATAATGGCTCCTATTGTGAAATCTGAGTAAACATAACACGTTATGAGTTTCATAGAGATGAACAAGCTTGAAGGCTCAAACAATTACAAGGTTTGGAAGGTGAAGATTCACTTTGCATTGAAAAAGGAGAAACTTTGGGACTTGGTGTGGACACCTACACAAGAAGAGGCTACAACAGGCAAAAAGGAGCTGAAGGTGCTCAAGTGGTGAACCCAACACCATTCAACTTCAGAGCTCACCAAGACAAGGCAATGGCCATACTTGTCATGAGTATTAAGATGAGTTGTTTCCATGCATTGCAAATGTGGATGATCCCAAGGAGGTATGGAACATCCTCAAAAATTTATATGATTCTCACAACTCAACTCAATAATTTATTGTTGGAAAAGAAACTTTACTCCCTGCACATACAAAGACAACTCATGTTTCAAATTTCCTTAAGGAGATTAAGAAGATCATAACCCAATTAATAGGGACTAAAGAGATCATTCCTAATCATAAGATAGTGCAAGTGATACTCAATGCATTTCCATCTAGTCATGAGAGTTTTGTGAAAACTATGACAGTTTTAAACAAATTTCCATTTTTTGAGAAACTAACATCAAAATTGTTGTTGGAAGAATAACACAGAGATACAAACCAAACATTATTAGGAAACATTATTCCTTTAATAAAACTAGACCATGACTTGGAAAAGCCAATGCCCTTATCAATATCACAACAAAAAATGTTCATGAAGGAGCCAAATTTCCAAATGTTGGGTGTACATGATGTCTTAGGAAAGGATGAAGACATGGACATGGAAACTATCATGGACGACTAGGAAATTGTAACAATTGCAGTGAACACGAGCATTAATTATGTGAATGTCTTCAGCCATTGAAAGAAATCCCTTAATTTCACAAACAACATTCCAACGTCAACACAATGAAGGAAGAAGAAAAGGTTGAGGGAACTCAGTTGGAACATAAACCAAAGGAGATTTTTGAAACAATTGTGTTTGCTTTTGACCTTCCCAAGAAATGAAACACTAGTTGGTATTTCAATAATGGTGCATCCATTAATGTTAATGGAGAATCTAGCTAAAATTCAAAACTAATGTTGGTACAACAAACATTAAATCAACATGAAGTCATTCACATGTAATTCATGGCAAGGGAAATGTTGCCTTCAACCATAATGGAGAAAATAAAACATTTGAATGATGTTTTCTATGTTCTAATTGTCACTAAAATCTATTGTCTATTGGAGCCATAACGAAAAATAAATGCACCACGGTTTTTGGTCCAAAAAATGTTGGATTGAAGCAACAAAGAATCCTTTTGAAGTTCTTGCCACATGGACTAAAGACAAGATGAATGGTCTCTACAAGCTTGAGCACAAATGTCAATGAACTTGCTTGAGGATAATACTCCAAGAAAATTGTGGCATAGAAATCTAGGGCACTAACATTTCCAAGGATTACACACCCTTTCTACCAATGGACGAACAATTGGATTACCAATGCTTCCTTCCACATCACACATCTATGATGAATATCAACTTGGCAAGCAACATGACATGCTATAGTTTGAAGGGATGTTGCCACAAGAGCTATTCAACATAATGAATTAATGCATGTTAATCTTCATGGACCATTGCCATAGGAGTCCCTTTGAAAGCTAAAGTATTTTGCTACATTTATTCATTCTCTCAAAACATGAATTTACTTTCTAAAGAAAAGGAATAAAACGTTTTGCTAAATTAAAAATATTCAAACAATTAGTTGAAAACCTCACTAGAAAGAAGATCAAGATGTTGAGGGCTAATAAAGGAGGATAATTTGTTTCAATAGAATTTAATTTTTTTTTTCAAACCAATGGAATTCATTGTCCATTGACTATTGTTCACACTCCACATCAAAATGGTATAGATAAAAGAAAAAATAGATATTTTTTTAAAAAACAAAAATTATGTGCACAAATTGTGGTTGTCCCACCTATTCGTGGAATGAGGGAGTAAACACTACTACTTATTTCACAAACAAATGTCCTTCTAGAGCTAATAATGGACCCTTGTTAAAACAAGTTTATAACAACTCCCCACCTAAAGTTAATCATTTGATGATTTTTGGTTGTTTAGTAGATGTCCTTATCCCATACCATTATAAGCTAAGCTTCAACCACAATCAATGAAGTGCATGTTTGCCAACTACGATGAACATTTCAAAGGCATATATGTGTTTTTGAACCTTTGATTAAGAAAACATTCATCTCCAAGGATGTAACACTTGACGAATTGTGATTGGGACTTTCAATTTTGCCACTCAAATAAATAGTAAACAAGTCGAGCATGACAATACTATTGTTTCTTTTTCTTGAAGAGGAAAATCATGTGGAGCCAACAAATGATGTTGAAGAAGCTTAGGTCAAATTACCCTCGGAACAAGCAAATTATGTTGAAAAAACTAGGCTAGAATTCACTCCAAAAGGCCTCATTATGAATTAAATGCAAGACAAAATACATACCGCGTGTATTTTAAAAGACTTCAAATAGAATCTCTTCACGAGGACCACCTTTAGAGAGGATAAAAAATGTTTTTTTTCATTATAAAGATTACATGTATTTTATTGAATATGAAATCAAGGAGCCTTCTAATTATGATGAAACAATTTGTCAACATGGACGTTAAATAACAACAATGCGGGATGAATGTAATTCCATCATTCGGAATCATACTTGAGATCTTGTGGATTTACAACCATGCAAAACACCTATAACAACAAAATGGGTGTTTAAAGTCAAAAGGACATCTAGTGGACAAGTTGACAAGTGGAAGGCTCATCTTGTGCACACAGTTTTGAAGAAACTAAAGGAGTTAATTTCCAAGAAACCTTTGTTCCAACTATGAAATGGCCTACCATTAGAGCAATGATCTTGGTAGTTGTGTATCAAAGATGGGCAATAAGGCATTTTGATGTGAAGACATCAATCTTGAATAGAAAGTTGCACAAAGAAGTATTCATGCTTCAACCAAAAGGCTTTGTTGTGATAGGGAAAGAAGTTCAAGTTTGCAAGTTCAAAAAAAACATTTTATGGTTTGAGGCAAGCAAGTCAAAGATGACATTCATAAATTGATATCTTCCTTCAAAACTAGGGAATGACTAGGAACAATACAAACCAGAATCTCTACTCGTTAGTTTAAAATGAACTTCATGTCATCATAGTACTTTATGTTGATGACCTATTGATAACAAACCATGTATCCAAGTTGGTTTTTTTTTAAGTGTAGCTTGAAGGAATGTTTGAGATGTCTAAACTAAACATCATGTAACTTTACATTGGTGTTGAATTTGTTTATTTGTTAGGTGGAATCATGTTAGTTCAAAAGTCCTATGTGGTTACCATGTTGGAGAGGTTTAACATGAAGGATTGTTATTCTATTGTTACACCAATGGAAGAGGAATTGCAGTTGAAGTTGAACATGGAAGTTGTTTTGATAGATCCTAGTTACTACCAATGTTTCATGGGTAGCTTAATGTGGTTCATTCATACTTGATCGGAGCTATATTATGTAACGACCATGTTGAATCAATAAATGGCTTCACCACAATAGCCACACTTGGATGCTACACAAAGAGTTTTGCATTACATAAAATACACCCCTAACTTTGGAATCTATATTATTATTTAAGTTATTTTTAAAATGTATTACAAGTTTATATCTAGCATTTTTCCAAAATGAAACTATTCCAATGTTGTGTTATTAATGTTTGAGCCATCAAGGATATAGATACACATTTTTTGAAACTTAAATATTTCAATTATGACAATGTTAAGCCCTTCAAAAGGAAGTTTTTTCATATGTAGGTTTGGAGCACTAAAAACTTATTTTTCAATATGAATTACAAATGCATTTTGTGTTTGTAACATGGGAAAACATGTTTTAAACATTCTTCCAGGGAGCCATAAGAATGATTTTCAAAAATGAAAGGTCATGATTATACTTTATGTTTACTTTGTATAAAATGGGACAACACCAAACAAAGAAAATGAATGAAAGTAGGTTGGAAAAAAAGTAAACACAACGTCTTAAGCTTTTAGAAACTTTTTCATGTCATACTTTCTATGTTCATGTAGTTAAATGCTACTTTTCAAAGAACGTGTCCTATTTTTTAACCTCCAAAGTCAAGAATTTTATTTTTTTTCATTGGTGGGATACTTTTTTTTGGTCTACTTTAGCATGCTTATGCACAAAACTTCTTGGACATTTACATTTCTTTAAACTTACAAAATCTTTGGGAATAGATGATTACGTGAAGGAAACCTATAAATCTTAGACTTCAAAAGTTCATGAAATTCTTCAAAGCCTAGTTAGTTTTTTTTTGGTCATAAAGTAAACCCTCCAAATTCTTAATCTAGGATTACATTTAAGCTTTTATGTGATAGCTTAAAATAGAAATATGGTGTTGAAACCCCCCAATACCATTCATTAGAAAAAAGATTAGGTGTGAAAGGGGGTGTTGACATACACACATGATCCAAACATAGTTCAATCCAAAAGACTATTTTATCTTTTTTGATCATAGGAAGATATACATAGTTCTAAAACCTTTTCCCACAATTATTGGGAGTCATTCATAATTAAATATAGATATCTATAGTTTTATTTTTGGTGATGTCATGTGCATGAGAAGCTTCCCAAAATAGTGATTCGCCATTTGTACTTATTATTTTTGCACCTACATTCATGTGTATATATTTTGTTATGCACATTGCGCTAAATTATGTGTTGATCTTTGCAAAAATCAAGTTTAACTATAATCCAAATTTTTTATAGTTCATGAATATTCATGTGATACAATATACAGGTAATGGAATCTTCCACACCATCAAACTTTGGAAAAGCTTGAAGGTTGAATTGCTAGGCAAATGAAAACAATAAGTTTCCTTGAATCATCAAGCCAAATGATATTGATATGTGTTTTAAATGAAATATTTTCCAATTGTAATTTATTGATGCAAATTATGACACACTCCCAACCTCCTCGATAGACTCAAATGTGAGTTTAAAATGAAAACAACGAAAGAATAGGAAGTTGGGGGCACGCTTTTTAACTTGTAGCACTTTGGGGGTAGAGGGGCGTGCTGGAGCTTCGGGATGGGACTACGAAGAATGACAAGCAACTAATCATTCAGACGAACCTACACAAAACCAAACAACAAGTTGGTTAGTGCATAGTTGGAGCACTTTTGGTGCTAAGATGAGGCACGGGCAAATTCGGATTCATAAGACTCACAACGACCTGCACTTGGGGGAAGCCACCACCTTCCCCCTTATAGTATACTATGTGCCTCTTCACGAGGCCCACATCTGAATGGTATTTTGTCCCGAAACTCCCAAATTCCCAAAGTTGGGACTCTTGCAACTTTGGGGCCCCATAACTTTGTGTGCAGACCTCTGATTGAGATGAGGTTTAAAGTAAAGTTGTAGCCCTTTTCAAGAGCTTTGCAATGGTATGTTGTATGTCACCTGTACATAAGGAAATTGGGTTGATTTGCGACTTTTAGTGGTCGGGAGTCAAATTGCCAATTTGACTCCTGGCCTTTCTTTTGGCCATAACTTGTGTTTTAGATGTCTAAATGAGTCAAGCGAGCTTGGTTTAGGTTTGAATTAGTTAACCAAAAAATGTCTAAAATGAAAATTTTAAAAATTACTCACTTCACATATCTTGTCATCTTCCATTTGAAAATGATAATTTGTCAAAATGTTGATTTACCACATACTTACGGTCATAACCCCCAAAACACCCATTTGTGATATGATAATTATCAAACTCTTCACATGGCTCACAAACTTATTCCAATCATATGGAATCACAATGTTTAATAGACACTACAAATTTAATAAAGACTAACAATCATTTCAATCGTTTTAAAAGTATGTTTGCATTTTTTTAATACATAGTGATGTACATTTTTTTGCCACAAATATACTTTGGAACCTCATAATATAAATTGAAAAAAAAAAATTGTTTGCGAGTGAATTTTTTGTGTTATCAAGACTACTATGATGATGTTTTGTGTCAATTTGAATATGCAATCCTTTCAAGCTTTGGAATTTTTTTAGCATTTTTTCAACGATTATGAAATTCAGAAAAATCTCAAGCTTGCAACAATCCATATATTCTAGCATGTTACGTTGTTTAATGGTGTAACACTTAGGTGTAATTAAATTAGCTTATCATGTGTTGTTTGAATTTAGATCAACATTGATTCCTTTTTGTACTTTTGGAATGTGAATCAATTTATGAAATAGGAAACTAGATTTTGCAATACAATTTTAAACATCAAGGCAATGGTGAAATATTTGGATGTTACCAAAATGGGATTCAATCTTGTTGTTCATGACCCACACCTCCAAATACTATAAGTGAAACACATAGAATTGTTACAAATATCTTATTTTATAATAGGTTCCATTAGATTGTTAACTATAAATGTAAATTATCAACACAACATTACAAATGAGCCAACCACACATGGTTATCCATGACAAACATTCTAATTAAACATTTAAGTGTGGACATGGATTCAAGTGCAAATGTTTAGGGTCTTTGAAGCTTATGCCATCAATAAAGGTTATGAAAACCTTTGTATTTTCTTTATATTCCCCAAATGATTCAATTGACATTATAATAATTTCATTCTAAATTTTTCTCTACATATTATGGTTTCATGAATGCATTAGAGCAAAGAGGGAAGCCACAAGGTGAAGATGAGACGATTAAAAGAAATTGGGCCAAGAAAAGAATAATTTTTCTTTCAACTACTAGCAATGGTGGTCATTATTTGTTCAATATTATTTTGGACACTTTTTCAATTGTTATGCTTTCATCTTTTTTACTTCATCTTTCAGAGGATTAACGGTGGATAAGTTTTGTTGTTTGGTCACAAGGGATTCAAGTGGCCAAGGTAGATCTATGGATAGATGAAATTGCAATTGTAGGATACAAATTTGCAAGATAAGTGTTTTTTTTGTCTTAGTCTTTACTTTTTTTTTTCCAAGCTTGAAGGAGGGGCTATTGTGGAAGCTTTAACCCACCTTTGTTTTTTTGCATACATCATGGTAGTTTTGCAAGAACCAAGGAAACTTGAGATGAAAGTATGTTGTTTCTTCTTTGCTTGCAATGTATTGGATATTAAAAATAATTTGTGAAGAACATCAATTCGAAGTAGTGTTCATGGTTGTCGTCTTGCAATTTTTTTAAAAGGTTGACAATTAATGGTTTAAAGTCGTCTAGATCATTTCTAGTTCCACCTTATCTATCAAAAAATCTAGCATTCGATTAAACACATTTTACCCCACTTTGCAAATAGTAACAACATAACCTTCTAATTTTATGAATCATGCATATATGACAAACATATGTAGTCTTCATAACTTGTTTAAAAACAAACATTTTTTGAGTAGAGAAAAAACTTTTACTTCTGTAAAAAAACAAGATATGTTAGGTAACATAGTTTCATTATTGACATAAGTACCTAATGTAATGTTGCAAAATTCAATCCAAGAATGTAAAGAAGTTAAGGAAATCCAAGTTAGCTTAATGAAATTGAAATCTTACATTATTCATCCTTCCAATTTGTGAGGTGGAGTTCACAAACTATAGAAATCATAGTGATGCACCTCCACTTCGTCATATGAAATATATCAAAGTTAGAATAAAAAATAACCTTGTGTATGCATAATTCAATACATTAGGTGTAAAATGTGAAGTTTTGTGTTGAAATTGTCATTTATATTTGCTTAAACTAGTCATGATTGACAAAACAAATAGTAAAGATGACTATTGCCACCAACCAAATTATGAACTTAGATCATAACACGCACATTTGAACAACAAATCTTTTAAAAATTCAAGAATTATATCAAATTACAAGAAGATATCCTTTAAAAAAACATACAATAGAAACACATGACAAACCTCAAAAATGAGTAAAACAAAGCTCAAGATTGTTAGTCCCATAAACCATAACCCTTAAACTTTAATTGTATATCATGTTTGAAATTCTTAAAATTTCATAATATGATAGACTTAATACAAAGGAATGGTTAATTAAACTATTATAATCAACTCTATATTAGAATTATGAATCTATATTATATCATGATTATCGTAAATGTTGGATAAGAAAACCAAAAACATTTGAAATTTTAATGCCATATATGTTGTTGAAAATTTATTGTAATTACAAGGCATATACATTACAATTCATTTGATCACATCATGTTCATTTATTACATGAATAATCATATGCAAAAGATTACATTTTTACACTCATGTCTTTTATATTCATATGTTTTATAATGAAATTTCATCTAAGTTCACATAGAATTATTGTTATACCTCGTATAACATCTTTGTTTTCTACAATACCTTCATATGGTCAAAAACCTTCATGATTGTAACAAACATAATTTGACATAAATGCCCTTCCATAAAAATAAGGGTTCATGATTTGCAACCATACTTGTTGACTTCCTTAAAACCTTCGTCAAGCCTTAACAACAACACTACTCATCAAACTAGAAACCTTCATTATGATACAAAGAGATTTTTCAATATTAACATTTCAAACTCATATTTAATGGCTTTAGAGCTCCATTAACCTTCCAAAATCAACATAAATTTGGATCAATCATAAAGTTGGGTGACACATGTCATCTTCACATGCAAAGATTGTTAAAGTTAAAAATCAATGTAACAACCAAGCCCTTAGATTTAAAATCAGCAATGATTTTCAAAGCTCCTATTCGTCTCTACTTACCATTTTGAAATAATAAACATAATCAAAACAATAATCCTAAAAGATGCACTAGGGGTGTTCAAAGGGTTTTTACAAAAATTCATAGGATTGGTTGTTTGAAATTGAAATATAAAGAAAAGTTTGTGCAATTGTATTTGTGTCAATGCTCCAACAAAGGGGGTGTAATAGATTAAGTTTGTATTGGTTAGGGAGGTGGTTGCAACACCTCATCAATTCATCAAGCATTGTAACTTACTTTTGGGGTACTTTGGTCTTTCATTTACCCCAAGAAAATTTGTTTCATGGACAACTTAGAAGAGAAACTTTGGACATGTGGAAGTTACTTTCCAAGTTGTTAGGGGAACTTCCTCAACTTGGAAGTCACTCATCAAATTGTCATTTTTTTAAAACATTTAAAAAAATAATTGTTGTGCTTTATGTAGGGAAAGGTCTAGGTTTAGACCCTTCCAAATTTTTGGACCCCCCTCAACCCATTGGCCTTAGGGGATCTCAAATATTGAAAGGTGTAAACTTAGATCCTTCCCCTATACAAAAACTCCTCGATGATGATGCGAAATGGTAGTCATTTTCAAAGAAGTTCTACAATTTAATGTGCCTATAACCAAACAAATTGTTGGGCCCTTCCTTTAACAAGCAAGCAAAGGTGTGTCCATGGACAATGTTGGTAATTTGCTCAATACGTTACAAGAACACCAAAGGATGCATGGTAATTATACCTTTTTCATGCCGAAGGCCATGGAAGGTCCTCCCAACATGAACCTTTCAAAATCATGGTGGGCTTTTGATTAAGAAAGGCAAAGCAATCTCCTACCAAATGTTAGAACCCAACATCCTTGAGTAAAACATTGCTTACCACTCCAACCACACAATGACAATGAACTTCATTGGTGACAAGGTGCTTGAAAACCACATATACAAATTTGATGTAAGTTGAAGGTTCCATTATTTGGCAACTTGTAATTCAGTGACGATGAAAAAGCTTTTGATTCTCACATCTCAAAAGAACTTGTAAAGGACAACGATTTTCCAAGAATGGATTTTCATATTTAATCTAAACAAGCCCATAGGATTGAAGCTACATGTCTAGGTGACATTATGTATGTTCATGTTGGAGCTAACACCCTCTAAAAGTGAAGATAACAAGCTAGATCAATAAGATGTTGGGTGTGGACGTCAACAATGAGTTGAGACGAGACCCCCACTTTTGTGTTGCATTAAATTTGGAGGTATGTTGGGTTGTGCACCTTTTCATCATGGGATAGAAAGATGTTTTGTTCCTAATCAAGATTGATTATGAATGGCAACCTATTTGTTGTCATTATTTTTTACTCCTTAGTTTATGATTGTCCAATCTTAGTTGCAAGATAGAGAACAATTCAACCAATTGCTCCAAACACCTAGGGGCAAATTTTTTGGAAATTGGCTATATTAATTAAGGAAGGTGAGAGGATGACCCTTGAGCATGGAGAACAACTGACCAAACAAGCAAGTGATGAGGATGGTTTCACCAAGGTGTTGAGAAAAAAAAGGGTAGGGACACAATCCAAAAGCCCAATTTCATGATCAACATCGAAACCCTAAAATGCAAGGTAGTTATGACAATACAAGGATGGTGACGTACCATCCACTCTAGTTCCAAGTTTTACATAAAGACAAAGTAATGGGAAATTCAAAATAGACTAGAGATCCCAAAATGGAAAAATGGAGTCAAGATTTAGTGACTCCCGAAGTTGGAACTCCAAGTGACAAAGACAATTAGTTGGGTTTGATAACATGGAAGATGGTGACAATTTGGCAAAGTAACAAGAAGAACCAATGAACTAGGAGAATTGGTGAGCTTCTTTGGAGGGAAGCCAATTGTTGGTGCTCCAAAGTTGAGGAGGGATATGGTTCTAAATTGTAGCATGGCCAAGTTGGCAAAGGTGGCACATGCATCTTGGTGGACCCCAAATGGACCAAATTGGCTGCTCAGTATGGTTTGGATGTGGGAAGTACATTTCTAGCACCATTTAAAAGAGAACTTTGAAGATTCTTTTTAGCAGACTAATCAAGCTGGTCTGGTCATTAGAGAGCTATGAAGACTTCTTTAGAGCTGCTAAACCTTGAGAACCTATAAATCTTATTACTATTGACTAATGCAAATTTGGCAGAATCGGAAATATCAGAATCCACAAGAGGCATATGAATGAACTCAAATCTGCATTTCTAGCTGAGCACGCTTACCCAATTAGTACCCATTACTGCTGCTGTAAAAAACATGAGGAACGATTTATCCAACAGGAAATCTGGTCAAGAACATAAATCTAAAGCGTCTGCTACCTTGAAGCTATAGAGGGACTCACAGACCTTATGTCATCCTTATTCTTCAATCACACATATTTGAAGTTAAAGAGCTGACAGTGGAACCAACAAAAGCGTGGAATGAAGGGAGTTCAGCATCCTATCAAAAATGACATTATTCACAAGATATTTCATTCTAGTTTTCAGATCTGACAGGTTGATCTTGGTGTCAACAGTTGAGAAATTGAAGGACTGCAAGAAAAGGGAAGAAGATTTGTCAGCATACTTCTTTAGTGATTGAAGTACTTGATGACTTCAACTTCTCCAGAGAAGTCTTCAAGAACCCAACTATTCTCAGAGGGGACATCAGCAACTTGGCAACCCACACATAATTGACAAACAACAGCAGGATAGCTATCTAGAAGGAGCTTAGCCACTCAGAAATTAGAGAGAGAGAGGTACAATTGCAATAAAAAGAAGTGTAAAGAATTGCTGCCATGAATTTTATTGAATAGGTCCAGCCCCCATCTGTGCCTGCTACTTCATGCCAGAGCTCTAGCTCTAGCTTGAACCATTTCACGACCTTGTCGTTCAGCTAACTCCTCTGGAGTTTCAATCTCACTCAAAGCCTTGAAGACAGCTTTCACTGTGTTGTGTGGATGACGAGAACCCACTACCTTTGTCTTTACATCCTTAAACCCTGCCAATCGCAAGATGCCTCCAACTGTATGACTGGCCCTCATCCCTGTTCCTGACACAGCTGGCCACAAGTAGATCTTGGTCTTTCCATACTTTGAGGTTTTCTCATGATAAATTGTGTGGCCCTCATATCTCTCAAAATAGTGCAGATTGCGGAGTGCCCTTGAGTAGGCCTTGTCAACTGCTGCTGAGATCTCTGCAGACTTCCCCTTCCCGAACCCTGCAACACCATCATTGTTCCCACAGACCACCAATGCTGTAAAGCTCAAGATGCCCCCTCCCTTTGTAACTTTGCATGTGCGGTTAACATCAACAACCTTCATGTGGAAACCTCGCTTCTGGGGCCTTCCTTCCTGTTCTATATTGCGGATCTTTAGGGCCTTCTGCAACAAGAATCGTTGTCTCCTTCGGGGTGAACCCTTGAGTTGAGAGTCAAGACTAGACATTTGGCTGCTCTCCTCTGCAGAGCCAGTAATGTCAGAAGTTTCTCCTACTGTTAGATCATCATCTTCCTCTTCCAAATCACCTCCTTCCCTTGCTCTCAAGATGGGTTGTTTCTGCAAGCCACCTGCTGAAAACCATTGAATACCATAACCTGAGGAAAATGGAGAGGAGTGCAGCACTGCTTGGTTCATCAGGGAGTTGTTATGTCCTGCCCTCCAAACATTAAAAGCAGAGGTTTGTTGAAGACTGTGGAGAGCTTTAAGTCCCCAATTCACACTGGCATGTACATCTTTGTAGCAAACATTTCTTCCCCTGGCAACATTGAGGCTTAATTCTTGCAACTTGGCTGGCAAGTCCACAATGGTACCACTCTGACAAGATCCAACCATGGCATGAGAACTTTTAGTTGGTACAATCGATGTGCCACAAGTGGTGTAAACAGCAGGATGACAGTATTCAGAACTTAGGTTGTGCACACCAGATTCCAAAGCTGCTGCTATCCATGGAGGCTCAAGCTGCCGCCATTGGCAAGCTGGCCCCTTGACGAACCGCCATATTCTTGCTCCACTAGCACCCCTCCTCATGGTCGATATTCCCTTTCCTCTCCCAATGTGTCTTTGACCCTAAACCCTAAACCCCAAAAGTCATTCCGAGGCTAAACCTGATCTGCACCGAGATCAATAATCAGGAGAGAGAAAGAAAGAATTAGGGTTTCCAGGTGCAAGGACCTGGCATCAAACAAACCAAAGTCAGGCAGGTTAGCGGTGTTCTTCAATGAGCTTTTACACGATGCGTCTGCAACAGAAACAGAATCGAAGATCACGAATGGAGTTTTTATAAAGAGCTTACCTTTATCTTTTACTTTTTTTTGGTTACAGCAAACAGATCATCGTCAATGGAGTCCCCTCCGAATCACCTCTCTATTGACGAAAAAATCGTTGGTCTTCCTTCTCGGGTGGTGGTAAGGGAATGCTATCCGCTACCTCTTCAGCGAGATCGGCATACTCTGCAACGCGATCTACTTATTATTGCTGAGACCCTAATCGCAATGCAAATACAGGAAACGAAACTCGCACAATCTACCTCATAGAGCTCGACACACTTCCAATGGTAGCCCCAGGCTACAATGGAGCACGATGGTGAGAGAAGAGAATGGGAAAGAGATGCCTGCGTGACGAACAGGTTCTATTCCCTGGAAAGGCCACAAAACAGAGATTAGGGTTTTGTAGTCATCATTCCGTGGATGGAATCCCTAGAGATGCTTGCGTGTCGGACAGATTCTATGCACTGGAAAGGCCACAAAACAGCGATTAGGGTTTTGTAGTCATCATTCCGGAACTGGAATCTCTACCAACAAATCGCAGTTGTTCGATAACTTACAACTCCAACGGCGATCGAAACGTCCTGCAGAAAATGACACCCACAAGATATTCTGTATCAGAAAATTGCGGTCGGTCCAAAGCGGCGGAGGGGCAGGATGCCCATTAGAAAAACTCCGCTAATACTCAGCCTGGAAAGTTCCATGAAAGGAAGTTCTAAGCGGTAGGTTGTAATCGGTAAGCGGTAGGTTTAATCGGTCCGACGCTGGAATCTGTACCCAGCAGATGCAGTTGTTCGATCACATCTGCAACGGCGATCCTGCAAAACGACACATACAAGACATTCTGCATCAGAAAACTGCGGCAAGTCGAAAGCGGTAGAAGGGCAGGAATCACTAAAGACTGGGCCTGGAAAGTTCCGTAAGGGTAAGTTGTAAGCCGTAGGTTGTAGGCGGTAAGTTGCCTCATCTTCCTTTTCTCTCTCGCGCACGCGCGCTTTCTCTCTCTCTCTCTCTCTCTCTCTCTCAGCAGCGCTCTCTCCATTGCGGCCTTCCATTGTTGGGGATTAACTTCCTCCTACGAAGATTGATAATGACCATGGCGTCTTTGCTCCCCTCGCCGCCTTGCCAGAAGTTACGGAACGTGGAAATCTTTTCTGTTTCTGTTTCTTCTTCTTCTTCTCCGGTGTCTTCTAGGCTACCGTTGTGCTGCGTGAGAGTCAATTCGGGCGCTGCCAGTATCTCAAGAAGAAGGAGCTCATCATCATGCCTTTTGGTGGCGTCGTCTTCGTCCCGGTTTTTATCCAACGCTTTAGTTCATAGGGGAGGATTGTTTAGCGAGAAGGACTTGTGTGAGAGATTTAGAGCTCGAGGAAGGAGAATCGTGGAAGCCAAGAGTGAGGTCTCACCTCCTGTTTGCGATTATCCCCTAATCGGAGGTTTCGTTGCGGGCGCTGCGGCAGCAGTGTTATCTCGGACGGTGCTCTTTGCTGCAATCATCTCCGAGGCACTGGTACGAGCTGCGAGGAGTTTCGGACAAACCCTAACCGCAACCAAGTTGCCAGAGGTGAAGACACTAGAGGAGAGGACGCTTGTCGCTGCTTTGAAGGGAAGGCTGGTGGTTGCTGCTGCTGCTCCCCTTTTCTTTGCGGCAATCAGCCAACCGGGATCGGTAAGTACTCCGCTCACGGTGGTGGCAAGCGGGATGGCAAAGTGGCTGGAGCTTTACAGTGGTGTATTGATGGTTAGGGTTCTTCTGAGTTGGTTTCCCAACATTCCATGGGAGCGACAGCCGCTGCAAGCCATCCGCGACATGTGTGACCCTTACCTAAACCTCTTTAGAAACATCATTCCTCCTCTCTTCAACGCCCTTGACCTTAGCCCGATGTTAGCCTTTATGGTTCTTGGAATTTTGACCTCCATTTTGAACACAACTGTGCAAGGATGAGCCCATTTTCGGAGTTTTCTTGGAGAGTTTAGGGAGGTTGGAGAGTTTTAGGGTTACCTTGAATTTTATTTGTTTTTGCTATTTCGGCTGAAGATGTGTGGATGAGCATGTACTTGTAACACACTTTCTCTACTACCTGGATAGTACACAGCATACAAGGGTTTGAGGGTGAGTAGGTCTATTGTCTATTCCAAAGGTTGATGATCAGATCTGTTTGTGGAGCCTCTCAAGCTTTGTTTTTGCAAATAGTTGTAGATGGTAGTTTTTCAAGACTGGGATTGTTTCTTAAGACGTTCTTCTTTGTACAAACACATAAAATGCATCATGAATGACTAGTTTGATCAGATATATATATCAAACCCCTGATGGATGCTCGATTTTCAGAGTTTCTTGGAGCTTGGAACCCTTCTCCTGATTCATCAAACCTTATTGCCTTGTAAGGATCCTGTATTCTTCTGGTTGCCATGCTGTTAGCCATTGCAATTGATCTTGCTTCATGTCGAGTTTCTGGAAGTTGGAAGAGGTGAATATAGTTTGCTGGAGATGAATTCTTCTTAAGAATGAAACACTGCAGGACATCTCACAGGTGAGAAGCCTGTCAATGTTTAAGTGCACTGTAGAGCTGATTATTTTGCAGAACTTGGTGCTCTTGAATATTCACTTACCAATTTCCTTATGTCACTAGACAAAATAGCCTTTATGGAAAGAACCATATTTACAATAGAGGACTCTCAGTGAACAGCCACACAAAACCTATACTCAAATTATCTGAGGAAACTGCACAGTCCTTGATTGTTAGGTGCACTCCTGAACCCACTTCTTACTGACAAGAAGCAAATAATTAATCTGGTTCCAGATAGAAATTTTGTGAAGAAAATTAACTCTCACAGGAAGCACATGAAAATGCACAAGACCACCACCTGGTTTATAGTTTATACATACATACTTTGGCGGAAGATTTTGGCAGAAAAAGACTGAGATAATGACAATTTGCTGCTGTGCTTGAGGAAAGGACAAAAAATAAGGGGAGAAAAAGTAGTGGGATTTGAGATGAAGCATTACCTCCAGTATGAGAATCAAGACAAGCTTACTAGTACTAGGTACACAGCTGCAAGCAGGAAGATGAAAGAGATGAAGCCCGTGTCACATGGCACACAGCACACTCAATTATCAGGTTCGTTTTTTTATAAAATTGACACAAGGTGTGGCAGTGTAAGTTTTGGAGAGAATGGTTTTTCACTTACCAGATTACTCCCCACCCAACAATGTTGCATGGGCAAGGGCAGATCTCTGCAAACTTCTCTGCATCACTTGAGTTCACTAGTCTTGAAATGAGATCATGAAAAATATCTGACAAGAATGGAAACAACTAACTGTCAGATGGAAAAGGCAATGTAGCCTTTCACTATGGATTTACTCTAAAATAATGAATGAAGGGCAAATGGTTAACTGCTTTCATATTACAGATGTTATATTATGCCAGCATTAGAAGTCTATGATTCTGGGAATCTAAGTTCACTAAAAAATTATGAAGTCAGAATCAGGTCAAGCGAACATACCATATACAAAAAACATACAATTCATTACACCTGCATTGACCAATACAACACATGAGGTCCAAACCAACAGAGATCAGCAACAAACATGAATATCATCTAGACAAAGAATGGAACACCTGAGACATGATGCAGATCCATCATCCTTTCTACCTTGCAGTCACTAGAAAAAGGATATGATTCAGTAAGCAAATTGGGTAACTCCCATGCATTCCTTTCTGATACTTTTTGCTGCTGCTTCGTTAGTGATAGAGTGACTGACACATCACAAAATAAGCTAATAGTAGACTCTAGGAACTAATGATAGAAACCCTTGCGATGTGATGGGTGTCCTTTCTGTAACATATTAAGTCACTAGAGAATGGAAAGAGTACCCATGAATAAAATGGTGTAGCAAAGCAGGTTCCATGCTCTCAGGAATGTGAATTCTTGTAAGATCCAGATCACAACCAAGAAGGCAATGAACCCTGAAATAAGAGAAACAAATCATCAGACATTCAGGACCAACTCAGAGCTCCTTCAAAAACCAGTCACTTGTGAAGTATATCTTCATAAATACTGAAGACTTCTCCATACATTTGAGTTAATGTAACCTGAAAAGCATTGAGAGATAACCCAATAGCAGTCAATCCTAACAATCAAGTGTCTGTGATCTAGCTCCTACATAATTCAGCAGGTTTAGAACTGCAGTCTACAGACTGGTGCACTCAACAAAGATAACCAGACTGAAAAGGGCTTTGAACTCACCAATACAAAGACCTCAGAGAAACCACTGTTGCAGGAATGCACAACATGATACACAAGAAGGAAATGTCAGACAACTTCTTGCAAAGACTATGGCATTCAGGATATAGTTGAATGATATTCATCACAGGGGAGCCAGCCATGGCCAAGCCTGGCTTGACCATTCCATCCTCTCAGGTTGGAAAACAGGTTTCCAATGGATACTTAGTGCAGTGCAGAGTGGTCTCAAAGGGGCTTAATTGGATGTTGCTGCCACCAACATGAACTTTTTAGGATGGGAAAATACACTGATGTTAGCTGAATTCCACAATGAATGAAGGCACTGTTTGGAAAATCAGAAGGGGAAATTCTGAGCCTTATGTTCTTGGCAATGATGAGAACCACAACCAGGGCAGAGAGTAGAAGGGGGGCAGCAATTCTGAGTGTGATGGAATTTGTTGATGCAACAACCAACACCATACCCCAGAAAGCTGATCCAAGATCTGCAGTTGACATGAATCTCTTAGCATCTTTCCTCTCAATAAATGGACGATGAAAATGAACAACTGCAGAGAAATTCTGAAACAAATCTCCAAGTGAGAAGCCATTGTATCTTGTAAACACAATCTCCACACATTGAGGTCCAGGATAATTATGTTCAAAGACCATGGAACACTGTGTAGATGATGCAGGGGGGAGCTCAGCAACATCCAATGTTTGCAGGTCAGTTTTGAAATCAAAGAAATTCTAGCAATCAAGGTAGTGATCATTTGAAAGCTTACAGCCTGCTGGCAAGATGAACCACTGATAGCCTCCCCGTGTGTATGTTACCCCACCTTCATCAGCCTTGACTTCCATGCCTTCAACCTTGGTACCCCAGAATCCAACAAAAACCACAGTCAGTAATGAAACATGAGACACTTGAGTTTTGATCTGTAGACTATACACTCAATTGCAGGCTGCAAAAGACTTTTCCTTTTTCCACATTGCAGATACCTGCAGGAAGGGATGGAAATGTGTTTGAAAGGGGGGCTTTAAACAGAAGATGACAGAAGTGCAAAATCTGTCATCTTCTTCTCCTTAATCCTGCATGCAATGTTTTCAGCCCCAAAACTTTTCTTCCTCCTACATACATGTCTATCCCTGTCAAGCAGACCTATGTCCATCACACATCCATTTGTGCCAAAAGTCATTTACTCATTGTGTAAATTCTCTCAAATGGGGAATTCTGAGTTGTGCATGTGCAAGAAGGAAGAATGCAAACCCTTGCTGTTCATCATCAAATGAATTATCAGCATCGCTCACAGACCTTCTATCCAAACTGAAACCTCCACATTGTTTTTCAGATATAGTAACAAAGTCGCACCACATTCTTTTCTTGCTTGCTTTTTATAAAAAGATCAATGTGAAGGAATGGCACTCACCTTACCACCTGTCAGCTTGCAAGCAGTGGCGTGACTCGCCTCATGAAGAAAAACTGTAATTAGCTTGAATGGATCAAGCACCGGTGTTCTCCAGAACTGCAGTTAAAAAAACAACCCGGAAAGAAACCCTCATCAACACGCTAAGCATCAAGTAGTGCATCTCTGTATGTGGGCATGCTTCCCCTAGCTTCTTCATCCTGACATCATTCCCGAACTTACAGCGAGGATGACGAAGATGAAGACACCGACGATAACAATGAATAGAATTTGTTGAGAGCCGCAGCAGCTCGTCAGCTACCAGTCAGCTATCTTTTCCTCCCGCTGCGACCCCAAAATTCCAGCAACAATGCAGAAGGAATTTAGAAGATCTGAGTTCCGGCAGCGACTAGTCAGTCATTCAGAAAAGAATTTGCACAAATGCTCCCTCACATTATTATTATTATGCAAATCTCTTGTCCTGCACCGGTTGCACCTCCAACCTCCTGCGTCTTCCGACATGCACAATCTGCGCAAGCCCTGGCGCGAATCATCGAGGCCTGCACGCGGAGAAGAGAAAGTTCGAACTTCCAACCGGAAAGAGCGATGCCGATAACGACGACGACAACGGTCCGGTGCAACTGGGCGACGAAAAACCCGGACAGTAGTAACTCAGGGTTTTTTAAAACTTTTTTTAATAAATTTAATTTTTAAAATTCTAAAAATAACTATATTTGTAATGTAGCTGAACTGGCGATCACCATAATACATTTTAGCAAATTTTGGCTATATACAAATAAAAGTTAAAGTTAAAGATTCCTTCACTTTTTTGGCTACTATGCTAGAATCCAATAGAGAAATCTGGTGATAATTTTTTTTATAAAAGCCTGTAAATATTTGATGACTATAAAACCATGTTGTCAACAAGAGTGATGACAGTAATCTCAAGCCCTCTCTTGATCCTAGCAATGGTTCTACATTACGAAAAGGCTTGACCTTCAACATATGCATGCAAGTCACAAACAATTTCAAAATGCACACACTTATTTCCCATTGAGATCAAATTTGATTGAGCACCAAGAGACCTTATAAAGGCAAAAATGTGTTATCAAAGAAAAAGTGATTGTTTCAAGTGAATTGTAAAAAGAATCATTTTATATGTTTAGTTGTGTGTGTTCATTTAAATATTCATAAAGCATTGCCAAAATTTGTTGGCTTTGCACATAGGGAAGAAACTATCCATCTATGCAAAGATTTGGACTTGGGGATCAAAATTTTGCTCACTCATTGGCCAATGTGAAGATGACAAGTGTTCACAAAATGAAAATTTTCAAATGGATGTAATTTTTCATGTTTGGGTGGATGTAACCCTAAGTACATTAGGATTGTGTATTGCAATACTAATGGATTTTTTTGTTGGATTTCGCTATGGATTTTGTTACATTTGCACGACAAAGCTTTCTTGAAGCATGTGAGAGTCTAGTGATGGTTGTGAATTAGACGATGACATTGAAACATAGGCCACAATTGACAAGGCAACAATTGCATGTGGTGTGTTCAACAATGTCGAGGGTCGCTTCTGCCTTGCGCATGATGAGGAATTTGTTGAAAAAAGATATGTCTTCGTTCAAGCTCTTGAGGAATGTAGTGCTAAACTATTTGGCATTAACCACTTAGGCTTCCAAATTGCTTGTAAGTTGGACTCCATTGCACCAAGCTATAAGTGTAATTGATTTAAGATTCATACACTTGTTTATGTTCAACATTACTTCCAAGTATTGAACCCTGCCATTATTTTTTCATATTGGAAGCAAGATGGGTTTTTTGGTACATTTGATGAATCACCCAATATAGTTTTGTGATCAATCAAGGCCCTAAAAGTACATTAGTTAGGTTAACAAAAAGAGATAGGAGGTGGTGCGAAATAGGGGACTAAACAAGAAGATGTTTAAATTATCAAACAAAATTTCACCTATGTGGACATTGTTCTCATAAGGGCTATTTGAAGTGCATTTGACCAATCTAGTTGTGGTCCAAGAAAAGAGAAATGATCTCAATATAGTATGATGGTGAGCAATGTGTAGGCATTTGTTGGGGTGGCTAAGAATTTACATGCCATTGTGATTACATTTCATGGCATTTAGAGAACTAGGTTAATATCATTGTCATGGACCTTTCATGAGAAAGTTTGATGGGGTTCATTGTTTGCTAACACCTTATGTTGTACGAACATGATTTTATTGAAGTCGTTGGTGGCTGATGTGTTATCCATCTTCAACTATGAGATAGCTTGGCATGCCTTTATTGCTCCTTTCCAAGTCGTTGTAAGGCATGCCAAGTTGGCATTGTGGTTAATGACAATTGAAACATTGAAGGGTGCAAATTTTTTGAAGTGTACCAAAATCTTGTCATAACGTCACCACTTTCTATCTTTTTTACCTAGTCCATATTTACCATGTAAAGACACATTTATGGATGATTATGATGGAATCTATAATTATAATAGTTTAAAATATAGTCCTTTTAAAAATTTTGACAATTTTTAATTCATTATTTTTTGTGGGGATCAAAATATAGGGTTAAAAAGGATTACAATAAGGACTAAGTCCTTTTTGTCTTGTGTGGTACACCTTAAAGGATTTTCACCCTGAAAATTTAAGGTTTTGTAATTGATTTGTTCAAATGATTCATGTGAAGCTTGTTGTCAAAATTGTTGTGAGGTAAGATCTTATGCCCATGTAGCTTCATATTGGGTGAATGGCTACACCCATGAAAATGGAACATGTTGTAATCATGAAGTGTCTAGGGAACCTATTTGATCAAAACTTCAACATGTGCCTCATTAACTGGATATAGAAATCTACAACATGTAGAATTGAGTAGAGGATTTGTACTTCAAGTAGCTTGATCTCAACTATCTAGGTGTTTCAAATGCAATGGTACAAATTCTCGTTTATCAACACTTTGATACTATGCATGTAAACTCTATGCCTTTAGCTTTAAGATAACCTAGATTCATAGAAGATTTGCTACAACCCAGGTCATCCTATTGTGGTAGGCAAGATCAAATATTATAATGATACTTCATGTTTTGTTGGTTCCAATTCTTAATTTGCTAAAGGGTTATGAGATGAGTTTCTACCAAAATTTAATGCATCAAAGTATGTGAATTTGTGTAACTCCACATACTATGATTATGTGTAACTAATTTTATGTTAGTCACTATAATTCCTATGGTCACTTATGTGTATCATTAATTTGAATTTGAATAGTGGTCCATTTTCATGGTAGATTGTAGTATTTTCATTGTTCATTATAGTACTATTGAGTTGACATTGCCAAGGAATCAATTTAGGGATGATCTACTCCTCACATCTAATTTTTTCTCTTGTCCAGTGACATATCAAGGTTTCTGTTATTAAGGAGGTTGACCATGCATCTTTTGTTGCTCACAATTTGACTTCATCTGACCTTAATTTCATAACCAATTCTAAGACACATCTTTTTTAATTATTACATTTTGTGGAATATAAATGTTACCTTCCTTTCAAGGAACTCATAGCATCTATTGTGACATGTACACAAAGGCTTTTATGCAGCATATCATAACACATCAATGCGGGAATTTATTGTTATTGTAGTTCAAATTGTATTACAATGAAAGAATGAACTAAGAATATTAGTGATAAGCCATTCCATGGGAGGAGCTATGGCCTCCTTGTACACATTTATCTTTTTTCATCATTATTTATAAGGTAGTGGTTGGATGTTGGGATGAATGAATTTGAATTTTATGCAATTTGTTACCAATTTGTTGAATTCTAGGATGAGCTTGCATAAGAGCTGTGTTAAACTTGTAACATTTGAAATTGGAATATTCAAAATGACCAAGCAACATCTGGTACAAACTAATCAATCTCATCGAATGACTCTCAAATGTAATGATACACAATAGTTCAAGATTGCAAAGATGCTTGGAAATTTATGCATAAATCATTTGTCCATTCTTGCATTAAAACTTGACCATGTTGTTGTCAAGTTTGACATATTAGAAATGTTTCTCTAGTTGATGACAACCTTGAAAGAGGAAGTATCCAATCATACCTCACTCCAACCTTTTTCCAAAGACATAGAACATATCCATCTTCTGTAGAAGCTTGAGAGAGTTTTTCAGAAACTATATAAGCAAGCTTTTATTTGTTAGTGTTATTTTGGACAAACCATTGTAGGTGATACAAATAAAGAGGATGACATTGAATGAAGAATTGAAAATAGCAAAACTGGATGTCACAAGAATGAGAGAAACATCACAAAAACAAGAAGCAAAACTCTCGAACATGACTCAGGATAAAAACAAACTACAAAAGTTGAAAATTAAGCTGGCACTTGAAAATGTGTCACTGAAGGACTTTGTTGACACACTCAAAAACAAGGTTGAAAACCTTGAAGCTAATCATGGGAATGTAGCTATGGAAAAGGTTTCGCTCATAAAATCTTTGGCAAATTACAAGGGCAAAGTAGGGAAACTTGAAGTTGAGTGTGAAAACTTACAACAAAGTCATCAAGAAGCACTTGAAAAATAGTGGGATGTTTTTGAGGCCAAATTGAAAGCCTTTGAGAGCAAAATGGAAGAATTGGAGGCTGAAGGAAGTACTCTAGTGTAAAAAGGATAGCTTTCTTTTCAAGCTTGGTTTTGGGAAAATGTTTGGTTTTGGGTTGGGGTTGTGGTGATTATTTGAAACCTAATCTGGACATGTTTTTCTTTAAAACATCTTTTACGGGGTCAAGTTTTATTAGCATATGAAGCGATTAAAATGTTTGGTTATGAAAACATGTCATGGTGTAGGACCTATTGGACAATTTTGTTTAAGCGATGTCATCAAATGTTGTAATCAAGGAAAAAAATGTGACTAATGTTCAAGGTCTAGATGCCAAATGGCTCACGTTTATTGGATGTAACATTTGTTGTTGTCCAATTGCAACTTCTTTTTCACCTGCCATTGTTAAAGGTTGGATGTTTCAATGATTTAAAAATGGATATAGTCCTTTTGTTACTATTGTCAGCTATTACAACTTTGGAAAATGTAGAAGGTCAGGAATGTAAAACAATAATTCTAGGCCTTATGCAATTGCTCAAGTATGATGATGGCACACCCACACCCTTGTTCTTTAATTTGTACTTGGTTCTTGCAAAATTATATAGAAGGATTGATTGTTTGTCATTTTTGCTTCCAATATCATCCCTAGAGATGTAACTTCATTAATAGCTAAAGGTCTTAGTAATCTTGCAATCAATGCTGCCAACCATTTGTCTGGCACTAACACTTGTATAATGTGGTTGTTTGTGGTGATGGAGGCTTCATGTTAAATTTTCAGGAATGATTCTAGTTTTTTTTTTATCATTGGGTCTTAAAATTAAAAAGTGGGCATTGGAAATATTTATAGTTTAAATAATTCTCTACATTCCCCTTTGTCCCATTGTTGAACTTTTGAAGTGAGAATGAGTTGTAAACATGTTGCAAAAGTTTGAAAGATTAAGCAAAATAGATTAATTTTGCTAGGAACTAACAGGGGCATTACAATGTGTAAGAGAGAAGTTTATTGAACATTTTGATGGTTTTTGTAGGAAATGGAAACATTAGTGCATTTAAACATTAACTTGATTATTGTTGTTATCAATGGTAATGGCATTTCAATTTTTAGTATTAAGACATTTCAATTTTCAATTTTTAGTATTAAGACATTTCAATTTTCAATTTTTAGTATTAAGACATTTCAATTTTTAGTTTCTAGTATTCAAACATTTAAGTTTTTAGTTTTTAGTAATTTGATTCAGTTTTTAGTTTTCAATATTCAATATTTAGACATTTCAATTTTCAAAATTTCAGATTTTTTGTAGACATTTCACAAAGAGATTTCAAATTTTAATTTTTAATTTTCAACTTTCAATATTCACACATCCAAATTCAAACATTTTAATTTTCAAATTCCACAAGTTTCACATAAATATTCAATTTTCAATTTTCAATTTTCAACTTTAAGTATTCACACATCCTAATTTAAACATTTTAGTTTTCAAATTTTCAAATTCCAAAAATTTCACATATAAATTTCAAATTTCAGTTTTCAACTTTCAGTATTTACACATTAGAATTCAAACGTTTTAATTTTCAAAATTTTAGATTCCAAACATTCCATATGTTGTAGTACCTTAGTAGGTTTGGCACATGCCTCCCAAACAATAATTAATTTTGAATATTCAAATTTGAAAAATAAAATACTTTTAAAGATTCTTTATTTTCCTTCCTAAGGAATTGGTCTTTGGAATAAAAAATTGATCATGGTCAAATAACATTGGGTAGAGCCATCATGCGATGAGTTGCTTGTTTAATGTATTTGTAGATGATGTTATAAAACAAATTTGTTCCCCACAAGAAAGTAGTGTAATTTCAAAAGAGAATTACCCACATCTTTGAAACAAGTGCAATTTTGTTTTGAAATTGCATTGCTCATCTTAAATTTTCTAGGTTAAAGTTTTTCTATTTAATTTATAGTTTTAAAAAATCATTAGAAGATATTTCAAGTTTATTGATAATATAAAAATACGATAAGATTTCAAGGTTCAACATATCACTATAAAGAAAAATACAAAATGTAAGAAATAAAATCAACTAAAAATATATCTATCTAGATATCAAAGAATTGTTGATTAAAGGCATCAAAAATGACAATTACAAAGTCAAAATTTGAATGTAAAATACATGTATCATGTAAATTGAATTTACAAAAATGTAAAATGGTCAAGTAAAATGTCTGCTAAAATGTATTAGTGTTTTGAACTTGAAAAGAAAAAACATTATAGAAGGCAAACTATGATAAATGTAATCACCCAAAAGGTGGACCTTTCATTTTAGAAAGTAGGTTTGCTACCACATTAGGATTAGATATTGAAAGGGTTATGCGATAGTTTGTAAGGTTGAAAAATTAATGACCTCCAATGTGTGTTACAACAAAACCCTTCTCATATTTACACATCATGTTTTTCAAAGTAGAGGACCCCACAAAAGAATTCCAAAATTCCAAATTTTGTTCAATATGAGCAAATGGAGTAACCAATTTGTTAGAAGTAGTACTACCAACATTTTGCAAACATGTAATTGTTGTAAACTTGGCCTATTCAAGTTGCATACTTGAGCTTGGTGCCAAATTTTCTTTATTGGACTTATGCATTGCATCTATTGTGGTTGAGCTAGATGTAGATGCATAAGATAGTTGCAAATGAAAACAAAGCAAAAGTAGTACCTAAATATGCAACAATACAAAAGACATGAAGGTTAAAAAATCTAAAGTTCAAAACAAAAACCATGACCAAAAGACCAAAAGAAATAATTGAATTACTTTAAGTTTCTTTGTGCATGTTCTATTCATGGGCAAAGGCTTCCTCATATGTAAGAAGGTGAATTCCATTTAATTCTTCGAAGATAATACGCTACAAGGCATGACTACAAATGCCTTGATATGTTCAATCATACTTAACAACACAAACAACAACTTATCAAACAATAGAGAAATTCAAAGAAACAATAAGGAATGACAACACAAGAAAGCTAACAACTAATAAACTTATTTTGCATAGTTTTTGGCATTATAATGGCCCAAAATTTTCATCCCATATTCTACTAGCACTAATGATTTTGCCAGTTTTGAAATCATAATGCCCCACTTAGTCTTGTTAGTAATTTGCTTACCTTTCAAGGTTGCGATATCATTTATCAACTTCTTGCTTAGTTACCCAAGAATGTTCCTCCCCACTAAATTTGCTTTGTAATTTTAAAGCCTTTGAACTTGGGCATTAGGAAAGGTGGATGAAATAAAAGCACATCATCAAATGTAGGTTGATACAAAATCATCACTTTGTATGTCTTGATAACATTTATAATGTAACAATTTACTATTGGTCAATGGTGTTCCATAGCACAATGATCAATATCAAACTTCTAGGTTTTTTATTGACCTTGCTGGTATCTACAAAAAAATAAATCAACAATGGAACATTTCAATATTAGATAATAAGACAATCCAAAAAAATTGAACACCAACAATAAAAAATCAAAATAGAGATAGAAGACATTACTTAAATAATGGATTGAATTCATCTTTGTGAAGAAAGAAGTTGGTATTGTTGACCTTCTTTAATTCTTGGGCTCCATAAGTAACAAAGTTTCTTGTGCAATAATGACCAAAGCAAAGGTTGACACCATGAGGCAATGTTACTTAACATTTTTCTTGATTTAACATGAACCTCTTCTCCAACAAGGAAAGAACATCTAATTGTGTTATTCCATTCCCAAGGCCAATAGCCATAAATCTATCAATGGCTTCATTCATAGCCAATTTCACACTTTCAAAGGTATCATTGATGGGTGTGTTGAATTTTGAACCCAATTTACTAATTTCTACAACTAGAGTAGCCTATTTTTATTGTATAGTTCTATCAAGCACACAAAATAGACTAACCATGCTACGAATAGGCCATAAAAAAAACATTCATATTTTAAACAAATTTCATTCAAACAAAAGAGCAAACAAATGAAAGAAACACAAGAGCAAAAAAAAAACCTAATAGTAGAATAAAATTCCCCATTCTTTATTGTCACTTACAACAAAAACTTTAAAAGATAATGTACAAGTAATTTTGGTTCAAAAGCATGTAATTCAACAATCAATGATGAAGTATCTAGTTTCTTATACTTACGCCATGCATTGAAAATCTTGGTAGCCCAAATCTTGGATTGAATATTATAACATTATTTGCTCAATACATGTAACTTATACAGTTTGAAGAAGTTTAAATATTGTGTTTAATACTATGATCATAATTTTTTAATTAAAAATATATACATTGTTAAATGTAATGATTCTTTTTTTTTTAAATCAATTTTTGTCAAAAAAATATGTGGTGAAAGCAAAATAAAGAAGAAATAATCATAATGCACTGAAATGTTCATTCAAGTATGATATGTTACATTGTAAATATTTTTAATTGAATATAAACACATTATACAAAGTTTAATTTGAATGTTTTGCTTTATTTCAAATTTTTTTGGGTTGATTTATGTGGATTGCATCATCAAAGTTTGCCACAATAAAATGTTGTGTTCAACCTAATTTGATGTTATTTTGCAAGCTACAATTTGCAAATAACATGTTGAAAATAAAAATATTGGGAAAGGTTGACTTTTATGTAAAGTTGCAACTTGTGAAAAAGGCGATTAAACCAACAATAACCATCATCAAGCTAATTCACCTAGATAGCATCAAGTTAGAATCTAACTTAGTACCACCTACTTAACCTTAAAACTATGTTTAAAAAAATAAGTCGAGTTCCATGTTTCATGTCAATTGTCCACTTATTAAAGCTTATTGTGATTCAATTCACAACCTATTCAACTATTGTAGAGTAATGCTATTACATTGGTCACTAAACACATTTCATTTGAATTTAGTTTTGTAAAACTCAATTGATAAGTGCAAACAACTTGTTGTTTGTTAAGGTATGCCAACAAGTTTTTCAACTTAACAATGTGTTTGAAATGTGCATTGTGAAAATGAAAAAGGGATGCAAACATCGTATAATATACAAAAAAAATGAAAGCCTTGATTTTTATCATGTATCATGCGTATATGAACATGAAAGTAACATCAAAATGGGTGGAAGTATAATAAAAAAAGGTGAACTTGTATTAAGTTCATGAGAATCTACTTGAATAAAATTATAAACAAATGAACCTAAATGTGCATTTGATCCACATGATACTATATTACCATTTTGGCTATTTATTATTGAATATATATTTTTTGTAACGCGCTCCCAAGTTCCTAGTTAGACCCAAGATGGGTATAAGTTACCCACACATCGGAATTGTGAGGAATTCGAAACACATTCCCAACTTTCAGCACTAGAAGGGGTAGAGGGGCGTGCTGAAGCTCCCGAATGGGACTAGGAAAAGTGACAAGTTTTAGTTGCTTACTCAAACCTACATCAAACCAACCGATAAGTTAGTTAATTCACTTTCTATAGCACCTTTGGTGCTAGGACAAGCCACAAGCAACTCTGGACTTGCATGACTCACCACGGCCTGAACTCGAGGGAAACCACCACCTTCCCCCATATAATATTATCTGCGACTTTCCACGGCACCTACATCTGAATGGCTTTTTGTCCCAGGACTCCCAAGGAGGAATCTCGAAATTGTCCCAGTTTGGAGTCCCGGGACTTTGCGAGGTCATAAATATTTGCTCAGACCTCTGATTAGGATGAGGTCTAAATCAAACTTGTAGTTGTCCTTGAGAGATTTCCATTGGTGTATCATACTCCACCTGCACGCACCGAGGTCGGGTCGATTCCCGACTTTTAGTGGTTGGAAGTCAAATTGTCAGTTTGACTCCCGACCCTTCTTTTTGCCATAACTTGTGCTGCAAATGTCGAAATGGCCCATGCAAGCCCATTTTCGATATCTACACTTTGATAACTTTTCAATGATATAAAAAACACCCCAATGCAAGGTGTTTTGACCCCTGCAATCGAACTTTGAAGTTTCAGGAGTCTCGAAGGACTCCCAAGTCCCAATTTTGGGAGCGTGAGTTTCATCCTCACACTCTTTCAAAATAGGGTTGTGACATTTTCACTTTTTCATTTTAGTAATTATTTTTTTTTAAATTAGAATATTTGGCTACAATAAATGTGATTTTTAAAAAAAAAAGGGTAAATTAAGTGTTGAATATGGTTATGGTAGTGTTGGTTATGTTTGTAACTTCTTATTCTTGAACTTGAACTTTCATTTGCAATGTTTTCACCTCAAACTCTCATATTAAACTTGTTGAGATTCCCCATCTTATTGTAGCCTACATATTTGGTTTGAAAATTTTGTGCAAAATGCTTAACAATGAAAGACAAATATTCATTATAATTTCATTTCAAATAATTTCAATGGAAAAGAAGATATAAATTGTGAAAAGATAAAACTTGTAGAAATGTTAAAGAGTGGTAACAACCATGCCTATTAATCATCCATTGTGCAAAAAGAATCAAAATGACTAGTTGGAAGATCAAGAAAATAACAAAATCTGAGACTTTTGAATGAACAAGATATCAAGAAAGAGGTTGTTGAAAGCAAAAGACCATTAAAATATAGTAAGAAAAAAAGGGAGTATCAAAATTGGACGTTTTAATCACATATGGGGCCACTAATTTTAGTAGCAATGAAAAGATGTGGAAGGAATAGATCTACTTTTACATTCTTGTAGACTCTAAACAAATCATCAAGTGCTCTTAGTCCATATGCAAGACTAACTAGTGGAACAATGTGGGAGTGGTTTACAAAGGATGGGGTGTTGAAAGAAAATTACATTCAAGCTATGGAATTTGGAACAACAAAGAAAAATCCCAAACAAACATGCCTAAATTCAAGGAGAATCCCAAGTTAGGAGATGAAATGGTTTCTCTTGCAAAAAATGAAACAACTTGGCCAACCATTATCAACATGTATAATGCAACCCACCCACAAAGGTATGATATAATCCATTGTTCTTGAATTCATTATACCTTGATGTGAAAGGTTTATTGTCACAAGAGAGTGGTCTAGATCATTCATGAAACAATACATGTGTTGGACTTACCATGTGACAACCATTGTAGTAAGCAAACTTCCATCAAATTGGCATGTTCAAGGTTGCACCATGGTTTACAAGGTTGCTTATTTAGTGAAAGCATATAATTGCATTCTACCAAGACCTGTGTGAATGGTGGTGAAAGAACTTGTGAACCAAAATGAACTAAACATGTGCAACTATTAGGTTTGGAAAATATTTGAAGCAAATCATGATGGTGGTATTTTCTAATGCTGCAAAGGACCTACTTCCACCATAAATGACTTTACTAGCATTCCACCTAAAACATTTCCACCAAAACCAAGGAAATAGAAATTGCATCAAAGATGGTTGGGACCTCATGATCACCTTTAGTGAAAACTATTGGTCAGCCTTGGAAATATTCAAAAAAATTGTCACAAACATTTTTGTTCCCTACTTGCAATCACATATTCAAATTTTAAGGTTAAAAAATGATTAAAAGATGGTGTGGATCAAGATTATTGAATTGTTCGTTTCAATAAAAAGTTTTTTAATTGGATTAAAAAAATGTAAACATCTTACTAGTATTTGTTTTAATTGTTAATTACATAAGTGAATTTCAACCAACATATGTGATTTTGTAGAAGCCAATCAAACATGCATTCAAAGTTCAATTTAATTCTTGGACTTCTTTAACAATCATAGACCAGATTGGTGATGGGCAAAAGCCAAAGGTATATTTCAAAATGGCCAATTTGAAATTAAAAATTTGTGGTTGGTTACATGAAACATGAAAGCCATTAAGACAACAATTATCAAAGGATGGGACAAAATAGGTATCATTAAAACTTTCTTACTTAAATTTTAACTAGTTATTATGGAAGCCAACATTACAACATCACTTTTCAAGGAAACAATATTTGTAGAAGAAACAATGGGAGTAAGTAAAAATTGTTATTGATCCAACCTTTCCAATGTTAAAAGTTATGGATAATTGTTTTTGACTTACACCTACACCGCGATCCACAATTGTAAGGCCATTAAAAATAATATATAAGTTGCATGCACAAACTAGGAAGAAAAAAAGTTAAACCAAGTATGGAAACACACATTTGTTGATGGCATTACACAAGAAGAAATCTTGTTTTTTTCCACCACCCAAATTCATTAGGTTTTTAGTGAAATAGGACAAAATTGACTAATATGCAACATGTATGATTTTGTAAACAATAAAACAACATGGAAAATATTTGGGATTGAAAATTTGAGAAAAAAGTTTATTCTTAATAAGTAAAAATTTAAAATTTAAATTCTAATAATTTTAACCTTAAACACATAAATTTATCTGAAAACATTTAAGCTCAATATTTTGAAATCATTATAAACCTTATCTAATGTTTTTGAAAATTTAAATAATAATGATGTAACCAAGGGTTTTTTTGGTGGTGAATTTTCACAATTTTGCAAACATAAAAAATGCCATCAACATCAACAAAGGATTTTAAAGTTTTTTTTAAAATATTTATTTTAATTAAAATTTTATGTTTTTAATTTCTTAAAATGATATAATTTTACAATGTGTTTTAGGACTTGTAATCCAATTATTAAAATATATTAATTAATAATTTATTGAAAAAATTATCAAAAATCTATAAAAATTAAATTTAAAAGGTTGAAAAATAACTTGAAATTGTATTTCATGAATAATTTTTTTTTTTGGGTTTAAATAGACCTAAAATCTTTGTAAATTCAATGTCAATTCAAAAATGCATTCATTAAGTCATTTACAATTTTATTTTCAACACATAAATTATGTTCAATTTTTTTGAAATTGCAAGTTTTTATTTTCCCCAATATGATTAGGTATAATTTATTTATTTATTTTTGTGATGTTGCTAAAATGGGGTTCATCCATAAAACAATTTTCATATTTGGTTGTAGACGAGTTGTGTAATCAAAAACTTGTTTAAATCTTTCAATATTATGGTTACTCGCTATATTTTATTGAAAAAATTTGTCAATATATATTTTAAATTTGACATAAAAACATTCTTTAAGAAAAAATCTTTTTTAACATTGTTGCCCCCCTAAATTGGCAAAAATTGGTAACAAAAAAAAACATTAATTAAATAGTCAATACAACCATTTAAATATCAAGACCATATTTGTTTAATAAGATGAATCATGTAGTAATACAAATAATTATTTACCTAAGTTTGACAAAAAAATCTCAAGATATCATTATTATTAAAAATGACATGATAATATATATTTTACATTTTCTAAAAGTAAAAAAAATTAATTTGGTGAAATTTTGGTTTAAATATTTGGATTACCCCCTTCCCCCCCTTGCAATTTTTGTTGGGAAAAAAATGGGGGAAAAAAGTGCAAATTCAAGAAAAAATGTAAACAACAAAAAAATTGTCAAAAAAATTGAAATCACAAATTTGAAAGAAAAAGGTTATTCCTAATCAATAAAAATTTCAACATAACTCTAATAATTGCAACATTAAACACATAAATTTTATAATATAAAATTTATTTGAAAAATTTTGGTTTAATTTTTGAAATTGTCATAAACCTTATCGCTTTTTTAAAAATTAAAATAAATATTATTGATGTAACTGAAATTTTTTTTGATGAATTTCCACCATTTTGCAAACATAAGAAAGGCCATCAACATTAGCAAAAAAATTTAAATATGATATAATTCTACAATGGATTCTAAGACTTGTATCCAAAATATAAAAATATTTTAAAAAAATTGTACTTCCATATATGGCTTGTAGCCAAAACATGGCTATGATTGATTTTGAGGAAGACTACAAAATTGTAAAAATGAAAAGATTAAAAAAGTCATTGATGTCATTATTATTATCAACATTTATAATTAATTAATTAATTATTTTAAATGTAAAATTTGAATTCATTTCTTAATATTTAAACATAAACCTATAACAAAAAAAACTTATAAAATTTGATAAACCATGTTTAAAATAAAAATAATAAATATAAAATATTGATAATTTTTCATAATAATAATTATTATTATTATAAATTATAAAATTTCATCAATTTTGTAAACATGGATTTTGTTTTTCATACAGCAAGAAAAAAATGGAAAAAATTTAAAGATTATTTTTTGCGATTTTTTTGGTGTGGCATCATGAACATTCATAATAATAATAATTCATGATGCTTAAAAAAAACTAATGGAAAAATATATATTCTAATTTACATAAATGTACAAAAATTGAATATAGGAAACATTTATAATTTAGAGGTCTACATGGATCTTAAACTTTGCATGCATGAACATTTTGACCTAATCACTAACCCATTCAACTATAAATGTGAAAATTTCCAATTTTAATATATCTATTAAAAAAAAATGGTGCTGAGTGCAAAATGTAATTCATGAATAATGGATTTAACAACATTCAAAGTGAATGATTTAACTCATGTGCAAATGTTAATAATTCAAAAAATGTGAAAAAAATCATTAACCTAAATATAAACATGAAGCATTAAATTTTTATTTATTTTTCCATATATTCTAGTATGTGTAATATGCAACGTTTAAATAATGGTTTCAATAAGTTCAATGTGGATGATTCGATTCATTAAAAATGTTGATAGTTCAAAAAATGTGAAAAAAATCACTAAATCATTCAAATATAATTGTAAAATATTGAGTTACATGTATTTAGTATATTATAATAAGTGCAAAATAAAATTTGTGAGTAATGATTTTAATATATTAAAAATGAATGGTTCAACTCTGATAATTGAAGAGATGTGAAAAAAATCACAAATTCATTCCAATATAAATGTGAGGTTTAAGATTTTTACATGTGTTTTAATAGATTATGGTAAATGTAAATATTAAGTAATGATTTTAACATGTTAAAAATTAATAGTTCAACTCATGTACCATGTCGATAGAACTAAAAAAATGTCAAAAAGTTCACTAACCCATTATAATGCATTGTGTAAATAAAGTTAACGACTATTTCAATTTCCATGTTAATAATTTGAAATTATTAAATAAGTAAATAAGGTCCAAATTATATTCATAAGTGAACAACAGAATTAACATAACAACTACGAATAATATTGACCATTAAGTAGTGCAATAAGCCATTTGCAAATTTAAAATGGCAAAATGTAATTGAAATGTAATTAAATTAGATAATATTCACAATGTGCAAGGGTGGAAAAGGACAAGATTTTTTTTTGTGTTATTGTAGTTGTTGTTCTTGTTGTTATCATTGGCATTGTTATAGGTTTTATTATCGTTGATGAAATTGATTGAATTGTTGTGGTGTTTAGTGTGTATTCGGTTGCATTTGGTGTTGTTATTGATAACTAGTGTGTTTTGGTTACCATTTTGCTTGTTGTAGTTATTGGCCTCCAAACATCATCAATATTTGCATATGTAGTGATGTTTTTCTCACTAATGTTGGCACCTTTATAGTTACAAAGCTTGCAAAACCCCAACATCAATCAATCCATCATTAAACCTAGTTAACAACAAGGAAAAAATAAAATTCACATTATCATTGCTTCATTAGGAAAAATCCAAAACAAAAATGACACAAAAATATGATTTAGATTTGAAACAAAAAAAAAGATGGAATAATATGTTAGATGATGTTGTTTGTTGGGGTTGTGATAATGGCTTGAAGGACTTGTACTATTGTTGTAATTGTTGTGTTAAATGCTACTGATGCTATTGGTTTTATTGTTGCTGTTAAAGATTTTGATTTTGAAAGAGAAATTAATGTTCACTTAGATAAAAACATAGTTAAAGGAACCACCCAAGTGAGTGGATACTTTTTTAAATTGCATTTTTGTATGTTTGTGTTACCCAAATTTAATAACAAGTGATTTGACAAGTTACTAATCTTAACAAGTTGTTAAACCTAACTTATAACTTGACCTAACATGTGACTTAATCTAAAGGAGTTATCGATACTATGGTACAGTTACAAAATTTAACATGTAGCATTACACTAGGTTAATATACATATTGACATGTAGTTAGTCAATTGGTAATTTATAAAACAAGTTAACAAAATAGGTAATTGGATAAGTACTTAAATAGGGTATAAATTTGAATTTTTTTGGATTGTTAGTGTTTGTACTAGCTAATGACTATTTAAATAGTCCATTTGAATTATTTAAGTTTTGAATTAGTTGGTATAAGACTAGGAAGACAAATTTGTTTGAGGAGACTTTTGATTGCATTTTTTATTCTCTGTTTTTTTTCCCCACTTTGAAGAGACATGGAACATTTGTTTTCAATAATATTTTCTTGAAACCTTTGGCAATTTGAATACATGTTAGTTTAAGAATTGTAAATTTAGATTTAGATTTTTAATGTTCAAGTGTACCTTTTGATGTTTTAAGAATGTGTTATTGGAAAGCTTAGAAGTTGAAAACCTCGATGGGAATTAAAAAACCCCTTAACAATTTGAAAGCTCACAAGTGAATTTGGATTGTCATTTTTTTGGGGAATAGCTTTCATTAATTGCAAAGTTTACATGCTTAAAGCTTGACACAAATTGAAAAAGAAATTGCATGTTCAAAACATTCAAACCTCAAAAGTGAACATTTTTTGTTTTTTTTAATGCCTTTTTTTTCTACCAAATGTGCACCATTCCTTTTAAAAATTGGAGAAGATTTTAATATTGATGATTAGAAGGGTGTAAGGACTTGAGCTAATCCAAAAAATAAAATAAAATCAATTTGAGCACATTTAATTCAAAATTGCTTTTGACCCTAAAAATTATGGATTTTGAAAATGTGCCTTTAACAAAAATTATTCATGTTTATGTGATAGAGGGCATGAATCATAATATAGATGATAAAAAAATCAATTTGTAGTCAAAATGTATTTATATTTAAAATGCAATGTTAAAAGGAGTACTCAAAAAATAATTTTAAAATTATAAATCAACACAAAAAAGACATGTGTCATAATCCTTGGAAAAGGATTTTTACCTTGGTGCCCCTAGCTCTTTTGATCATGTTTTCATCCACTTAGAACTTGGAAAGTTGCAAAATCATATTGGTCTTCTTTTTGCTTTCGAAACCCATTTTTTATTTTTATAACAAAATTTGAACTAGATTATGCATTAGATTCATGAAGTTTAAATCTATTTTAGTTTAAGTTTTGGGAGATGTTGTGTTATCCAAAGATGTAGGAAATGTTGATTTGGTGTTGTGATGTAACCTAAAAGGAGAGGGACCAAACAACAACTAGACCCCTCAGGTTGTGCTTGCTTCTGACAGATGTGAGCATCAGGTAATCACACATCAAAGAAACAGCATGGCAACATCACTAATCTAGATTCAAACGAGAGATTCAATACTGGAGCAAAACAGACTCGCCTGAACCTCTGCAAACACGACTCCTACACAGAACCTCCAGGATCAAAACTCATGGTTCAGATTTCACAAAGGTCCACGACAGCACAAGCTTCCACTCTCCCAGTGTGTTGATTAGTGGTGTGGCAACTACTCTGCCAACCGAATGAGCTCTCCCCAAAAACAGACCACTCGATCTGCCTATCTATACATTTCCCAAACTTCTCCGGTCTACAACATCGATCCTTGCTTACGAACTGACTCCCACCAGGCTTAGGAGCTAGCCATCCTTTAGTCGCCAACGTAGCGGAAGAAAATCGACAACTAGCAATCTCCTAACTCCTTTACATTCTCCAAAAGTCCTTCACCTCTTCTCCGTTGCTCTCTGAAAATCTCCTACTTCCTCTCTATACAATTTCTGAACTCACTAGCACATTCTGCCTCTGCCAAACTCTCAGGACCAGACCTCAATTGCCGCTCTCCTCCTCCATGAATGCCAACTTCCGGCACCCTCATGCATTCCCACCGCCTTAGACCATAAAGGCCAGCACCTTCGTTGCCATAATCCCGTGCCGTCTTTCTCAAGTGGTGAGCTTCCATGATCCAACCAGAGCAGCCGCCATGCAATTCCTTGTAGCAGTAATGGAGAAGTGTGTGCAGCCAAAATTAACGATGGCTGTTAAAACAAAATAAAATCTCAACGAAGGGTTGTGTTCATACTAGAGTAGTGAACTGTTTTCGCGTTACAGTGAGTCTTGCATTACAAAAGATAATTCTCCTACCACACATTAACTTTAGGGTTTTTGATTTGCTATAAACTTGAATGATCTTTGTAGTTGTTACAACTATAATAGAAACAATTTGCAAAAAGTTGCTTTTGGGGCAAGGATTTGGAACTAGTTTTGTAATTCATGGAATAAGAATGATGAAAGAGAAGAGATTGAATAATACTTACATGTTTTTACTAAAGACTCAAATAAGGATTTGTTTGGTAGGGATAAAAGAAGTTTGTCATGTGATGAAAAAAAATTCAAGATGTTCAAGGAGAACAATTAGCATTTTTAGCATTTTCAAACAATTTAACTTTTTTTTTGGCACTTTCAACTTAATTTTTTGAAGAATTTTCAGCACAACCAACATTTGAATTTTTAACAAATTGGCTTTTGTTTTATTTTAAAAAATTATAGCCAAGATGGCAAAGGTACTATAATATATATGGAAGTCACAAAATCAATTGGTTTTTGAATATCCAAAGCTTGTTTTATTTACATGGTATACACATCAAAAAATATATCATCTATTTATCATGAAGAATAATGTCATTTCATTTTATGTTTTACTCATTCTACACATGCAAATTTTATTTCATGATAAACATTCATGTTTTTGCTTACAAACACATGCCCAACATTCATGTTACATTTAATTGCAACATACATGTAAAATATAAACTTAAAGTTTGAATATTCACATGTAATTTTGCAAAACATGTGTAATATATGTTTAGGAATGATTTTTTCTAATCATTTAAAAAAGGAAACAATTATTATGTATTGAAAATTATTTTCAAAATGGGTTGCAAAATTTCGTAGAAAAATCCAATTTCCATGTAGTTCCCAAATCCATTTTGTTTCAAAATCCCAAATATCTAGGGTTCCAAAACTTTAATGAAATAATCTTATATATTAAAACTACAGTGTCTGTCTGTCTGTCCGGGCAGTGCCTGGTCCGGGCAATTTCCAAGCACTGCCCGAACAGACAGACAGACACCATTGCGGTGTCACACTTGGTGCCCGGACCTTTGT
>Ga0116231_10000656_pt1 | contig 63394 bp, 30 predicted proteins | sample S1TSphgellanicum_2_FD_89695 | JGI IMG/M metagenome (GOLD analysis project Ga0116231, IMG submission 89695) | Host-associated microbial communities from peat moss isolated from Minnesota, USA - S1T2_Fd - Sphagnum magellanicum MG | ecosystem: Host-associated > Plants > Peat moss > Unclassified... | reverse complement strand
GGGGGGGGGGGGGGGGGGGGGGGGGGGGGGAGCCGGAGGAGGAGGATGAGGAGGGGTAATAAGCAGATGGGAGTCTCAACTTAATTTCAGCTTAGAGGGAGAGTGTGGTGACGGCATTGGAGCGACAATCACATGGCACAGACAATGAATAGTAACATGAGAAAACAAGGGATTTGGTAGTGCTGTGGTCGTGTAGGCAGGTTCCAAACTTTTATCGTCAAATTTGCCTTGATTTTTGGCTGCTTGACTTCTCCTGGCATTCAAGTTATTTCATTTGATCAGCCCACAAAAAAAGGGGGTTCAACAACTTTGTAGTAACTAATTTAACAGACAATAGGTATGTCTGGCATCCATTCCATTCTCTTTAGCGCTTATTATTACCCAATTGTCCAGGCTAGCTTCTGGAAGCAATCCTTTTTCGATTTCAAGGACATTAGGCTAGCTAATCAGTCTCAGAAATAGAAAGACCGACTCAGCATTACATTCAACAAATTGAAATACAAAAGACATATCTATATCCCCAAATTGTGAGCTCCACATCTGATGGTATTAGGATTTTTCTTTTAGTTTTTCAGGTAGCATCAATTGATGGGACTTCCCATTATTTGACTACACTTTTTTAGAAAAATGTCAAAAGCAAGGTGAAATAGTGTCTCAGAACATAAAAACCTCTGACAAGATTTGTAGGAACGCTTATTGAGTGGAAGAACCCCTTGGGCATTTCAAAAAACAAAACACCCACACCTGCCCGCATTCCATTTTCCAAAATGTCTGGCAAAGTTTTATTTTTTTGAAATGGTTGGTTTTTACACCATTTTTAACTGCCTTGAGCATGGGCATTACAGAATTGGGCCCATTCCGGTTCAACCTTGCACAGGCCCTTATTCCAGTAAATTGCCTGTAACCAAGGACATCACCCCACGCATTTTATAAGCATATTGCCATGTGCTACAAGATTGACACTCAACAACACTATCAAAATTAATAAAGTCATATGAAAACATGCATACCAGCAAAAGATGAGACTCCAAAGTCACACCGTGACAGTAAACCTCGCAAACATGAAAAAATTAAAATCATGTTTGTGTTGAATTAGGTTTCAACAACAAATAATAACTTATTAAAAAAAATAATGACTTGCAACAAATACCTAACAATATTATTCATTATTTTTCAAATATTGTTTTTATGTGATCTAATCAACTTGCCCAACTGACTTGTTAGGAATCAGTGTCCGCCCTAGGTAAACCGTTATATAGCACAATAGAGGTATGATTTCATTTCAAAATATTTCATTTTTGGCATTTGTTAGATCTTGACATCAATATAACACATGCAATACTTCATGTTCTTAGGATGAAGTTTGGTCATTGTTCCACTTAGGTTTAACTTTATTTGGGGTGGTGTTACAACTTGTTTATAATGGAGAACACTAGGAACCATGTTAAGGGTATTGGGGATGTTTAGAGGACTAGGTAATTTAATTTTTCTGTTTGTTGCAGCTGGGTTAATAATGAATTTTAGACAATCCAGTTCTTGTTATACATATTTGAGGATGATGGATCCTCAAACAAAAAATTTCCCTAACTTCCTCATTAACCCCATGATTCTGAATGTTTCCCTTGTGTCCATCATATTAAACTTGAATTGAACTTGGATGGCTAATTCACTTCAACTCTTTAGTACATGAAACAACTTACAATTCAGCAAATGCCCATGATCTAAGAAAATTTCCATGGCATCTCATATTACTAGCAATCTAAAAAGTAAACCCTATCTATCCTTGTTATGAAGCAGGTGATATTGCATACATTGTTGGCATATGTGTCCCACAAATTCAAAAACAAAGATAGAAACCTACATGTTTCATATTGGCATAAAGGGCCCAAAATTGTTATGAACTTGTGTTGGAATGCTTAGTGTGACAAGTCACAATGCCCAACGTACAAAACCTGAACATGGGATGCTTGTTTCAAGGTCTCCAATATGCATCCGCGGACTATTGGAAAATAAGCAACAGTAACTATCATGTGAGACAACAAGTACATGTTTTCACTTCTGTCACTCAGAAGGTAGGGACTAGGGACATCTGAATAGCTCTTTGGTAGGACACAAGCTGTTTGTTTCCTTCATAAGAGGGCCAACTGGGGATAATTTCCCTATACTTCCACAAGTACACTTTTTAAAATCCTATGCCACACCACCTAGCCTTCATGAAAGAGAGTGTGATACAACTTCATCTGTACTTTTGATACTTGTGTTGGAGGTTCTGAAGTTTTTATAAAGTCACACTTTTACTCAAGTCACTTACAGCTTGTAATGGGATTCCACATTGTATCCAGAAATTTTTTTAAGTGCGTAAACATAGTCCAACACATTCCCATCCATCTTCCAATGAATAGCTACATTTGAACTCATTTGCACCCTCACTGAGTGCTTGAAGTAGAAATTTTAATGCTAATTTAGAAAGTTGCATTTTTTTATCCAATGATCTATTATGTCATATCTATCTCTTCAAGGGAAATGAGGGTTTAAAATGAGCTGAAATTCACCTCAAAAAAACCCATCACAAGGAATTTAAGCCAGGACCTTGCAGAGTTACCTATAGCTGTGGAGAAAATGGCCACATCAAGCTCTCCATTACTGGTCATATTCTTACAAAAGTGTATTGTTTATTTGCCACACAATCCTTTGCATTATCACATTGATCCCTCTCTCTATATTTTAGATACATTGCTATTTATTGTCATCCTTGAACTAAAAAAACAAGAGTCACAATGCAACATTCAAGAGATGTTGCCAAAACTAGTTTTACTTCAAAGTTATGTAGTCAGGTATTTGTACCATTGTATGCTAGTGTTGCTGGACTAGCATCTTCTTGGGAATTGAAGTCACCATATGAGGTAAACATTTTTTTCCGAATTGTTGATAGCATTGAAATTGATCTTATATTGCACATTACATGGAAAAATAAAAATGCCCAAGCATGATATGAGTTCATATTCAACATTGATATAACAAGTTCAATCTATCAAAACATTGAAAACATCAAAGGCAATTTGGGACAAGTTGCAATCAACTTATTGATAAACAACTTTAGTCACACAAGTCACATCCTACACAAAAATATCAAAAAATCATATGGCTAAAAATGCAAATATGATAGAATTCTTGAATGATTTTGATCATATATCAAAACTTCAATTGGTCATCCCTTCATGGCATTTTTTTTTCACCATACAAGGTAAATTTCAAACCAATATGAAATTAACAACGTTAACTAAAAAATCAAACAAGAAACAACATTAGGATTTTCAACATTTCATGAAAGAGAAGGTCCAAAATTTGTGTTTACCAAAATTTGAAGGAAGTGCTACAAGGATGATCAAAACAATAATTCAAATCAAAGTGGAGGAAAATTCATATAAACCTCCATTCAAATACAATCCCAATATAATAAGGCATTATTGCAAAAGAAAAGGCCACATTGCTCCAAATTACAAACATTGGAAGAATTTTCTAAAAATAACGAGTCAATTTATGATTGGGTTTTAATCATAATGAACATGTAGGATTAAAAAATGCTCTAGGTTTTAAAAATAAGTGTTGTTAAACAACTAGTTGCAAAAAAATCACATGACATGGAAATCAAATTGACAATCGCAAACCCTTATGATTGCAATTCATTTTTTCATTCACTACCATGATTGAACATGAATATGATATAGACCCCATGTAAGCATACTCAAAACTTGACTTTGCAATTAAATTTGTAATTGTGTTATGAATAATCGCATGATGTCAAGTGTCCTAACTACCTAGCCTCATCTATTTATTTACTTATCTACCTAAGTAAAATAATAGGTAAGTAGGTAATAGATGCCTCCCTTAGCCTACCAAACTTAACATGTTAAGCTAAACACCTAGCTTCCTTACCTTCCTGCCAGGCAAAAAACCTACCCAAACCTACTTGTTACCCATACTATTTGTACACTTTGTTAAACAATTTTAATATTAAAAATGCCACATGTCACCTAGTCATCTATCACAAAAAGATAATTTTTTCACTAGTAGCATTGTGATTAAGATGATTATAAAATCAAGTACATTTCTTTGAAATTGTTAATTATGTTCAATTTCACTAAATTTAAAACTAGGTCTATTCAATTTGAATTTTTAAATTAGTTATTTAATCAAAATGAACACTATGTGAGACACCTAACATATTGTGACCCTCATGTGAAATTGTTGGATTTTATTAATGTGAATCAAATTACTTTTTGATGATGTGACAATATTAAAATTATATATATATAATATTGAAATACTAAAAAATGAAAATAAACTACAAATGTCATGTTTTCAATTTGTTGTTTGTACTGATTTATATTTTTTTAATTAAAAATTAATTGAAATATAACAAAACAACATGTGAAAAATGAAAGACCAAACTAAAATTTTATATTTTAATATATTAAAAAAATAGAACATTACTAATGCATAATGCAAATGTGAAACTTGAACTAATTTAATGTCTTTCATTTGAAATTTTTAAAGAAATACTGACAACATGTTTGCTTGCCATGTAACCAACAAAGTGAGGGCGATAATTGAGTGTTGAATAACTGGTATTGGGAGTCCAATAACATTTCAATTTGATTTCATGCCTCCTTTTTAGACCCATATACATTCTACCCCTAAATATTTATTCTCACTCTAAACTTAATCAATGATGTTATATTTGGATCAATGTGCAATCTTTTGTGTTTCGTAGACCTATTCCTTCAGGAATTTTGATGGTTTTGTACCTTAAGGTCACATATGTCTAAACTAAAGAAAGTCCTTAAGAAAGTCCTTACAATTAAAATTATAGAGAGGTTGTATTGTACAAATGTTTTTCAGGTTCCGTATTGTCTTGGTTTTGTGATAAGTAATGGTTGAATTGTAGCCCCCAATATGTTTTTATTATACAGCTAATAGGATGTACAATACATGAAACTTGTAAGTTTATTTGTCACACGGGGTATAGCATACTAAATAAGATGTACCATGAACTTTGTACTGCAACTTTTAATGAGGAATTATGGTTAAATGAGAAGGCCCTTGTTGTACCTTGGGGCTTAGGGCTATTATAAAGGAATGCCATACTAAGTTATTGAAGACCGTTATTCCTCCTTGTATGTAGCCATTTGCTTTCCCTTGTTTGGGTGCAGAACTTTTTGAGCTGTAGGAGGCGTCACTCTCTTTTGACTAAGGTGGTTTCATTGTCCCTATTCTGACCTAGCTATCTCCTCCAAGGTTAGTACTTAGTACTCTTTGCTGGAGCAAGACAAGGAGAACAAGGATCAAAGGCCTTACTCATGTCCTTGAGTCCCTTGTAGATGCTTGTTTGTGCTCGTCATCCTTAAACATAATTCGTTTCTTCTCACACATTCCGTTACTACATTCAATAAGAACAGGGTTTGAATTGTGTTATGTGGGATGAGGTCAACACTTTCAATTATGTGTCTATGCTAAAAAAGCGAATGAAAATTAAATTTTAAGGATTTTTTTTTTTTTTTGGAGGTGCTACTAACTCTTGGGGATTAAAAGATAACATTTCATTTCTTGTCATTCCATTTCATTTAGATACTTACATTAGGAGTGCCCCTAGAATGTTATCTTTGCCAATTGATCTGGATTCTTCAAAATACTTGTCCCACAATAGAATGTAGAAGTAGGCAAGTAATGATGGATCTCATGATTGCACATAGCACTTGGTGTCATTGTATTGTTGTGTGTTGAAAATAGTATCTATTACATAAGTTTCATGTCTTTTTTTTCTGGATTTTTCAGTTTGTGTTATGTATATTGTCAGATGCATCATTGCAATTTCTTTATATCTTCCAGCACAATAAATTCTTAAAGACTTTGGACAGTGTGACTTCACTTACAATTTATGGAAAGATCCATGAATTATGAGACAGAGCCAAAGGAGGAAGAGGTTCTAAGATCTCAACCTTAGACATATCTAGGTTTAATATATGAGGTTTCTGAATAATCCAATTTTGCAAGTGGGCTTCACAGGTCACAACATTTTTCTTAATGTTCTCAATGTCATAGAAGCATTGATTATAAACCTTGGAGCATCAATGTTAATGGATGAAAATTTGAGGGACTCAAAAATTGTACTACATGTTTAACCTTTTGAAGGTTGGGCAGTGTACAAGGTGAATCCATGAGCCAATTGAGCTGCTTAAAACAGTGTTGTCCAGTTTTAACTTTTGAAGAGATCTGCCATTCCCTGTTCTGATTCTTTTTTTAATTAGATTAAAGTTGGACCAAGTTGAACGCTTGTTCCTTACATAATTACATGTTCAAGGGAAATGAAGAGAGACACAGAAAGAGGGTGTATTGCAAGCGGCATCCTCTCAAATTATATGAAACATTTTCACAGAGGGAGTAGTTAACAATTTATGTATCTAATTTCTAATGTCCATGGTGATAAGGAAGTAACATCATACCACTGTAGCATTAAAGCCTGTTATCATACAAAATAACCCAACTAAAGCATCCATCTGTTTCGGTTGCATGCATAAATGCACAAGTATGCAAACCCCAATCATGATTATAAACTTTGTACTGAAGTAAGTAGAAGTGATGTAGCCCTGCCAAACTGTGTTAATGAAGGCACCAATTCGCAGAAGAAGTGAAAGGACAAAAGGAGAGGACCAGTCACCAGAGTCCAAGTTGAACTGTTGTAAGTCAGATGTCCAAGACTACGGATTAATAGTCTAGAGCAGTGTTATTTTAGGAAAGTTTGTTCGTAAAACCAAAGGGATGTAGTGCATTGGAAGCTGTAAAAAAACCCTAGGAAGATTTAGCCAAATCTGGCTATAAACCCAATATGACATCATGAAGTACAAATATTTAACCATCCTTGTATGCTTTTGGTTACACACTGAGAACCAAATGTAGAAATCTGACAATTTTTTTAAAAAATTTCCTCACTTCTGATGATTGAAAAGCCTCCAAAGTCACTTCACCTCCCAATTTTTAATCTCTAAATTTTTCGTTTTGAGATATTTCAGCAATAAAAAATAGGCTCTAACTCAAGATCCTAACTGAATTATTAGCTGCTTGTAACAAGACGATGGTGGGAATGGGAGAGGAGAGGTGGGTCTGGATTCACAACCTTTCTTTTTCTGGCTAAATTTAGCAAGGTGGTTAAAAACAATTCCAAAATGGTTTAAATAAGTGTTTATCTCATTTTCTAGTTGCCAAATTTTTACAGTTTTTTTAATAAAAAAATATTGCAAGATTTCTTTATTGTGTTCTAGCATGTGGCCAAAAATGTGAAGGAATCTAAACTTTTTTTTCTTCCATACCCTATTGGACTAAGCTGTATTATGGATGATAGTCAGTTCACAAATATAATTTAAAAACAGCCCTGGTCTGTACTCTAGAAGGGGGGAAGGGGAAGTGGAGAGGTGGCTTATAGAATTTTGGTTTAGGGTTGTGTACCTTAATTCCTTAATATTCACTGGTGCGCTCAAGTTGGATAGTACCTACCTGTTAAGTATTTTAGGAGCAGTGCCACTGTTGCTTCTGTTGCATTGCAGTCTGCTATCATGTCAGAAGTTGCCAGAATATGGGACAAATCTTTCTTCAGTGCTGAAAGACATCACTAACAACAGAATGTGAATTGTAACAACAATGATATCCTCATGACTAGTGAAAGAAAATTGATGATATGAATATGTGAGAGATCATCACTGTTGGGTTGAAAGTTCATTCCTGAATCTTTAGCATGAATATGTGAGAGATCATCACTGTTGGGCTGAAAGTTCTCCTGAATCTTTAGCATGAATATGTGAGAGATCATCACTGTTGGGCTGAAAGTTCATTCCTGAATCTTTAGCATGAATATGTGAGAGATCATCACTGTTGGGCTGAAAGTTCATTCTTGAATCTTTACCCAACAATCCTGCATATACTTGTAGTAGTTGAGGTTCTGAGAATGTTTGCTGACATGGCATTCATTATTTAAGTCTCTGAAAAAGGTCGCTACTCCCCCTTAGACTGGCTGTTCTTATGAAACTCAAATAAAATGTAGGTTACGTAGCTGAAGAGGTAAGTAGGGAAAATATTAAACAGGCCAAAGAAATTAAATGCTTGAACGTCTTAAATGTTGTGTTTGTGTACCATGAGCCCCTCTTTCTGTTCACCTCTACCCTTCGCCGTTGTAACAGTCTTCATAACAGCCACGTCAGCAAATTTCACAACTTTATATCTTGCCATCATGCATCCCATCACAGTTCATGTTACATAGTTCGTCTAATGCATGGTTATATGGACCTGGTATAGTCCAGTGTTGTGCAGGTAAGTGTCAATAGCCATATATACACAGTGTGTAAATCCAGTGTAAGTGTAAATCATTTACACTTACACATCCAAATTCTTTACACTTACACAAGGATAGTGTAAATATTTGTCAAAGACACTTATATGGCCCTGTGTAAATGTTTTGGGACACATAATTGTAAATACTAAAATTATTTGTAAAGTCGCCCTATATTTGGGCCTCCTTTCACCCCAAACCCTTCTTCTTTCAAGGGCATCCATAAAGTAAGGAAATTTTATTAAATCTGGTAATGAAATGCTAAAAATCAGCATTTAATGCACAATGTTCAAGACTAATTATAGTAGCTTTACAAGTAGGAGCAGTGAAAATATATGCAACAACAGTGGAGGCGCTAAAGAAAAACGAAAGGCAGGGTGAAGCTCAGTTCACCACAAAAACTGAGGTCCCCACCACGCTTGAATGCTAATGTTTTTTATTTTTTTGAATCTCACCCTATTTATGATCAAACTGAGGGTTCTAGTGTTGGTTTCCTTAATTTATAAATAATTTTATTTATATATCTTTAATGACTAGACCTTCTTGCAAAGTCATATGAATTAGTTGTGGGTGTATATTTTGATGGTTTTTTTTTTTTTTTTGCAATGGGCCATTTTAGTTGGCTTGTTTTCAAACACATTATGAAATCTCCCCTCCTCAAGTAAAAATCACATTTTTCAGTGTTGTATATATATATATATATGGGATCCTATAAAATTATATAAATATATTTATTTTTGCATTTACATCATTTTACATGACATAAAATAAATTTACACAGTTTTACATTTACAGAGTGTAAGTCCCAAACCATTTACATGCACAACATTGATATAGACATAGGCTAGTCATCATATCAATCATCATAGGACCATGGTTTAAGGTTTGTTGTTTGTTTTGTCTCTAGTTTTGCCTTGTTGCATTTTTATTTCTCACTTGCTTCTTATTGCGTTTTTGTTGTTCATACCAACAAAGTGTTGCTACAATGAATGTGGCTCCAAGCATAGAGCTCAATCACAACATTGTCAAGGAAGTGCTGGATGTCGTAGTAAATCTTGCACTTGGGTAATTTTATTGGCCTAATCTAATTAATTATGTAGGTTGTTTTTTTGGGTTTTTTGTTATCATCAAAGTCTCATTTTGTTGTTACATCTTTGAAAGTGATAATAGATGCCACTCAGGCAAATTTGGTCGTAATTCTTTGCAAACTTACACAAATGGAACTCACAATTGTTGAAATTTGCAAGGCCTTGTTTTCAAGTTTGCAAAGCCCCCGCTTTCATTCACAGTGCCCAACTTAACATTTAAGCAACTAACAATCGAATCTTGCTAAACAAATTTTCCATTTGGGCACTATGGGGCATTATGTAGATTTTTTTTCTTGTGATTCTTAGCATCACAAAACCTCTTCTACAAGAAATGCAAGAAAAAATCCTACGTGCTACTCTTATTACATAAGTTAAATGTTTTCTTACATTTATGGGCACCATGCAACTCTATCAATCCATAGGGCTTTTTTCCTTTTGCAATTCCAATAACTACAAGCGTGCAACATTAAATGGCAATGAAGAACAATGAGATAATTAAATTGAACCAAAGATGCTACAATTAAGTTCAACCATCCTTGTAACTTGTCATCAACGTTAGGTTTACTACAAAAACATAGATTTGTAAATTTTTGAAAACATTGTCATTTTTCCTTGGAATATGTGTTACACAACTTGCCAACAATGATAGAATTAAAAAATAGTGCCATTATTGGCATATTTGTATGTAAGCATTAAGTTTTTAAATGGGTCATTCGTTAATAATAAGGTTTAGTTATACATGCCACAACAAAAGTGAGTTGTATGAGGTGTGTAATGATTGTTTAGTTGTATTTGAAACATGGTCTACTAGTATGTGTTTTATTTTGTTGACAACCTCATTACATGGTATCAAAACAAAATTCAACAACAATTATTGTTCACTAGGTGTCAAACCTAAAAGCAATGAAAAATTATTACAATTCATTTTTCGACTACATTCAATACACACAACTTGTTAGAGCTAGCAAAAACTTCAAAGCACATGAACACTTGAACAAAAATAGATGGTTGATAAATAGATGTTGAAGGAAATGCAAAAGCTTGATGCATTTAATGTTCTATAGGTTAAATAGATGAAATGGGGTTGGCACATATTATATTCATTCATCATAATAATTGTAGTTCTCTAATTTGTGTCTCCCCTTTTTCCTTAGGCACATAGTAAGGAAAAGGGAGTAAGCATATGGGATGCCTTCAAAAACATGCAAAGGTGTAGTATGGTGTACCCTAGGCTTTGGCCTATAAGGTATTTGAAAGTATGCAATTTTTGAAAGGCACATAGTTACCATTGGCCCACCCTATTTTGGAACAACCCAAAAAAATTGCACTCAATAGCACCAATGGGAAGAAGTCTATGCCATGATGTAAGAAAAAGGCTAAATCATAATTGTAAGGGGCTTAAACAAGTGATGCCCATGAAGGTTGGAAAACCCATGTCATTGATGAATTCAATAAATTAATGAATGCCATTGAGGAATGGTTACCTAGAATTAGTAATTGGCTACAAATGGTTTAATCACAAATTGTCTAAGAATTTGCTTTCACAAATAAAAAGGACTTCATTTCATCATGGTAGCAGCAATCCCAAAGCATAACATCTTCAACCATGGAAACCACATTGTCCCATAGGTTGAAAATAAGAAAATAACTTGATGTAAGCAAATTTTTTACAAGAACAAATCAATTTTTATTAAATGTAGTGTTTTCAACCATGATGTATTTACATTGAAGCCCTAGACGTACATTTGCATTTGAAGATGTTTTCTTGTCTTTGAAATCCAAGCTTCACATATTCCATATTATTGTTTCTAAGTGTCATGTACAAAACAATTCATTCTACAAGAAACTTGTCAACACACAAAATAGGTGCACATGATATGAAGGTGGATGTGCAAAAGATATTACACATGACAACCATTGTTATAAACATTTCAATGTGATTGAGTGGTCATATTGGTGCACAAATAAATGCATGTGTGAGAGTCAATCAAATCCATTGGGTGGGGTGCAAGGTGGGGACAAGGTGGAAAAGGTGTCAAGTGCAAATGATTCACCAAATATGATGGTACCTGAAGTTGGTGAAGGTGTTCATTTTGAAGCAAGCAAGTTGGAGGCTCACATGTTAATTTTCATTCCAAACTATGCAATGGCCATGTATTACATAGTCTTGGTCACAAAGGTGTGGGTGAAAGGGCTAGAGGTGAACTTATTTGCCCATTGTTTTACATATTGGAAATTGTAGGTTATGACATCCAATTTGTGCAACCCCTTCAAATTACACCCTAGAAAACAAACGTGAAGTTGCAAGAACAAACCAAACCAAGGTTGTGGCTTCCTCAAAGTCTAAGAATTTGATTTTTGGTAAAAATATTGATTTCACAAATAACACACAAGATTTGTCGAAATCCACTACCATATGCCAAAAAAAACATATATGCACATTGTCTACAAGCTTATAATCTTTGGCCAAGGAGATAAAGTAAGGGTACCTAGATAGACTTGCTTCTACCACCCCCATGCACAAGAATAGTGTTGTTAGAATTTCAGTCTAATTTCTATGTTCTAAGACTTTTAACATGGCAATCTATTAGTGCATAACGTGTATCTCTTTTTACAACAACAATTTGTTACCATAATATCTTTTTTTTTGTGTGCCATAAACACATAAATGTCACAATTAAGTTAACTTAACCATTAGCCACAGTTTGTTTTGTTAACATAAAAATCATATATTTAATTAGGATCTGAATAAGTTCATTATTCATATGATAATATCATAGTAGACTTCTAGATTTGATCAAAATTTTACTATTTTTAATATATTTAAACTAATTATTATATGAAAAAATGGAAGTTGACCTTAATATGTTTTGGTATATGGTTTCATTACCTAATGTTTGACTGTAATTGCAAAATATGTTCAAAAACTAACATGATGACCTACTTCATTATATACATTGCATCAATATGGATATAACCTACTTAGTGGTCATTCTAAGTTTGCATGTTACATGTGTATAGCCCATGTAATTTGATTGGCACACATGTATAATGAGCAAACAAACTCTAATGTTATGTATACATTGTGAGGTGTTACATTAATATGCATGAAATATAATCTAAATAATCCATTAATGTCATGATTTGATCCATATGTCAATGATAATCCCTCCATTAATGACTCCAAAGGCGCATATTTATAAATGGTTTCATAATAGATATAATGGTACTCCAAAAAATTAACTTAAGACGTATCACTAATAGAAAAAAATAGATTTTTTATTAGATTATTTGACCAAAAAAGACCCATTTGGACAAGGTGTCAAAAAAACCATTCTAGTCATTTTGGAAAAGTCATTTTTAACATGGCTATTGTGACAACTATTGTGATTGGAATATTAGATTTTTTTTTGACTAGTCAAATTGGACCCAAAATTTTTGGGTAGCATTAAAAAAAAATTTGATATTATTTATTAATTCACCCTATCAATTAATGACACTTGTCACTACCTAGGCTAAGCTAAAAACCTAGCTTAAATCGCTATGTGCCATGTAGACAAGTACCTAGGCCCACCTAAGTAGGCACATAGGTTAGGTAACCTAGGTAGGTAAAGAATATTCAGTCAACATTTTAACATTGACCACAACCATGTCATTGGGGAGGTTTGATCATTGGACCTCAAAGATGGAAATGACCTCTTTTATCAACAAACAACCTCACTTATTGTCAAAGTATGTTTGGGTGCATTCCATTTAACATAGACTTCATCTTAAACATTACATAAACATCAACTTTGAAATTTCATATCTTATTGATTTTTTTTTCCAAATGACAAAATTAGAAGCTTATTCTTAAGTTTTTTTCAAAGATGTACACATCATATTTTAACCCTTTTAAAACTATAAGTTCATTTGAACCAAAAAATATTTGAATTTTGTTATTGGATAACGTTTCAATGACCATTCCTTGGAAAAAACCTTTCAAGCACATTATCTACAAATGGTAAAACATTTATGATGAATTTAATAATAAATAAATATGGATATATGTAATTCTATATCTCCCACATCTTAGAATTTTATTTGATGAAATAAAATTAATTCATACAATTTTGTTTACAATATTTTTTTCACGTCTAATATTTATTAAAGGATCTTGATATTCAATTATGTTTATCAAAGATATTAATTATAGAAAATGGTTTATTTTATTTATGAACATAACATTAATTTATATACTAAAATTGTATTCAAAAACAAGTTAAGTAATGTTGGATAATTAATTATTTCTTGAAATTCTAATGTTTTATATTTTTACAAATAAAATAAATTTAATTTTTATTTGAAATCATGATAATTTTTTGTGTACAAATAAATGATAAATTTCCACATCTCAAACCTCAATTTGATCATTAATTTATATTAGGAAAAATTGATTATAATATATCATAATTATACCAATATAATATAATTTGATAGTATAATATTTAGTTTCTAATATAATAATATAATCATAATTCAGAAGTCAATTACATATATGTACTAAAATAAATAAATAAAGTATTCTAGATTAATAATTTAGTTTATAATTTTTAATTATTTATTTTTAATCAACCAATTTTATGGAATTTTAAATTTTATTCATTTTTTCACATACTATATTAAAAATTAATTTGAAGTTTGATAAAAAAAAATTACGCATTATATACATATAAAATCCAGTTATAGATTGATGATTATGGATGATATTAATTTATTTTTTTATGTATTGATGATCATTTCTAAATACTGATCAAAAAGTTATAAACATTACATATGTTTAGTAATATAATTTATCAATTTTATATACATAAATTGTAAATTTTAAATTAATCTCATTAGTTAATTAATTTATCCACAACTAGATGAAATACATTAGACCTAAATTGACTTATAGTCCCCCCAAATAGTTAATAAGTTTTTTTTACTATTTGTCATTTTTTTGTACATTTTGACTAATGTCCAATTTGACATCAATTAATTTGGTTATTTTAATAAATTAATTTGGTCAAATAACACGCGTGTCATTCAAGCCCCATGTGTATGTCAAAAGGGACATGTCAATTAAACAAAAAGACATCTTAATCAACATGGGCTATGTAAAAAACTTGCATTTCTATTAGTATATGTGGTGAATCACAATTGCATTGGACAATAATTGCATTTAACTAAATTTTTAATAGATTTTCAATATAACAAAAGTTTACATGTTGGTTTATAGACATGGAATTGAAGCATGATAAATAGACCATAGGTAAAAGTACATTTTCTTGGTGCCCACCTCCATTTTTATGCATCCATATCCTCTTTAGTCTTTGTAGTGGATTCAATAGCTACAACACCTCCAACTCCTAGTCATTGGGGTTTTTGTGTGCCATTGTTTTCTTTGGGCCAATTTATTATGGACTAGAAAGTTCCAATACATTATATTTGTTGGAATCATCATGTGGCATTGCCTTTGTGGGTTGGTGCCAAATGAACAAATGCCACATAATCATTGCAAGGTTTTGAAAAACATTGAATAAGTCAATGATGATTTTGTCCTTAGCCCACCATTGCCACTTTCATGGTGAATATATTTGAATATACTAATCTATCAAACAACAAAAATATTGTGTAGCATTTTAAATTTTGTTACTAATCTATAAACCAAAATTATGTTACCTATTTGTTTAATATTTTATTTCATCACAAGGGTTCTACATGTTATATCAACCCACTATGCATGTTACAACTCACTAAATAGGTTGCATTTATGTTAGGTTGTGTAACTAGGTTTTAGGATGTTTTACACATATTATAAGCAACATGAAGGGTTAATGGAATAGACACATTATCAAACATTACAATAGCAAAGGGAAACAAAATATTGAAGGACAACATGTTACCATGTTATACAACACAATATTACTTTTAGAAGTATGTTACTTACACATTAACATGTTTGCTACTACAACTTTTGTTTGTTTGGTCAAAGTTATATGTAAGGATAACACATTATGCAATGTTGGACTATCATGCTATACTCTAGAAAAGAGTGATAAAATACAATTCTAACAATATTCTCACAATGCAAGAGTATGATCTATGATTTTTATGAGCCAATTGTTAAGTGAAAATACTAAGAGTAGTGAATCTAAATTGATGGGCAATTTTTGTACTAGACCTATTCCTACAAAATGAATATTTTATTGAATGACAAAACAAATGGTGTAAAACTACACAAGTGGATCAAAAGCCTCATTTTTTAACAAGGTCAAAATGGTTTATATTTCCATCATGTAAAGAACATTGCACCTTTTAACATGTCGTCATTGGCAAAATGACTACAAACTTTTCAAAAATTCGAAGATTTGCAAATGACATTATGTGAATTCAAGCAATCAAATCCTTGCTGAACAATGTTGATGTCAAACATGGAATTGTCAACAATATGTGTTCAAGCATTAACATAAAGCATCAAGCTTGCAACATGCTCTAAAACACTAGCATAAAATGTTGAACTTGCAATAATATGCACTAGAACATCATTGTAAATGGTTGAACTTACAATAATGTGCATTTAAACACTAATGTGGAGTGTTGAACTTGCAAGAGCAAGAACATCCACTTGAACATGGAAAATGTAAAGTGTTAAGTTGAGTTGCTTGCAATAACATGCACTTGAGTGTAAAATGTTGAGCATTGGTGTGAAACCTTGAGCTTGTAGGAATAGGAGCATGCCCTTAAACATGAGCATGGAATGTTGAATTTATAAAAGTAGGAGCATGCGTTTGAACATGGAAAATGTAGAGTATTGAATTGAACTTGCAATAGCATGCACTTAAGCATAAAGTGTTAAGCTTGCAATATCATTAATTAAACATTAGCATGGAACATTGAATGGGTCATTTTTTGCTCTATAATTAGGGTAGGGAGTAGGAAAACCCCACTACAAGTTACATTTGGGATTTGTAACATATTCATGTCATGGCATGAGAGGGTGCCCTTCATGGCATGTTTTTCATCCCATGTATACCATGGCAGAACATTGTGTGTTACACATGACATATTCAATAACATGCCTATGTGGCAATTATACCAATGGGGATTACAAGTTATGCAAGGAGTTTTGTTTTGCTGACATCATGTTGTGATGGTAGTACTTTTGTATTAGCACATAATATTTCTTTGGCATGTTTAATATTTTCCAATAAGTAGCAACCTTGACTATGTATTATCTTTGTCACCATTTGCTTCATTACAAGTTGTAGCATGTCATTAAACTATTGTTGGTGTTCACGTATCTTGATTAAATAGGTGGCATGCTACCACCTATGACCAAGCTCAAGGCAACAAATACTTAGTTCATATGTACACCATTACACACAATCATAGTGAATGGTATTAATCTAGGCAAAATTGGATGACAAACATAGTTAGGAATAAAAATTTTACTTAGCCAATAAGATGATACTTAGCATCAATTTTTCAAGATGCCCAATTTATTTTTCCTTTGGAAAGAGGTAGAAGGGTTTGGGATTTTCGATGTTTCCAGTGTGTTCCCATACAATTCCCAATGAATTTTCACCATGTTCCCAACACATTACTAGCATGTTCCCCAAGTTTCCAACTTGTTTTCCAAGATGTTCCCAATAGTACCACACTTAATCCTATAACCTTTACTTTAAGTTTTTATTTCATAACTTGTATACAAGTGGGTTAAAAGGAAACTTTTTTACAATTTTATATTTGGAATGCAAACTTTTATTTGGGAATTATTTTTTGATGGACCAATCAAAGTGGCTCATTGCAAAAAAGGAAATTAAACTTTGAGATGTGCATGTAACTAATTATCATAACTAACAATAAGTACATTAAATATGAAACTCTAATATGTAAACAATTGAAAGAAATTTTGCAAAAATGTTAAATAACCTTAATGAGTTTTATATGGGCATAATGTGGTGCCCTACATATTTTTGCCACACAATTTGATTAATGTTATGCAAAATTAAAGAAATCAATACATGATCCTACTACTATAGATCATTGGAAGTAGGTTGTATGTGGGTACTAGGTCACATTTCCTTGAAGTCATGTGTTTGAATGCAATTCAAAGGATTTAGGAATAACATAACATACCAAAAATAATTTTCTTTAACAAAACACTTTTGTGGAAGACACAAAATGCAATGCATAAAACCATGCAAGGTACCATGGATGGAGCTAATTAGGGGTTATTTAGTGTTCTCCTTTGAGATTTTGAATCATGAGTCATGATTCATGTTAAAATGTCTTTTTAGTTTCGATAGCACCAATGGATTTTTTTCCATAATTATACCTACTTCTAAAAAGCAATTTCGGGGAATTTTTTTGAAAGAACATGTTCTTAATGTAAAATGTGTTTTTATTTTAGCAAAACATTGCAACTTTTGTGCAATCAAAAAAATTGTAAAAAACCACTTGGTAGCACATTTTTTTATAAAAAATGTGAAATATTTTGTTTCAACCATGCAAAAATAAACAACTAAATGGATGAGACACCTAAACATGTATAGATTTTAGTAGGAAATTCAAATAGATATTTTATGATTAGCTTCTTCATTTACTTTTAGTAAAAAAAAATCCTTTCTTTAAAAACAAGGCAAAATATTGTAGGACACATCAAAAGTGTGCTTAATGGTTAGGTATTTTGCATTCATTACCAAATCACAAGACACCAATGCTCAAATCATACCTTTAATAATGTGAAACCAATGGTTTAAACCTCCATGGTTTTGCACCTCTATTAAACATACTAAATCTTGTTTTTCATTTTACACAAATCGCAAGACACCAATGTTCAAATCAAACCTTTAATAGTGTGAAACCAATGGCTTAAGCCTCCATTGTTTTGCACCTATGTTAAATGTATTGAGTCTTGTTACCTTGTAGTTAACTACACCCTCACCTATTTCATTATCATCTCAAAAAGTCTTTTGGTGTGTTCTTTTGTGACTTGTAGTGCTTACTTGTTTTGTAACCTTATAGGTTGACATGGTGATGTATTTTCAAAAGGACTTATACCACAAGCTTTTAAGTCTTGATTTCAAGAAGCAAATTGATGTTCTTGAGCTACTTCACAAGGTCTTTTATTTCTTTAGTGGGCAAAAATATGTTCAAATTAAAAAGTTAATAACCATGTTGAATAAAACTATAAATGTTTTTACATATTTTTTATTTTGACATTTTAAGTTATGTTAATCATTCCAAATCATGTTAAATGATCAGTACATGAAAGTTGAGGAATAAAAATTAAAAAATTACTAAATTCAATTTTGGGTTTTGCTTTGAGTAAAGGACTTTTGAACTTGAACAATAATTGTGTTAGAAGAAGTCAATTTGTAAAGCACTAAGGTAAAGGACTCTTTTAATATAAAACTTTTGTGATAAAAAAAATATAGATGATAGTAACCTACTACCCACACTCAAAAAACACACACAATTAAAAAGTTATGGAATTTATTTTTCTTAGAAATTCAAATTATGTTTCAAAATCTCAAAATTTCAAGAGTTTTTTATCACATGTAAATGGGTTCTAATGTACATGACATATCAAACAAAGTTATATTTCATGATATAAGAAACAAAAACTTATAGTTGACATTTTTTGTGTGATTTGAAATTATGATGATTTTTAAAAATGAAACACAAAATTTGGCAAAATTTACACATTTTTAAAAATTCATGTTTATTCAACAATGACTAACACAAAACATATGATATATTGGAGAAACTATATGTATTTTTTATAACAAGTTGCAAAAGATTTCATCAAAAAAAATCATATGAAAAAATGAAAAGGATTAAAAAACAACTCACAATCTATGTATAAAATAATTCCATTGGCTCCTTTGAATGTATTTGCACCTTACTCTCACCATCTCATCCACTATATGCGTCTTCTCCTCTCAAATGGAGTTTAATCAATTTCGATTAGATGTGATCTTCTGTTTTTGTGCATATGCAATTTTCTGAGCTTGCATTTAAATGAATATTATATGCATGACATTAAAAGAAATCTTGTCCATTCCAATCATATGATTATGACTATAGATGCAATTAATGTCCAAATCAACTACTTTTACAATTACAATTAGGTTAGTTCTACTTGTCATTTTAGTTGTAAATGTGCATAGTCATATATATAACTATTGCAGTTACATATGTGACTACAATGTTGATATAACCAAAGAAGTCACAAATGCAACTATAGTTTGTGATTATTACATTTTTGGATGGAAAAATCAAATGAAAGTGCACATTTTTCATCCAATACTGAATGTATATTTGGATAGATGAAAACCTAGTTGCTTTTGCAACTGGTCATAATTATTTTGGCAACTAAGGCCCAATAACTTGCTTGATAATCAACTTGTGTTTAATTATTTATTGATATTTTTTGTATTGTTTATTGACATTAATAATACAAATCATTATATTTTTATTAAACATATATGAGTTATGATCTATTTATAAATATTACATATGACGATTACTTCATTGAATCTTATACATTTAAATCAAATTTTCTTCGTAAAATTACAACATTTTATAATCATAATCAAGTATGATATATATTTTAATCAAATATAAATTTAAGATGTCCAAGAAATATATCATTTATTTGAACATAAAAATTTAGTAATGATTTTAAATAGAATTTATATATTACATTTGAATATATATAATTTAAAGTTCCATCAAATTCATTAATTATTCAACATTATTAAAATTTATAATATAAAAAAATATTATACATCACAAATTATATATATATGAAATATGATTTGTATATTATCCATTTATAAAATTTATATGTGAATTAATTTTAATTATGATATATTATAATCACATTGTATAATTTATTTTTTAATGAAATGGACGATTCAAATGTGGGAGATAAATTGTTATTTTATTTATTATTAAAAATTAGTAAAATATTTTCAATTTATAAATCAAGTGCTTGAATTTGTTTTCAATGAACCGTCATTGAAATGTAATTCAATTTATTAAAAAAAATCAAATTAATGTACATTTTTGGGAAAAAAATAATAATCATGTACATCATTGAAAATAATTTTTAAAAAAACTTTTAATTTTTCCATTTAGACAAACATCAATAAGATATGAAATATATATTGAAGTTGATGTTTGTGCAATGTTTAAAATCAAATATAGACTAAATAGAATGCATCCTACTATATTTTCACATCATGGGTTGGTTTGATGGCAAAGGAGTTGATATCTATCATTCATGTTCAAGGATTAAATTTCACAAATGACATAGTTGTGGTCAACGATGGTATATTGACCATATATGCCTTACATAGCTCAACTACTTAACCTAGGTGCCTACTTGACCCATCTAGGTACCTAGGCTAAGTGGCTTATTTAGCTACCTAAATTAAGTTTTAAATTTAGCTTAGGTATTAACATGTGTCAACTTTTCATAGGATGATAAATTAAGAAATTACCAATAATATGAATTATTATATTTCATTATCTCTTTAAATAAAATAATAATAATTTATGTGATTTTTAAATTTTATATTAAATCATTTAAATTTATTTTATTTTTAAATGTTGCCCAATATTTAACATAAAGGCATATATGTAGTCGCATAGTCCTACAACTAATCAATTGATGAAAAATCCTTATAGCCGCAAATAATATGCAACTATTAGTGTGATTGTACATGCCACATGGAATTTTTTGCAACTAGTTATCTTTTGCCACTTGGCCAAGGCAACTACAAGGTTTGCGTTCGCATGTGTCCACTACAACTAAAATTGTAGTCATTTATTTCCAAATTTCTTTTAATGTGAACATGTGTAAGCAAATATTTTCAAGTCAAAGAAATTGTTGAAATTCAAAACATTATATTTTGGAGTCTTTTGCTTTTTTGGATCAAACACGATTTGTCTTTTGAAAGTTGAAAATGTTCATTTGCACACAGAAGTGTAGAATTTTGTTTTAATCTTTGTCAAATTGTTGATAGCCTATTGAAATTTAATTTTTTTGTGAAAATCATTGATTTTATTTTCAATCTCATTGATACATTAAAAAATGATGAATATAATCTTATGGATTATGAAACAAGCATCTTGATCTTGTGCTAGGTGGAAAAGGTGCATGGTTCATCAATTACATATGACAATATTCTAATATGGTGTTGGTTTCAATGGTTTACCTTTTTTTTAACTTGGTTTTTATTCACATATATTTTTTGTTTTCTCAATTATTAATGGAAATAAAACTTGTAATGGTTTGAAAAATGTATGGAACTTTGATGGTATCAAGCCTTCATTGTATGACTTAACACATTCCATGCATTACCAAGAGTTAATATGAAGTTTTCCTTATTTTTAATATGGGGTGAACTATTTTTTAAACACATTAACTTGTTGTGGTTATTAAGTTCTATTTATATTTGAATTTGAATTTTTTTCTAAAAGTCAGGTAAATACATCACAAATTTCCAATACCATAAAATTTGAATGGAATTTGTGTGAAAATCATAAAACAATATGTCCATGCAACATCCTTAGGCTTCAAAATGTACAAATTACACAATATATATATATATATATAACTTTTATGTAACTGATGTGCCTTTTCTACTTATGATTCACATTTTAAATAAATTTGTGCAATTATTGTGATGTAATTTTGCATAAAACTATGTGATTTTTGTGTATTAAACGTGAACATTTACACATGTCATTGAAAAAAAAAGTCTCATCAATTTGAATATTTAAAATATTGAATACGTACAATTATCATTCATATTAACCATAACATGGAATTCATGCAAATTTTGTAGGAACCTATTTAACTTAATATGTTGGTGATGTAAGGCAACTTTTTGTGGTTGTAATCAAGACACAACATTGAAAAAATTTCGTGAAAAGATCCTTGAATTAACCAAATTTTTGTGCCATAGATGTATCATCATAAAAGTTTGTTGCCTATGTTGTGAAGGAGTTGGGATCCAAGAACAATTGAACAAGGGTTGAATATGTGGATGGTATTGGATATATGGCATTGTGGGAATCCCCACATGTTTTTCATATGCATTTCACTTTTATCCACTATGTTGTAGTTAGGTGCAAAACATTACTTCCAATAATGGTTTTGAGGTCATTTAATGCTTCAATGAAAGCAATTCCCCATGGTTAATTTTTATTTATAATAATTTGTTGATTATTGGTTCAATAAAATGTCAACAATCAATTACAAGATTTATTATGGAATGTAAAAGCTTGTTTCCTAATGCTCTTGGTTTTCTTGAGTTCATACCAAGAAATCACTATGGTGTTACTTCATTAGCTCTAGGGCACTTTGTGTTTCATTATTCAATTGCTCATAGTTTTGTACAATGCTCTTGATTTAGTGATTTTGGTGAGTATTAGGGACAGGGTTCAGTTCATAAATAGACACATCTACTTTGGGGATGATTTGATAATGTTTATACTTGTCCTTGTTTGGTGGTGGTAAGTGACATGATTTATCATACTTTCTCTATCTCCTTAAAAAGTTGTTCCCAAGTGATGAACCTTTTCAAACATGCCTAAAATGTAACTTTTCCTATTACAAGAATGGTAAAAAAAATAATTCTCACATACATTTCAATAATACTTTGAATGGAACTACAATTTTCTAACATATTGTATTATCCAAAAAGCCTTAAAGAGTAATGAAACAATAACACTAGCTTGTGAATGTCTATGGTGTATGTATTCCACGTCTCCTCAAACATGTTATCTCAAGAGACACAAAGTGCGGTAAAAGATTAAGGATGTAATCAACATGATTAATTGTGAATTGTGATCAATTTAAAGCTTCAATCATATTTTTCCCCAAAAACATAGGACTATATTTTGTTTTTGAGGTCTTGAATCAAGGGGCCAAAAAATTATCTGAAGTCCTTAAGCAAAAGCTTTGCCCAACATGTAAAAGTTATCAAAGAATTTCATGTACAATAAATAGTTGGTGACAAAACATTTAAGCATTCAAAAGGCTTGTATTCACTACATGTTAATATATTTGGGATTGCAATTCCATGAGACTATATAAAATTTATATCAACACACCCATAACAAGTTAGAACACTCAAATCCAAATGAATAACCAAGAAAATATGGCCTCCCAAAATGGGGGGGGGCTTCATTTGAAAAAAATCTAAAGGAAACACATCCCATTACATTTTTGTACAACTTAAACCCTATAATGGGCAATTCAAATTTGAACTTGGACAATTGACCTTGCTACCAAAATGGATGAAGGTGAAAACTATTTTGTTTTTTTTAATTAACTTTAACATTGTTTGTAATTTAAAAGATGGGGTTTAATGATTTATGATCACAAGGGACAATTATGTTTCACAAAACTTTAAATCTTGTTGCAAAATGATGCACTACAAGAAAAGTTATCTTTTATGACTTGATTTATGACTAGGCTGTTAGTCATGGAAGACATTTATGACTACATGATTATGTAGTCAAATAGGACACATCATTCAAAACACCTAGTTGTTAATGTGACTCAATTGTAAGACAATTTGAAACTATGACTTATAAAGTCAAGGAGGTCATCAATGCTTGATGAAATCCATAAATTATGGTTGTTGGATATAATTCATTAAATATGAAATAAATGTGTTCTCCACCCATGCCATGTAGACATTTGGCATGTAAACACATGGTATAAAGGCTAAAAACCTAGCCTATATGTTAGGAATGTAAGCCTTAGCCTATATAAGAATGTATGCCTTAGCCTACCTAGGAATGTAAGCTAATTTAGCTAGCAAGCTAAGCTAGTTAAGGTAGTTCACTAAGTTGCAGTGTGAAGATTTGAAAAAAAAAGTTCTTAATCCCCATTTAACCATTCCACCACATGATTTTTACATGACAAAAATTGTCACCATATTGAAAAACATTTTTTTCTAACCTACTTTATAAGTTAGGTACTTACTTAACAACTTAAAACCTAACTAGCACCCTAATAGGTACCTTGTTTGATAGATAATAGTAGTACTGAGTAGTAAGTATGTAGTAGGTAACTAGGTAGGTATGTATTACTTATACCTAGTAGGTAAGTACGTACGTATGTACTACATAGTAGGTAGTTAGATAATAAGTAATATTAACCCATTGGTATTAGCTACTTTATAGATAATTGATAAATAGCTAGTAGGTAGTTAGCACCTAGTTAAACTATTAACATAGGTAGGTTATTGATGTATATAAGCTAGTCATGTAATCGTAATGTAATCACAAAATAGTCCTAATTTAGGACCATGTAGTCATAATGCACTTGCAATGTAGTCACAAATTTGAGTAAAAGTATATGATTAAGGACATATGACTACATGACTAGATTAGGACATTAGTCATAAATGTCCAAGTCATGAAAGACACATTTTGTTGTTGTGATGGTTAATGACATCATCTTTTAAGTGGTGTTGCTAATTGTTGGTCTCGCATCCTCCCTTTTTGTTCATGCTCACAATCCTATCATTTTGTTAATGGAATTCATGTGTTCCTCCTTTTGCTCATGCTTGTTCCCTTCCCCTATTAATCATGTTCCCTTTTAAACTTTTATAGTTATGTTTAGTGTTTTTCTATTCATGGATGTGGTCATTCCCTTTTAATCATCACTATAGAAAAAAGGGGTGTTTTGCAATTGGCCTTACAACTTAGTTTTGAATTACACCGGACATTTGCAACTCATTGCATTTATACGCCATGGGTGCTAATGGACAAGTTGCATGAATTATAGAATTGTAACTCACCATATATATGATGCAACTCATTATAATTCAATTGCAACTTAATCAAAACAACTCATTTTCAACTACTATGTATTTCCATTATAATTGCACCCATAATGTCATGCTAACATCATTAATTTCACCCATTTATTAAAATTTGACATGTGGCATTATGAAAATTTGTGAACATAATTTTATTTTATTTTTCAAAATATTGATTTCCATCATCCATTATGATTGTTGATGATGGTCTAAGATTGTGACACATGGTATAATCAAAATTTATCACATGGCATATTAATTATATTTTGGAAAAAAAAAAAAAGTTTGTAACTAAATAGGTTATACAACCATAGGTAGGTAGGTTGGTAGGTCTTAGGACCTACATATTTACGTATTTACCTAGGACCTACCTACCTACCTACATAGGTAGGTAGAAAAATAGGACCTATTTACTTACTTAGGTAGGTAAGTAAGAAGGAAAGCACAAAACTAAATGAACTAAAAAATAGGCATGAAATTTATTTATTGTTTTTAAGCTTAAACTATTTTGAATTCATCCCAAAATAACACATGTATTTTTATGTGAAAACATAAGAGAACAAATCTTTTTTATATAGTTTGTAACATGGGATTCAAAAACAAACCATATGGGTTAAAGTTTTTAGTTGTTTTTTAATTGTAAATTGAGTTGCAACTATAAAAACATTTTCCCACATTTTTTTGCTTATTTTTCATTATGTAAGTTATACAATTAAGTTAGTGATAATATGATAATTAAATATGTGAATTAATTATTTAGATTGATCATTTGAATTAATTAACCAATGAGATAGTTATTTAAATTAATTGATTTAATTCAAATAATTAGATAAATTACATATTAATTAATAATTGATATGTACTAAATTATTGAAAATTAATTCATTATTAAGTATTAAATATTAAGTATGAATTTGGATAGAAAACATGAAGGTATAAATAGGCATATCCATATGTACATCAAATTGATTTTTTAAATATAATATACACATTGCTTTTAGTTTGACATTTAAATTAATTATATGAATTACATTTATTCATTCATATTAATAATCAAATTATTGAAATAATAATTTTTCATAAAACATTACACATGAATATCTATCTTTATTAAATCATAAGCAATTGTATTATAGGCATAACATAGTTGAACAATAATATTTTAGTAGTGGTGCACTAATGACCATATTAATTGTACCAATGGGAATCATTGTCAAAAACTAATTATAAATGTATCCCATGATGGATGGTGTAAATGTGGGCATGTGGCATGATCGTATGTATGTACATTGTACACTAGTTGCAACATAGTTATCGCTTTAATGGCACATTTACAACATTTTCAAAATAGTTACCACATGCAATTATAATGCAACATTTGGAAAAGTCAAACATGGTAAATTACGTAAGTATGATGTGTATAAATTACAATATAGAGTACCCATTTTTAACTCACTTGCAACAATAATACAACTTTAATTCGTGACAACTTATTTATTGATACATCATATTTCTAGGGGATAGTTGCATAATAGTTGTAATACCCAAGGGATAGTTGTACAATAGTTGTATATGAATTGTTTTTTGAGTTTTAGTTGTAGGGTAATGTGGTTTCAACGGACGTCATTTTTCATAGTGCATGTTCACAATGTTTAGCTAATGGTGTTCATGCAAGTATAAGCATTTTTTGATTTCCAATCATGTTTATGTTCTTGGTCGCAATTATGTTTAATCATTCAACATCTAAGATAAAGACGGAAACAAGGTTAAACAAGACACTCTTTCTGGTTCCCAACCATATTGTCCACAAAAGTCAATCACTTGACTAACCCATTTACATCCTATTTTTCCTTTTGCATATGTTTTCTAAATTCTTCTATAGTTTCTTTCACTATTGTGGTTTTTTTTCACAAGATACCCAAATATATCACATGTGATGGTGAACAAACCATTAATAGTTCCTTGCCCATGGTTTTCCTTGCAAATAGATATGGTAATGGCAAGAAGTTGGTAAATAATAGATATTCATAGGTTAAATTTATAAATTTTCAAAAACTTTATGGGGACTATGAATTATTTACATCCAAATCAACCACCAACATATTAACTTCTTTGAATCATTTTACTTCTATGATAGTAGGACTCCTCAAAGCATGTCCATGTAGTATTGGTGTTTGGGTGATAGGGGCTAATGAACTCATTTCTAATTAATGCAAAGTCAATTATGCTTATAATATTCAACAATTTTGTGGGAGAAGAATAGTTTCCCCAATGTTGATTACCATTATATTCATCATCTAAAATGTAATCCTCTTCACGCTACACTCTCACTATTAAGAATCAAAAGGACCACAAAAATGAAATCCTTAAAAAAATTGGAATTAATTAGTCAAGTTGATGTGGCATAACATGATTAGTCATTCAAGGAAAATACTTGTAGAATCATGATTGACAAGTTATTTAATTTTTTAAAAACATTTTTATGACTCAAAGGGATGTTGGATTGTACTATTATGTAAAGTGCATTTTTTTAAAAAGCCCATAAATATGCCATAATCAAATATGTCAAGACCTTTTAAGAATGTTTTAAGTATGAAAACATTAGTTATAGACACAAGATTGTGCTTTTGCATCTCAGATTTTTATTGTCACCATTTCTTATTTTGGAATGACATAATAGATAATGAATAGATCTATGCAAAAAAATTATACAATTTGATCATGCATAAATTGTGCCCAATTTTGAAACTATAAAACCTATAAACCTAAGTTGTGGTTGTAAAAAAATTGATTTTTAATAGTGAGAATGCATCATTATCTTCCCTATTGTTAATGTTACATACACTATGTGCTAGGTCAACTCTTGTCATCCATGGCCTTGACATTTATTGGCCAAATTCTTGTAACCCTAAATCTTGAATCTTGATTTGATATTTTTTTTGGACAATGATTGGTTGAAAGCTTGTCTATCCACCCACCCACCATGATCTTGTTTGGTTTTTTATAATTATTTACAATTATTGCATCATTTATTTATTTTTTTGAATGTTGTTTTGAAACACTTAAAACAATGTACAGTTTAAGGGTGAAGTGCATGTGATGTGTATGAAAGTATTATGATGATGCTTAATCCAAACTATTGTCTTTACTCTATTGCTTTTAATGAACCATGCCCATTTCAAATCAAAAGAGTTTGATTGGTTTGAAAAATGGCATCTAATATATATATTTAAATAGGAAGTTTTTGAACAATGATGACATCATTTAAACCTTTTTTTGCACATGGCCATACACATGTCCCTCATTTCTGAAATCTAATGTAGGGGTAAATGCACAGTATGGTGACTCATTTTTTTAAATTCTTGTATTCCACAAAAGTCCACATTCTAGTGTTAATTTTTTAATTTTTTGTGGTACCATGGTTAAATGGTAATAAAGTCCATGTATTAAAAAAAATCAAGTCCATATTAATAGGAGCCCAAGTAGAGATTCCAAATATATGCACCTTTGAAATTTTTTTTGAAAATGAATGAAAAACAACAATGTTATGGACTTATGAAAATATGAATTAATTTAGGGCATTCAAAAGTTCATAAGTAGAATTTGGCTAGATTTTTAAGGAAAATTCTCACATAAAAGTGTATTATTTCATTCTAATTCATATGCTAAGTCACTACACATAATTTTGAATAAAAATTTAAGATGAACCTTTCAATTTTCTAGTATTCCAATCCACTAACCAGTCCATAATTTTGAACTACAAAAGTCCATTCCTACTAGCATATGAACTTTTTATCAATAAGCAACTACACAAATATTTTCTTAATAAAGTTGTTAGTTTGTATTCAATTACCAGTAAATAGGTTTAAAAATATATTACTCACCATATGCCTTTGAATAAGGGGTACCAAGCAAAAAACGACATTGTGATACCAAAAGTGAGCCACCATACTTTGCATTCACCCCGTAGTTATTCTACAATCTTTTTAGCCTTGAAAATATATAATGTTGACAAATCCTTATAAGGTGAATCAACAACATAGGCAAATTCAACTATTTTTAGGACTTAAGGATGGTGTTGTAAATTTGATTTGAACCTTGCTTGATTAAGCCACAAATGCCTAATTGTCAACTTGCTTAAATTCATCTTTCATTTGAGTTTTAATGTGACCTACATTGTAATTACACTAAGTGTACAATGTTTGCAAATTTTGGTAAAATGAATGGTGGGACTAGTTGGTTAAACCTTGTGATTTATGGACTTGAAGTCCTTCCACAATCTATGAATATAATCAATTCAAGAGATTTATGCATAAACTAATGTGTACAAACTAGAATGGACCAAAAAAGGAAAGATAGGATTCCTTTAAAGTGCTTTTGTAATGTATTTTTATAAGGCTACAAACATAGAATTGTTAAATGCTCAATTTTCAAAGCAAAAAAAAATTGTATTTTCCAAAAGATCATTAGGTGCCACCATTTAATGCTTCCTAAGGTATAATGTTGATGGCAAAAATATTTTCATGAAATTAAAAGACCATTTCATTAAAGACACATTATAATCCACAAATGTGTAGAAAAAATTATCCCATTTCATCCTTTTATGGACACTTTAACTTGCAAATACCCTAATACCATCAATTGTTTCCAACTATACCATTTTGAAATGGTGTAGGTATGGTTTGAATAAGCTTTGCCATCTTTCTCTCGAGTTGTTACATGTAATAGGAAATTCATAGTTTTTTTTTGAAATTATGAAAATTTGAAAAGTCTTTCCCCATTAAATTCATGTTTATTGTTGATGTGTGGGCTATGGGTGTGAATATCAAGGTCCGATGCATTATAACATGCTAAAATTTGTAAAAGCCAACTCTCTTTGTGGTCCTTGTTACTTGTGGAACTACAAATTGTTAAACTTGATACTTTTACAAAAACTTGTTGAAGTTTTCATTGTAAACCTTCTCTATGTAGGAGGTTCCTATTTCATTAAATCCATTCTCTACTTTCACATCTAATTTCAACTTTTCAATTTTAGGTTTCGACATTGTTTCACTAGGAACTAAAATCTGTAAAGAGCTTGGAGAACTCATCTAACACACTTGTTGGTTATGAAAGCTAGGAACAAAAGAGAATGAGTTGTTTGTCAATTATATTTAGCTTGCCCCATTAACTTGTGACTATCTTGTTTTATTTTCACAACAAATACAAAATGATCAAGATTGACATCAATATATTTGATGTTCCTTAGGTTGTTCATATATGTGTTCACAATTATAACTTATCCAAAGTGAGCAATGTACCTTTTGCATCTTAGGGTGAATTGTTGTAAAATGCATAAATGCACCTTCAATGCTTTAGGTCTAAAATCTAGATTGTAAAATAATTAGGGTCTCAAATCATTATAGAATTGTTTTATTTTGTTGAATGTGACATGTCAATTTTCATCACCAAACATTACTTTTCTGTAATTAGTTGTAAAATATTTATAATTGGTCTAAGTAGCATTAATTATAACCAAACATTAAAAAACACCATCCAAATTAGGATTTTAACAAATGTATAATCAATTGTGTGCATTGGAATGTGTGAACTCACCTCTTATCACAAAACACTACCTTTAGATAACAATGCAATTTTCTTTTATGAATGTCCTAATTCACACCCATAATCAAACACATAAATATTATCCTTGGTTGAATGTAGGAAAAAGAAAACAAATACAATATGCCAAAACTATGCATTTGGCCATAAGGTTAGATTTGAACATTGACTAGTGCATCTTTGTTTGCTAATTGGTTCATTCATGCATTATTGAGGTGTTTACTATTTGGGCATGCTTACCTTACCATGAAACAATGATTTTCCCTTGGAGGAAAGCACATTTGCATCTCATTAGGACTTTTATTTTCCTTTTTAAATTTTGCAGAATTTATATGGGTGAATGATTGAGGCTACTCAAGCAAAATCTACAATAATGGGTGGTTCTTTGGGTTTTTAATAGTCATTAGATTTGAGTATTTGGAAAAATACATAATCAAAGAACTTTTGGTTTGGGTATTTGAATATAAAAATAATTGTTAGGATTCATGAAAGAATTAAAAACCAACAATTTTCTGAGTGGTTATTTGATTTTTTTGATTATTATGATTATATGTCCAAATTAGGCCTTCAATAATTTTTGAAAACCATGCATATTACCAACCTTTAAATGTGTTAAATTGGTGTTTTAATATGTGGTAATCAATTGGGCCATACTTCTATCAATTCTAAATCAATCCTTTTATATATGATAATCAATTATACATGTTGTATTTTCATAATTGTTACATTGGTAATTTTGTAAATATTAGTTAGTTGTACTTATCAACACGTGGATATTGATTGTTAGGTGCCAGGTAATGTTATATTTCTACAATAAAAATTAACAATGTGCCTGAAATAGATAATTAATAGTAAGAATTTGAATTAGCTAATGGTTAAAATATTGGTTATATTAGTAGTTATATTGTTAGCTATTATACTAGATAGTGTCAGGTAATTAGTGGTTAGGTTACTAGTAGACCATAAACCTATACAAGGAAGTTAGTTTGAGAAGAGGATCATCTCTTCATAATTACTTTCATGATATCTTTTATATTCTTTTTTGTAATACCTCTTGAATATGAATTTCATCATTGTTTTGAACTTCTAATTTTAATTAGCTTCTTGAAATGCATTTTTTATTTTTAAGGTATGAATTTATATGTCCATAAAGATCATTTCACGTAAAAAGTATACTTTGCAATGGTTACAAACCCTAAGAATCGCTCTAATACCTGCAATGAAATTAGAGCTGAAATGGGGTTTTTGAAAACAACAAATTCTTTTGAAACAAAGGATTATAATTGGGGGCTAAATGGGGGTGAATTGGAGATTAACTAGCAGTTAACCATTGATATTGGTCCAAGTTACCCAAAACCAGACTGAAACCGAGTCTGATTTTTAGAACCAAAACTGAGATTTTGTTGTTTTAAAAAGAATCTAGCCTAGAACTGGAACCAAGATCTTGTTTTCTTGAAGAACCATGCCCGAAACTGTTATAATTTATTTATTTTAGAACGGATGCTCTTTATAAAAGTCAAGAACCACCCAACACTGGTCCTTACTCCTAATTGATTGATGTGAAAGCAAATGGTTGGCACAAGTTGAAGGGTCTCTTGCCCCTTTTTTTACCATAAAACTTGGCTAGAAAATGAGGGAAATACAATTGTTAATCAAGAATACATTAATATGAATTGAAAAACCAATTTCAAAAATAGTAATCTAAACCCTTTAGTAGATCCTTAGGCAACTTGTTGTTCTAGTAAATCGTCAACAAATTTCAGATATGAAGCAATGCGGGTTGAAGCAAGGGAGGGTAGATCCTAAGATCAAGAAATATTTTCTTTGTGCAGCCTTGTCAAGATTCAATAACCACAAGATTGGATGTGGAATTTCACGATTTACAAGTTTTCTTCATGTGATATTACAACCCAAACATTTTACTTGTATACAAACTTATGTTTCCCCATTCCATACACAATTTGTCGTTAACATCTTCATTGTTCCATAATGTCTTGGATTTTGAAATTTGGGAGATGTGGTTGGTGCCCACCCCATGAGGGCTTCCAATCTGCTACGGAATGATGTTTCTAATGTGCCAGTGGCCATCTTTCAACACATTGAACCCTATCCTACAAAAATGTCCATGTTATATGATCCACATCTGTGACACAATGAAAGATGCAGGGTTAGAAGTTAGAAGCTCTCAGGTGTTGATTTTGGATCCCAGCAGATATGTCCTTGTTAAGAAAGAACAACCCCCTTTTCCAAATTGGGTAGCAAGATGTAAACCCATTAAATTGCATATCCTACTTCTTGTCAAAGATTGAAAGAAACACAGAATCAGATTTGACAATTCTGTTTGTGGTTAAACATGGAAATGTGTGTTAAAGTGTTTTCTAATTTGGTGATTTATTTCAACCAAATGTATGTATACAAAGTACATAAAGACTAAAATGAGCTGAGTTCCACCTTTTAAGAACCCATGACAAAGCTTCAATTGACCACTTGTAAAGCTAGTTATGGAAGAAACAGCCACAGCAGGTTCTCCGCTCTCTCCATTAGTAGCCCATATTCTTACATAAGTCAATTGTTGATTAGCCATACAATTATTTGCATTAAGAGGTTGCTTCTCCTCTCTTCACTTGAATACGTATATTCATTAGTATGTTTGTTGGCTTTGCCTACCAAGGCAAGGATACTGTGTTTAGATTCATAATAGAGTATAGTAGCTTAAGGGATTTTGGCCCCTAGGTAGTAGGTCTATTTTTATATGAGGATTTTTGAAAGATGATATTTTGGCTTGTGTTGAAACTTGAGATTAGTTACAGAGTTATGATATCTTAAAGGATTTTGGTTTCTTTCAGAGGATTTTTTTGAAGCTTATATTTTTGCATGGTGAAATATTTAAGTTTCCATAATTCTTCTTTTGCCTAAAGATACTTTTTAATGTAAATGGCAAGGCCACAGTGTGACACATCCCTTGTTTTGTTGGTTTGGATGTGACCCTCCCAAACCATGGGGCCTCCTGCTCCACTTTTGCTATTGTCAAACAAAACTTTAAACGAGGTAGTATGCACATTTGTTGTTTCACAATTTTTGGACCAACAAAGCAAAAGTTATGTAATATAGATTGATTTTTGTCATTGAAAATTAGTTTAAAACTTAAAAATGGTTGTATGGGTTCCATAAAAACTTTGAAGTTGAGCTGAATTGGACTAGAATAGCATTTGGGATGGGTGACCTGTCAGGAGGTTTAATATCTTGTGCCAAGAACACAGCGGCCACTATTGTTATTGAGGGGGTGAGTCTCCACCAAATTAAAGCACAGCCTTATTCAGAATTCATGAAAATAAGACTTTTTCCACAGTTTTGTATCCAGTTATTTGTTGCTACTTTGTGACTGGAGTCCACACAGAAGCATCTTCTCCTGGGAAATTGAGGTCACCTATAACCATATTGACCAATTTGTATACCAATTTGTGAAGGGGAAGAAGGCCATACCGTCAAGGCATTATGTGACATGCTCTTCTAGGCAAACCCTCAAGTGTAAGGTTCACCTAGTCAGGGCCCAAGTCCAGACCACCATGGGGCGGCCTTGTGGTGACTTGGGTTGTGAGTCTAAGTGTTGGGCTGGGTTCGACTTCCAGTTTGACATTCTCACGAGTTACATAGGTGTCAACGAGTGAGGGTTCGAGGAAGGGAGCCCAAGGCATTGGTTACGACGCACTATGTACTTGAATTAGGTGAAATTTGCAGTTAGAACGAAAGACAAGAGATGATAATCCGAGATGACAAGGCCTTGGATCATTTGAAAAGTCCGCAGCAGGTATTAGCGTACCCATCTAGAGGTTAGGGCTAATGTTTAGAGCAGCACGACAACGAAACAGGGTGACATCAAAACATAAACGGGTCTGATATTATGCCCTGAACAACCAAGGAGCTCCATCAATTCTATGGTTAAGATTGATTCAAATCGATGGTCAGAGTTTTTGTACAGGAGAACAGTAGGGCCGGATGCCCTTCCTTGTTTCAAAGGTGCCTGCCTGGGCACAAGGGTGGTAGCCCCATTGTGACAGGCTCCAAAAAACAAGGACCGACCAAGGGCCCTACCCTTCTCCATTGTGAAAGACCTGCCCTGATTTTCAGGGGGCGTGAGCTTCCACTGTGGAAGATTTCTTCCATTTCAGAAGATCCTTGCTGAGTTCTTGTCCCTGACAATGATCAGCTAAATACACTACAAAATTTAGGGCAGGCTTTTACGCACCAGAAAAAAGAGCACCCAATTAGAGGGATATTTAGCAAAACCTACCCGCACAAACCTGGAGCAAGAAATGGCACTTCAAAGTGCAGATCCCCAAAATAACAAAGAGAATTTCTGCCTTGGTCAGTGCAAGACTTCACACTTGCAGTGATTCAAGATGCCAGAGCACTTTCAATCCCAGTACCAACTCCCAAATTCCAGACCCTACCTAGTACAGGATCAGGGCCGGAGCAAACGCCGGTGGCAGGGATGAGATTGAATCATCAGTTGGTGAAGAAAGGCCTTGTAAGGTAGTGGTGGTGGTGGTGGTTCTTTTTGTAATTGATCAGCAGCGCCTGTGCAATGGACAAGAAATCATGCGAACAACCACAAAGGTGAAGTTAGACATTCACAAATCACACAGAGGTTGCTGCAGCTTTGCAGCCTGGGAAGGTTCAGGACGACAGGACGACAGGACAGGCATCATCATGAGGCCCATGATGGTGGCATAGGGAGTTACGGCGACAAAAGAGCGCGAGAGACAAACATACAGATAGGCTTACTAGGGTCAGGAGTTTCTCAGGAGAAAAGCTGCCACAGAATGCAACAACAACAACAACAACAAAAAAAAGAGAAAAAAAAGCAAAGGAGGCCCACAGACCGAGGTCCACCATTATGAGGCAGAAATGGGTATATATTTTTGCAGCCTTTACAATGCCTGGCATCTACATTCAAGGCGATCTGACATGCCTGTCGGCGCTACATGACATATATCAAGACTCTGGCAAAAGTACTGACACAGATCATGACAAAAGCGTCAGAGATGGTTAGCATTGATGTTTGGAGAGTGGTGCTGTAGCTGCAGTCAGTGCTCAGGTTCACTTATTATTATTATAATAGCTTGCTTGCTTGCACTCATAACCTTCCTGCCCTCCATCATCAATATCATCAGTCTCTTATTTGCTGCCACATTACAGAGGGTATGGAGTATGGATATGCCTTGTTGACCACTGGCTGGTATCTCTCTAGTAGAGTTTGACTCCTGCTGCACAGATGGTGGGAGTCCAGACTCCAACAAACATTAGAGTATTCCGTAAAGCCAGGAAAACACAGCACCACAACCCTGAGTTTGGTTCAAAACTGGGTGTGAGATTAAAAAAAAACCTGCAAAAAAAGTACAATAGCCTTCGAAAGGGGGTGAAACTCAGAAATGCACCATTTTTCGTGCCGAACTGAATTTCATCCGGTTTTGACCCCTCTTTCCTTTTTCCTGAGTGCCTCACTGCTGCTACATATATTTTCACTGCTCTTGCACGTACAACTACTATAATTACCTCGAACCTTGTGCATTAAATGCTGAGTTCCAGCATTTCATACCCAATTTTTTAATAAAACTTCCTTACTTTGCGGACTTCACTCAAACAGGGGATAAGGGGTGAAAAGAGGCCCAAAGACAGGGTGAAGACAGGATGACTTAAAGGAAAACTCTACTGGATCCTATCATCTATTTATTTGTAATTCATGAGTTTTTGCAGTGTTTGACAGGTGTATTTGAGTGAGTTTTTGGAATGTATGGTATGGTCATGACAGGTATATATGAGTGATTTTTTGGAATCTATTGCATGGTCATCCCTGAACAATTCCAGACACAATTTCTATTGAATGGTTGTTCTGGACAATTTTAGAGACAATTCTTATCATATGGTTGTCCCTGAATAGTTCTACGGACAATTCGTACGTGTCTGACTTTCAAGTTTAATTATCTCACTCCTTTTTTTAATAATTATCTCTTTTCTTTAATAGCTATTTCATTTATTTTCCTCACCAACCAAGTTACCCACATGAATATGAAAAAATAAATTAATATGTGTTTTTTCATTGTCCATGGTATTTATGTTAATTTAAATTAAATTAAATTTGAGATTGACGTAAATAATGATGAACTGTTGAAAACCATACATGTGAACATAAAAAAAGATAAAAAACTAATTGATTGTCACAGTTAGTGTGAAGCCATGTGAAGCGTAAGTTTATCTATAATCCACCAGTTTTTTTCAATGTTGGGCAGATGTATGAATTTTAATTTATCAAGTGAGTAATAATAGATGAACTTTTAAATTCTTTCCAAAGCAGGTAAGGATAAAGGGACCACTGTGAACTAACACCTGAATTAAACTAGTACTATCACCTTCTGAAATGAAGCCTTGCAGGCTTTTCTAAAACGGAATGGCCACTGTCGTTTTTTCTCGCCATACCCAATGGGATACCACCAAGTACCCATGCGATATCATGAGATTTTTTTTGCAAAGTAAAATTGGAGCTCCACAACCACTACCCATGAAAGAAATGGTTTTGGAAATTGGGTGGTGGCAAGATGGGTGCTTCAAGCCTCTACCAGTTATTTCAAAAACCTCAATAAGCCAATTTTGTTTTAGAACCCTGGCAACATACCAGAATCAAATTTTTTTTAAGAACCATGGTTTATGAACCCTAAAAACCGCCCTGATAACCGCTTATGTCTTTTCGTATTTATGATAACCGCACAACACCAGTAGCCACAACCCACACAAAGCCAAAAGTCCCCTTTCTATTATGAAATCGTGCTTGGTACATAAACCACTTCCAGGGAACATTTTCTGAGACATTTTTTGTGCTTCTTCTTCAACTGATCATTTACTTCTACTGGGAACGGACACCACCAGTTCAAAAGCTGCAGACTACTCATCAATGGTTTCAGTCTGCAAAATATGAGTTGCTCCAATAATAAAATTTGACTCTTGCCAGATCAATCTCTGATCATTTTCTCAATAACCCATCTACAAATTTGGAAACCAAAGCATAAATTGAATGTCCCAGGAAACATGCTATCCAATGGTGTAAGACTTTGGAATCATTAGAGAGGTGCAATGTACGAGTTCTTTCCTACCTAGCTGTGCATACCCTGATCATGTATGTTGTTTATAACCGAGCTAGATACTGATAAATCATTCTTAGGTCAGGACTCAGAAGTAATCCTTCACTTATGCATCTGGGTCACTCAATTATGTCGGTTACATCTGCAGAGCAAGCTTATCTGCTTATGCCTGTAGCTTGATACATACTTGGTAAATGCATTGTAATTAGAAAAGCCAGAAGAAATATAGCAAATCACCTAGGGCTAGTCGAATTGGGCAGGAGTGTTTTATTTAGGCTTTGATGCTCATGCCTATACCTGCCAGGAGGAACCAGCACCTACAGGGGTACCTTCACCTTCTTGAGTGAGGCCTCCAATGGGCTTCCTATATTGAACCTGGGCAAAGCTAAATTTGAAGAACTTCAAGTCCCTCCTTTAGTCTGAGGATGGTATGTTATCTGTTTGGAATCAACCAAAACTGTTTGGGGTTTTGTAAAATCATGTAAGTCCAAATGGCCATGTAACACATAATGTAAAATGATGTAAGTGTAAATCATTTACACTTATGTGCCCAAGGCTTTGGGCTTACACTTTTCACTAGGCATATTTTGGGTTTTACATTTACACTTGCATGACATGCATGCATATATTTTTGGAATACATTTACACACCCATGTATACTATTTTCATTGCCTGAGGCTATGCAAATGTACATTGTGGTGCAATAATCTCATTTTTGCTTAAAACTCATAATCTTCAATGACATCAAGATGTGCAGATATCCTCATTTCTTTATAAATCTTAATTATTTGTTGGAGCTAGAATGAACAAATGAACGTAATACACAATATTTTCTACATATGCATTTTGCATTTTTTAAAACTTCTGTCTCCAAAAGATTCAAGAGAACGATTATAAAAGTGGGTTCAACAAAGAAAGAAATAAAAAAGAGGGAAGGGGCAAATGGTGTGTAGGAAGAGAGAAAAGAAAGGAAGGTAAGGGGGAAAAAAGGTGGTAGTTAAGGTGGTGTTTCCTCTCAAGTTTGAGTTACGGGAGGACTTAGGATGAATCCAAGATAAATTTGTGACTCTATTTGACTCTATTTGTACTAACCACATGCATTGTCAAGCATGTGCAAATGAATTGACCAAAAGGTGTTCATGAATGTCATTTGTCCTAGTCCTATCTTAGAGCTTTTTAACATTCTTCTTGCCCTAATGCGTGGAATCAAAGAATATTTTTCAAATTCTTTCTTTTCATTGTTGTCATTTGAAGGACTTACATTGATGCCTTGGGATGAGCTTGGGGTGAATCAACTAGCATATAGACTGTGTTTGAAAATTGTGTTTCCATCTTGGATATTATTGAAAAATTTATCCCTACCTTGATAGAAAAAATGTTGGCACTCCATGTGCAACCTACACCATCAACCTATTTGTCAACCACTTGCACTTTCTATATTTGGATGTCAACATTGTTTGCACATGTTGTATTTGTTGTTGTGGTTAATTTAAAGTTGAGTAACTAGGAGCTCAAGCATGTCACCATTGGTCATGTTTGAACCATTTGATGGGTCCTAGTTTGAACATGCATTATTTAATTTGTTAATATGAATTACTTTCAATAACAAAATAACTCATGGCTTCAAGTATGCATCTATAAAGTCTATTCAAGTTGATGTTCAAAAATTCATTATTTTGTCCAAAAAAATTGGGCAAGGGGTGGCAAGCTTGGGAAAAGCTTGTGTGGATTTTGGATTGAGACCTAAAAAGTTCGACACGCTGATGAAAACAAGATACAAATTATTTTTTCATTTTTTCCTTTTTAATTGAACCCTACTAAAATTATGTTGAATTTTGTTGTTCAACATTGTTGTAAATGGTTGATATTTTTAATTTGTGATTTTATTTTTTTTGGTTTTTAATTTCAAGTTTGCTAACCAAATGTTGTTGTTCCAAGATGCACTAAAATTCTAGACAACCACTACATTTTGTTCTAGTTAATAGACCATGGCATTGCAAAGTTATGTGCTTTCTCCAAGGACTTGGGTGATTTTTAAACTTATGGTGATGTCTAAACTTGTCATGATTAACTATGTTTTGAATTAGAGTTGTGAACATTGGCCCCTTGGAAATACCTTTTAATTCATCATTTCAACATGTTAAAAGATCAATGGAAAACTTGCAAAGTGGATTAGTTTTAACAACTTTGCTGATTTGAAGGGAAATCTTTTTATGAAGAAATAGAACTAAAATTGATGGTTTGAATGAAATGCAAAGTGTTAGAAGTCTTTTTTCCTTTCATCTCCTTTTGGAATGCATTTCATAAAAAGATAGGTCATAACATTTTAATTTTGACTTATTGGATCCTAGGTATTAAGAACATGTGTGTAGTTGACAATCACATAGTATGTGAAAAAGCATCAATTTTGGTTGTTGAATATAATGAACAATTGCTACTCCTTTTATTGGTGGAATGTTACAAGTTGTTGATGCTTAATGCACCTAAAGACCTTAGTGTAAGACACACATGTAGATTTTGATGATTTATTTCACGACATGGAAAAAAATTAAATAATTTGAAATATATTGTGTCAAAAGAACCTCATGAATTTTGGCATTAATTCATTGATGTAAATAATTGCAAAGGCTGACCCTACTGGGCACAGAAAAAACAAGTTTCTCACCATTGTTATTTTACCAATACAAGTCATGGATATTCCAATTAGGCCAAATTGATGTGGAAAGCATTTTTCCGATCATCGAACCCCTCATTGCACTTTATAGACGTCATCTTCAAACTAACCGTCTTGACCAATTGATACTTGACTCACAAATTGAATGCTTGGACCCTATTGATTTTGCAAGCCCTCATTCAAGACATAATCAATTTTGATAGAAAACCTTGATGTTGAGTTTAGGGATGAAGTGGAGTGTGAATAATTGCAAGATGTTTGTGAGCCACTTGTCTAACTTTGTGAAAAGAACATTGTGAATTTAAATCTTTCATGGCAGACTTGTTGTTTTTTTTTGTAATGTGCAAGTGTTAACAACTTTTGGGTGTATGGCAATGATGTGCAATTGAAGACAAGTCAATGTGACTAATGTTTGTGTTGATGTTGGATTAGATTTGGTCGATGTGACAAAATATTAGATATGATTTTATGACATTTACAAGTATGTTTGATGATATGCTTCAAGATGATGAAATGTGCAAGTGTCAGGATTATTGGTTAGAAATGCATCAAGGGAGGAAAACTTTTCAATGAACTTTATATTGTAGAAGATTTTGAGTAATTTAGGAGGGGTTTATATAGTAGGCACATTGTTAGTGTTGGGCCTTGTATGTTCCCAATGCACTATTGTTTATGGATAAAATCTTATAACTATTAGAAAAAGTCTGAGGGTTGAGGTTGTTGGCAATTATCTTGGGAAGAAAATTGTTATCAATTTTGGGGTTTTTGTAGTGGGACAACTATTGGACTTTGCAAGTAGTTTATATTTTAATGTTTGATTTCAAAGTGCAAAAGTTGTTTTCTAGTGAGAGTTGGGCATATGTAAGACATTTGATAATGAAAGATGGGTGTTGAAAGCTCTTTTGATGGGAGTTGGGTGCTTTAGAAAATTCTTGTGATTAGAGTTGAGTGATTGAAAGACATATTTTGTCTTGTGATGATAGTTGGGTGCTATAAAAGATGAAATAATGGTTGGATATATGTATGAAAGCAAGGTGCACTAGGTCAAAATGGATGTCACAACCATTTTTTTACAAGTGATGAAATGGAATAGAATGTCATACAATAATTGTATTGAATCTTTTATGGTTTGAATTTAGATATGTGTGATAATTTACATGTGTAATGTAATGCATAAACCATTTTTTAATGAATTAAAATGATTACATAATATCTTTATTATTCTTAAATTTACATATTCGTCTTGTAACAAATTATGTGGACTTTGTTTCAATGGAAATATATATTTTTAAAAATCATTTCCATCACATGAATAATGGAAATATTATATATAACATTCATAAATCAATATTTAAGATTATTTTTTTTCACATGTGCACTTAGAAATTAAATTTATTGAAAAGATCATAATTGACATAGAAATGAGGCATTAGAATGAGGAATAAGAACAACATGTTGGTATTATCAATATGAAAAATAGTGTAAAGTCAATGATTTCATTCCATAAAATCTAAGGCACAATGCACATCTAACAATTTCCTTGTTCAAACATAATTACAATTTAAAAATAAAATAAATAAATGAAATGAAAAAAAATCCACATTGATATTAATCATTCTACTAGACTTATATATATATATATAATAAATCAAAGTGATTAAATCATTTTGAAAAAAGTTATATTGTTTGAAAGAATAAGGCTAAGACTTAGAATTGTAAAAGAGGCAACAAAAAGATTGCGAAAGTTGTGAACTCACATATGGACTTTGAATGTGCCAAAGGTGAACCATCACACTATGCTTTCATCCATATCATTGTGTGAATGAAGGCTTTTTGAACCTGAAACCATATGTGATAAGACATGTTACATTCTAATAATTGTCAGCTTATGACTTTCATTTAGCACTAACTAAGTAGTTGCAGTAGTAGTGAACCAGTGTTGAGCAGTTCTTTCCTTTTATGAAAGAACTCTAGTTATGGTTCTGAATTGAAAATTATAACTGATTTCAGTCTGGTTTTTTCTAACCTGGACTGAAACTAGCAATAAAATGTTGATTAACCTTTCATTCTAGTTGATATTTTTTTCAATATATTTTTTTCAAAAATCTTGATTCTAGTTCCAGTTTCCTGTATGGTTCTTTAAGAAAATAAAATTAGTCTCTGGTTCTTGTTCTGATTTTTCTTAGTTCAATTCTTACACACCAGAACCAAAACTGGCAGGTCTTACCCACAAAAGCAGATACCCACCCAACATTGTAGCAAACTACAAAAATAATAGGAATTACTCCAACTTCTGAAGTTCATAGACTTATGAACTTGGATGTTTTTTTTCTCTCTCATTGTGAAGGTTGTAACTTGGAACATTGTTTTAATACAATGAACATTTGCTTTCGGGAGGATCCATTTTTCCTCCTTTTTTGATTTTCACCTTTGATTGTGCATTGCATATATAAACACATAAAACCAATTTTTATTGTGAGAAGCTTATTTTAAAAACTCTTAAGGTGCCTTGTGATTAAAGAACTGACAATGATGATAGTTTAAAAACACTGGACCAAGATCAATTTAAGAAGCCTCAATCAAGCTCTATGTGAAAAAGCCAATTGTGTGCTTATTCCTTGGGTTAGTTGATAGGCCTGATGAATGGGGCTTGCCAACCCAGAGAAAAGAAAGCAGGTCTCAAAGTTCATATCCTGCCACTCTGTTCCAAATCTTCCTGGGGAAACCCATTTCCAAAACAAAACTTGACACCCACCACACCCACATTCTATGGTGTAAGAAGAGCAAGTCAATATCCATGTGAGTCCAGATTAAGTGTCATGTATGATTGACCGCTCCTTAGGATAGGTTATACCACAAGTGTTCAGGAAGGTGGGACTGCCAGAAAGGAACACAATCTTGGTTCCAGTGCTTGCAAAAGTTGCCACAGCATGTTGCATAATGGGTGGTTGAAGAGGCCTTACATATATGAAATTTGCCAAAGCCTTTATATGTCCAGGCAGATCACCACAGGTTGTCTATGATTTGTGGTAATTTTTTATGTAGCTAACCAATGGGGGTCCTAGTTCTGATCTGCAAACAAACAATGGTGTTGAATATAGAAGCAGGACAACACACAAAGTAGCGTACTTTACATAGGTTGCTGTCTGCAGGGTTGTTCATGCTACAAGAGTGATGGGGGGTGGTGGTGGTCGAGGGAGCATGGAGCAGCCTTAACATCCTGTTTTTGTTTCAGTGCTGTGGGCCCTTTTTTCAGTAAGTCCCAGTCAGTGATTCATTTGGGTCAGTTAAATTTGGGTTTAGGGTTTAGGCTCATGACAGATCTAGCCTGCCTGCATTTTCTACCCAAAATGCTGTGGAGAGAGGTTGGGAGATCTGCTTGATTCATAGAATCACAAAAGGATCCTAGTGATTGTTGGGTATCCAGTATCCACTCAGAAAAACCTCCCACAAGATTCATAGTGTATTTGGAGGAATGCTTACAGCACAGAAGAACCCATGGGCATCACAGGATTTCATTTTTAAACTAAAAAAATTGTCAATTTTTATGCCATGTAGCGTCTTCAGCTCTGGGCAGCCTTGTGCAGGCCCTCATTCCAATAGTGCCCATGGCCTTAAGCATTACCCAGCAACAATACAATGGACACCATACTAAGATACTGTACCATGACCTTGATGGGGGTTACAGTGGAGAATGAAGGAAGCCACAATCAGACTTTTGTGCCACGCTGAACTCTACCCCCAACCCCACCAAAATCATAACAACATCAGTACCAGCTATGTTGAGCCAGCTTGTAATCCTCCTCTTTTCATCACAACCAGTATCTTGTAGAAAGAAGACATCTATCTATGAAGAACTGTAGTTTGTTTTGTTTTTTGTAGTTATGAGATCCACCAAACTGGGATGCTTCAGATCGTGTTCTTGGTGTCTTTGGAAATCTCTCGATGAGAGGGGTGCATGGGCTTGGTTCCATGACGTTTGGACTGGTGGTGCAAGAGTCCTTGAATATTGAATGATTTCTTCACTGAAAATTAAATTAAATCGTAGCTGAAATTTTCAGAGGAATTGGAATGTGCCTTTGGTTTTGTTGGAAAGATCTTGATGAGAAGGATTTAATGGAATTTATTTGGTAAGATTCGGATTCAGAATGTAGGAGATACTAATTTTTAAGTGATTTCAAATAAATTCAAATAAATTCGAAAAAACCAGGTTTTGGAAGGAAAAATCAGTTGAGGAAGTGGTAACTCTTGGGTCAACGGCACAGGCCACACTAGTTTAAATGAAATTGAAGAAAAAACTCCACAAGCTCACTTGAAGGAACAATAATGTCAATCTGTACATACAAAAGATTGTGACAAGACGGAATGCAATCTTAACCCTATGGGTGTCATTCACAAAGTCTCAAACCATGAGAGTCCTAGACCACAGATAACTGGAGCTTCCTTCATTTCCAACTCCTCCTCTGCCAAATCTACACAAAAAACTTTATTTTCAAATTTCAGATCTACAACAATTGAAAATTAATGCAATACAAATATTACAATTCCAAAAGACGCCTACCATTGCAAATCCTTACATTTGTTTTCTTGGCATATCTGCAATCTAGTCCACCTCACAAGGTTGCAACTTGAGTTGTGCAATCTAGCTTGAGCAACTTGACCTCGCAACAGCTTGCTGTGTATTCACACAGGCAGGATTGATTGTCTCTGTTCACTCTGGCAGGGTTGGCTGAGTAGTTAGGGTTCGGGTTTTTTGAGTTCTTGTAGGTTGGCATTGGGCTCTGCTGTTTCTTCTCTTTGTTTTCATTTTCTTTCCAGTTTGTGCTTACTGATATCTGCTTGATGTTTAAACAATATGGTATGGAAGCGGATTGAGCTACCTTAGACTTGTGCAAAGGACCTTCACTGACCAATGGATTTTGCGTAGTCCTCCATCACAAGAAAATGGTTTTTGGGCAGACTTGCAAGTAGAGTAGTTACCATTGGCTACTGGAATATGGACTCACCAGAGGCGGACTACTCACCATCAACGCAGCTACTCCCAACATCACTGCCATCATCCCCAATTGTTCCATCATTTCTCTAGTTGTTCCTATTGCCCTTCCCACCTTGTTATGCCCACCATCTCATTGACCTTGTTCTTTGCATTGATTGTCATCATCACCTTGTACATGGCTGTGCTGCCAGCTCCATAGTTTCCACTCCATAGTTTCCATTTCACTGACATCGCCAAACTAGACCTTGCCTTGGACCAGACCAAAAAATTATTGGGATTTGCCCATTTTGGAAGTCTTTAAGGTTGACTCCTGCTGACAACCCTAATTATGATGTATATGCAACAAACAATGAGCATCCTTTGAGGGTCTTATATCGAATATGATGTTGTTGGTAGTAAATACAAATGTATCCATTACAATCATATTGATGCACCTCCTTGTCTCACCATCATCATTTATAGTAGGTGTAAGTTTTGTGATCATGATTTTTTTTTAAGTTAAATTTGGGAACATGTGATAAATTTTGCAATTTTGGTGTCATATCAAATGTTGGAAGAGAGAAGATTGGATGTTTTCTCCATCGAAAGTGGGACCAACAAACATGGTTGAGGATATTAACCCTTTTCCAATCTCCTTGCAAGTTGCATTTGTTTGTATTGTTCAAGGTTTGTGTAAAGAGAGAATCATTGTAAGGAGTTAGGCACCATTGAAATCATGGTGTTTTATCCATGATAGGTCCTCAAAAATCATTTATTTTGATAATCAATGATAGCACTAAAGTTAAGGAGAGCCAAAATTTGGGTTTTTTTAATGAGTTATATGTACAAGACATATACAACACAGATCTACAATGTCAGTAGACCAACGAAGTCACTCATGAAAAACATTAATGCAAATGTGTGGTAAATAGAAAAACTAACCAATTATTTATCTATCTCTATGATTCAAGTACTTAATGATGAAGATGTGCAAATGTTGAATGAAGTGCATTAGGAACAAACTAAAAGTCAAGATTTGACATAGCTTTTGACCTAAGATTTATGAAGATTGAATATATTCTTTCCCTGTTTACAACTATGGCAAACTTATGTAAAATAATGGTTATGTTTAATTTTGGGTTATCAAAATCTAAGAATTCCAATTGATGCATCTTGCTTTGAAATATATGTGTGAAATGTCATCTTGCATTATTGACAAATAAAATGTTAAGTATTATTGTTATGTTTGTAAGCATTTGGTATTTCCTCAAATCTAACCTCGTTCACTTATGAAATAAGTGAACAAAAAAGTAGTTGGTCATTGCATTTTGTGTGGACTTTGGATACACACCTTCGATTGGTGTTTAGCATTCTTTGCAAAATATTTCAATAGAACCTTTAATGAAATTGGGGGTTGGATTTCATTGAACTGATCAAACCAACAAGGAGATTTACAAATAACAAGTACATTTTAGTGGATACTAAAATTATGAAATGGGTGGAAACAAAAGCACTTCAAACAAATATTATAATTTTGACCAATGTTGGGTGGGTATCACAGTTTTATGATACCCATCGGATCCAGTTTTCATAAAACAACTTATAAAAGGTCCAATTTTCACCTTTATCCCTTAAAATTTACGTTGGGTAAGGGTATCAAAAAATATTTAACTAGTTCTCAATATGCCAAATCTCAAAATTTTGAGAACAGTCAGTTCTCCTTTGTCGATTCTCACAAACCAGGTATTACTTATTAATTGATTATTATTTTTAAAATTCCAAAAAATTAAAATTAAGATTTTTTTAAATCTCAATTTTATTATTTTTCTTACTAATGAAAAAATTACAAACATTGTTACAAATAACTTTTTAACACTAAATAATATTTTATTAATGGAAGTTTTACACTTCAACTTCATCCCTTTCAAATTCACCTTCAAACTCTTCTAACTCCTCTTTTAAATCTAATCCCTTTCAAGGAATTCTAATAAGTTAGATGGAGACTTACAACCTATTCTCGGATCATTAGGCTAGTTTTTGTTGACAAATATCAACTTCTCTAAATTTTTAGTTTGCAAACAACATTTCCTAAGGTTATAAATAATCCAACCAAAGAATAAATTCTTTATGTTTCAATTTGAGATCCAACAACACCCAAAATCTATCGAGCTAAAAATCCAAATATAGGAAACATTGTTTTACGTTTCTATCACTATTGAAGAGGACATTTGATGCCTTTAACATCTAATTGATATCTCCTAAAAACCAGCAACTCCTTCTTCATAAGTTCTTTTATTAGTTCACTTGTGCTTACAATTTGCTCAAAAATATCAAAATTGTAATCATGCTCAAAAAATATTTTGGTCAATACAATTCTTATTTCACCTTACCAAAGAATGCAAATGCTCATGGCATTTCACCAACATAAGATACAAGGTTTTTCTATCATATTCCTCAACAAGAACATCACCTTGCTCCCTTGCAACAAATGAAGATATTATACAAAGACTCTTAAACCTAGAGTCTAACATTAAAAAAATCATATTATGAGCTTTCCTGTTTTCATATTTCTTGAAGAATGAAAGGAAAAAATTTAATACGTTTATTACCACCTTTCTAATGTTAGAGGCCAACAAAGATAACTCACGAGAAATAATGGAATCATCTTCCATTAGCCTTTCAAATGAAGGAATAATTTTGTTTTCCTCCTTTAATTTCAAACTCATGGAAATAGCAAAGTGTAAAGCATCACTGAAAAGCCAATATCCACAAAATTGGTTAAGAACACAAGCAAAAACAATTGGAGAAAGACAATCCACTATAATTTGAAAAATGTGCTACTAAATTAGAGGTGGAGGCATTCAACCAATGACTCTCACAATAATCTATTTGCTATAGTAGAGCATAGTGGCAAAACAAAATTATAAGGCTTCTTAAAACATAATGACCTTACTAGCAAACCTACAACACAACCAATAATAGAAAAAATTAGTTGTCATGTATAATTTAAAACTTCAAAAATTGTAAATTGTTGAAAAAATGAAGAAACAAAAAAGACTACCTGGTTTTCATTGGAATGTTCAATTTTTTGGGGCGAATGCTAGTCTTAACACAAACCTTGTTCCATTTTTACTTTCCCTTTCTAAATTTTTTAAGCCAAATGATACACTTTTGCAAATCTATTTGAGTAAATTTAACAGAAACATGTTCTAGATCCTTACACACCTTTTCTTCTGTAGTGCCATGTGAAGCAACTTTCTATCCCTTTATTCTTGATTTTGTGAAGTGACTATACTCGAAAGTACATATGCTACCGGTGAAGGAAAAATGCAATGTGTATTTTTTTATGTTAAGTTGTGTTTGTAGTTGAAACCAAATAGCTTGCTTCCTATGCATCATTTACAATTTATGATAGATATATTTTCAAAGATCAAACACTCCAAATCCTAAAATTTTATGTTAAATTGTCACTCATTCAGACCAACTTTTAAGGATTCAACACCATGTTCAACTTGGCAGCAGACTTCTAATCACTTAAAATATTATTGCTATCACATATGTTATTCAAATCTAACTTGTCTTAACTTAATAAAAAGCTAATTACAAAGCACATCTGCCTACCAAATTCCAAGCTCTATACCCAAACTAGTAAAATGTGCTACCAAACCCGAGAAGGTTTTACAAAGGTAGAAAGTTTAACTTGGTTCCAGACCTCTAGTCTTTTAAAATATTATTCCTATCACATACACTATTCAAATCTAACTTGCCTTAGCTCATTAGAAAGTTAGTTACAAGGCACATATGTTTACCAAATTCCAAGCTTTATACCCAAATTAGTAAAAAGTTGTGCTACCAAACCCGAACATGTTTTACAAAGGTAGAAAGTTCAACTTGGTTACAAACCACCAGTCACTTAAAATATTATTCCTATCACATACACTATTCAAATCTAACTTGCCTTAGCTCATTAGAAAGTTAGCTACAAGGCGCATGTATCTACCAAATTCTAAGCTTTGCACCCAAACTGATAAGAAGTTGTGCTACCGAATCCGAAAGGGTTTATGAAATTTCTCTAAAATTTCAAGCTCCCAACACCATCCGTACTCACTTCTATTCTTTCAAAAGTATTATAATCATCTACTATATTTTCCCTCTTTCCACCATCTACTAAAACTAATCATTTTTTTCCTCCCAAGGAAAGTTATAGGAACAAGTATTCTCAAGATTCAAATCGAAAATTATATCCAAAAAAGAGAGCCTCAAATGATCCGAATTCGCCTTAAAATTAAAGAGAAGGAAGGAAATGAAGGAAGATTCCAACTCGGTGGCCAATGGAAGGTTCCAATGTTTGGTGGCTAATGAAAGGTTCCAATATTTAGTGGTTAATGGAAGGTTCTAATGTTTGGTGGCCAATGAAAGGAAAAGGAAAAACACCTTTTCACCATTTCCCACTTTCCCCCCAATAATTTTGCTTAGACCTTCATTTTTTTCCATTGATCTTAAGGTTTACTTTACCATGGTTTTAGGCCATTACTCGCACATTTTCTTCCTTTTCCTTGATCTATATATTATAACCACACATTTCAATGTAACAAATCCTCCACACATTCATTGCTGATTTGATTGAAGATTGAAGATTTCTTTTCCTTTCCTTGAAATTATGGTGTTGCATATGGCCACGTCTTATGAGCCTCAAACTACATATGTGAATGAAGAACCGCCTTCGTAATCATCTCTAAATTTGACATTGACATAGTATCTTTGTGATGTCATGATGAAGATCCCAAACTATGAAAGGTGTGTGCTCATCTTGAAGTTGAACCCCCTTGAACTTAGTATTATCGCATGTATCGAAACATTTGCATCCTGGTGATTTTGTTGCAAATCAACCTCACTTTTGGTGATGAACCTGAAATTGTCTATGAAGGTTATTACGAAATTGAAGACACTCAATTTTCACATGGTCTTCAATTCCCGACATTGGACACTATCATTGGTTACGCGGTTTGATTCGTCGACTACCTCCTAATAGCAAGGCGGACTACTTAGTTTACACCATTCGACACATCCTAAATTTCCTACAAGTATGAATTATCATTATGGCATAGCCCATGATTCAACATGTAATTACAATTGCTCATTGAGCTTATCCATAATTTGAATAAATGTTTCATCCATTATGAAATTCATGCTACCATTGCCACCTTATCACACTATTTTTTAATCGTTAAGTTGTCTCAAATTAATCTTATGCTTATAAGGCTTGAAGATTATTATATCTCTATTGGACCTTTCATTGACACCCCTTCAATTGTTTCATAAATCTCAAACATCCTTGCTATCCACTAAGTACCAAAACAAAACCAATGTTTTGTTAAACATTACAAATTTTGGTGTCTACTTCTAACCCCAACTTTCTAAAGATTTCTCACCCCTAATTACACAATTGAGGTTCTAAAATTATGATTTCCAGCTTTTTGTTGAAAAAAAAAACTAACCCAACACATTATTCATCCAATATTATATTTCGGGAAAAAAACAACCCCCCCACACAACCCTACGCATTCATCATTCCTTATTCTAACATGAAGTTGTTAAAAACCTTTAATAACATTACCACACTCAAATATCCTTGATGCAACTTTTAAAAATTGAAACTACCACACATGGCTATGTTAATATGGCTCACATGCCATATTAACATGCTTTTGAAAAAACATGTCCAAAGCAAATGCCTTGAAAATTCTCTTCCAAACCAAGAAATTCATAGTTTACAACAACTTTCAATGCAACAATCATTGAAATTTGACCCCTCATCTTTGACATAAGCAATGATCTTTTTCCTTCAACCATATTTGTCCTATAACTTTGTCAAACTTCCAGCCAATGCTTGACTAATAGTCTTTGTCACGTCAAACAAACCAATAGTTACATGTTTTGGCTATTAATCACGGCCCAAAAAATTGATCACTAATGTAAAAATAACATAAGCTCCCTTAGACATTTAAAGATCAAAGCTAGCTATTGCAAAAAAAAAAATATGCCAATGCAAAAAGAACATATTGTTAACTTGTTTTCTCAACTAACCTTGGCAATATCTCTTTTGAAAATTGCTTTCTAATTAAAAGGGAAATTTAATTTTGGACACAAATGAAAAATTAAACATTTCAACCACATGTTCTCCACAAATTGAATTGGTAAATTTTTTTTGACAATCAAAAGACCCAAGTCTTCTAAAAATTCTTTATGTGAAACATATTTTTTTTGAAAGAATCTTTGATAGAAAAAAATTTAGAATTTGACCCACTAGACACAATCACTCTTTTTTTTGCTAGTTGTCTTTCTTCTCTTCCTTTGAACAAAGAATTTACTTCTATTTCAAACATTTTTGTAATAACAATGTGCTCTACATCCACATTTTTTTTAAAGAAGTCATTCCATTTGTCTTGTAATAAGAAATCAATCCTTTCCTTGCTTGAGTTCTCGAATTTATTCCTATTATAGGTTCATAATAACGAAGGATATAATGCATGATTTGTGTATTCTCACGGTCAATTTCTGCATTATCATTGACATAATAAAAACTCCAACACAAAGATAATCTTTCATGTGGTCGCCAACCTTTTCTTTCTGCATGCAATTTTTAAACATTTATTTTCATTTGTTCTTCTCTCTCATTTTTTGGATTCCTACTTGTTTCTGTTTGCACACTTACATTTTCAAGATCCATAATTTCATCATTCATATAGATTTCAATTGTCTCATTATTTCCAATTACAACATTTTCATTTGCAAAGGATTATTCCATTGGCAATTTTCATAAGAATATTTATAGAGCTAAGGCATAAGATTTTCAAGCAAACTCTATTAACAAACAATTCCAATTTTTTTGACAAACAAAAAAGAAAGCAAAAATCAAATATTCACAAAGGTTTAAAGTTTACAAAAACAATGGGTTTAAGGGTTATGAATTTGGAAAAAACATTTACAAACAATGGGGTTGAAGGTTAGGGGGAAAAAATTATTCATTTTTCTCTCATTAAGATTACAAAAATGTATGATGATATATATATTTTTTAAAATTGTTTGGGTTTATGAATATCATGCACATTAACAACAAAAAAAAAAAATTACATTTTTAAACAAACATATTACAAGAATATAAATAAATAAATAAATAAAATATTAAAAAAACTAATTAGCAAAAGAAAACTAAGAACAGAAAAAAAATTAAATTAAACCTTCTTTGGTGGTTGCTAGATAGCTTGCTTCTCCAAGCTCCAAGCTCCTCCCTACAAAAGAGGAGGGAGGAGGGAGGAGGGAAGTACCAACCAACACAAAGTAATGAAGCAGCAAGGCAATGAGACAATGAGGTGCAAGGCAACAAGGTAGCAAAGCAACAAATGGGGGGGGTCAAAAGGTACTTGAGGTGCGATAGTAACCAAGCAGCAAAGCAAGGTAGTGAGGCAAGGCAATAAAACAAAAGGCTAAAAAAAAAACAAAAAGGACAAAGAAAAAAAATGAAAAAAGGTGAAGAAAAAAGTAAGGAGAAAAGAGAAAATTTTAACTCTATGATCCAAACTCCAAAATCTAAACAACACAAAAACATTAGAAAACACAACACGCACAACACCCAACCTTTGTGAACATAAGTGAAAAAAATGCAAGAAGAAAAACTAATGTAGAAAAGTGCATTTTATTGAAAAAATTAGGGTTTTTTTGAAGTGGCCATTGGAATGTGATGCCTCCACCTAACCCTAGTTTTTTCACATAAGATTTTCTTGAGATCCTTACTCGAGTTAAAAGTCAGACCTTAATTGGGTCTCATTATTTTCACACACACACACACAAAAATTATTTTCAAAGGACTAATGTACATATTGAATTTTATTTTTAATTTATTAAAATAAATAAATAAATACTATAATAATTCATAATATCTATGACAAGTGAAATAATAATATGAATAATAGAAATAAAATAGCTAGTTTTGACTACCAATTAGTTACAATAATAATGCAATTAATGTTATTAATTACAATAAAATTGTTAACCTAGAGTAACTACTAGTTCTATTATTACAATTTTAAAATTATTACTAGTTCAATAAATTAGTTAATATATCATTATAGTTCATTTGTAATTAAAATTAAATATTTATAACTAATTGGTTAATTTATTTTTTTTTTATGACTATTATAAATAATTAGGTAGTTGACTAGTTTATTAGTTTACATTTATTCATTAACTAATAAGTAATCTTATTAATTAATTAGTTAAATTATTAATTAACTAGTTCACTAATTAGTTAGTTGCTTACTTACTTAATTATATAATTTACAAGAATTAAATGAGGATAAAATTTTATGGGATAAAATTTTTAATTACAGATAATTTGTGACTAAAAGTGTTTAATCTCAAACTACATGCAATTAAAAAGTTTACCACATATGTTTTGTCTTTCATTCTCATTTTGAAATATATATAAACAAGGTGTTTTGTTTTACATTTTAATATTTAAAAACATGGGCATATGGGATGAACCAATAAAAAAGGCTTCAATAAAAATAATATATAAATATTCATGTACTTATGCCTAATTTACCTACCTCTTTAACCTACCTACCTACATAAATAGGTATTTAGCATAGGTACGTAAATAGATCCTATTGAAATAGGCATCTAGCCTAAATAGATGGGTATGCTTACTTTTTGATTTACCTATGTAGGTAAGTAAACCTACACGAGTAGGTACGTAGGTAGGTCGTACCTATTTACTTAATTTGACCTACATACCTTAATATTGATTTAAATTTATTTTGGAGAAATTCAATTAATATGCCACATGGCAAAATTCTATTGCACCACATGTCACAATTACAAACCATCCAAACATAAAAATTAGGCATTTTAGATTATTCAAAATTGTAATATAAATATTTGAAATTGTTAAAAGTTGGAACACATGGCAACACATCATTTGTGTCCACTGTGCACCAAAAAGATTACATTTTAATCACAAGTGACAATATTTATATGGCCAATCAAATGATGAAGGTGTATTTCATTGAATTTTTCTTTCATTCAAAATTCCTTATCATTTGCAACTAGTGTCACATGGGACTTGTTCAATGCAACTATTAAAATTTTAGTTACAAATGTTGCCTATGACTAAAAATTATTTGCAAGGACTAATTGCAAAATGGCCATTTTCTATTAATGTCATCCACGAAATTTACGAGGAAAAGGTTTGGTCCTTATAGAATATAATTTTGTTTACTTAATAATATAATTTTGTTGGTCACGATTGATAAGTTGGATCCAAACCCTGTACATGTTAATGTGAACAAACTAAAACCCTTTTAGTTATTAGAAGATGAAGTACAAAGTGCAAGATATCCTACACCTTTGTATTGGGAGAGGCAAGGTGATGTTTTTGTTGAAAATAAAAAGGTGGATAGTGATGAGGAGGTTGTTCCCATTGTGTCGACCCATGTGTTTGTAATATAACTAGTAACAATATTAATAGACTTGTTTTCTATTAGGGTTCAGTTACAAGACTTACTTTTCCATCTAACACTAGGGTGTTAGCAATAGGTCTACAAACTTACATGTAGTAACCCTAAAGGCAAAAGAAAAATGACAATGGAGGCAATAATTAAGTGTGCCACATTTTTAAGAATGCACTTGCAAACAATCGTTTTCCATTACTTGTAACTTTTATCATTTCTTTATATTGAGCAACATGAATGAGGAAAGCTTGGTTGAGAAGTTGAAAAAACAACATTTGAAAGAGAAGAAACAATAAAAAGACTTGTGTAAAATAAGGAGAAGGAAGTACAGCACCAACAAACAACTGTTACAAAAGAAGAAAAATAAAGGAGGTATATGCAAGTTCCACATTTAGACATTTAAAATTCACAACCTCTTCAAATGTATTTTAGCCTCATCTCTAGATTATAATTTAGGAAGGCATATTAATTGAAGAAAGTTTGTAACATGTAACATGAACCCAAAGTGAAGTGCAAGCGTGGGTGCATTTTCTTCAAAAGTAGGGAGTTTCTCTTCCTCAAAATGCACCAAAAACAATAATAATATGGTTGAACTTTAAGGATGAAGATGAACTAGACTTCTTGATTCAAGCACCATGACAACCCTCAACACCATCAACATCTTCACATGTAGTTCCTTATGTAGACCACATACCACTGGGTTCCTTGAACCTTAGTTCTTCCTCTATTATGCCAAAGCTTCAACGCTAAAATTGAATGTCTTATTAAAGTAAATCTATGTTTTCACTAGATCTAAAAAGATTTTAATTTACACTTATAAAATAGTCATAAACAAATGAATAAAAAAGGATTACTACTTGGGTTCATATCAAATAAATAGAAAATAGATGGGCTTTGAAGGCTAAACTTGTAGGTTTGTTAGAAGTTTAATGGAAAACACTAAAACATGATCTATTGGTGGAGGTTTTCAACAGTTGTCCAAAAAGCCAAAGGGGATGAGACAATTTTTGTGAGTATAGGAAAAAAAAGTAATAGTTGTAAATAAGCATGTCATAACATACACCTTTAAGATTTCCAACATAGGTTGGAGAGAACCAATGTAGGCTAATAAACAAACTGTAGAAGCCATGCAATTATTAAGCAATTGGTAAAGTATTGGGCATTGAAATCTTGATGCAACATTTTTCCTCAAAGAAAAATCCACATGTGCTAGTCATGTCAACACTTACTCAACCACAACAACCTTAAACATCTAAGCCTAATGCTTCAAAGTTGAAGGAGAAGTTGAAGAAGAATAAGTGTCCTTTAAGGTCGTCCAACAACTCTCCATAACCAAATCTAGCATTGGAGAAGTGCCTACAAAAAGAAGAATAATAGATTATAATTGAGTTTGATGAAGAGGAGGATGGGAATACTTTAGCCTTTAAAAGGACAAGGCACATGAGAGGAGCTTTACATAACCCTCGAACAACCACAACCACAACCATAACCACATATACAATACCAAGACAACATCCTCAAACAACAATAGAGAGACCTAGGTCATCATAACATGTTCCAATAATAAAGTTGCATGTCAAGCTAGAGAAGGACATTCCAAGAATAAGTAGACCCCAAATCATCACAATTTGAACCTTTGTTGGAAACACAACCTAAACAAGAGAAAAAACATTCTTAATTTTCAAAACTAGAGGTTTTTGTGTGGTCCCCACCAAGACCATAATCCCTAATAACACAACAATAAATACCTGCACAAACTATGCAAACAATTCTATAAAAGGGAAGGCCATCATCATATATGAACTTTTATGAAAAAGGAGCGTAGTTTGGATCTTACAAGAGTGCTACACCATCCACAAATACATCTAGAGGAGGTGTACTCTTATGTTTTAAACTCCACAAACTTCTAGATCTTTAAGTTAAGAGGCTGAAGAAGATCTAAAAATAAAGTTGAAATGTTTTAATACATAGCACACTAGAACAAAAACATGGAAAAGATGATGATTGAATTAATAAAACTCAAGCTTCAACATCAACAACATGAAGTTGAAAAGTTGGAGTTGGCTATTAAACATTAGTCTACAATGCATGAGATGGAAACTATGAGGCATCAACGATATTCTTATGAGACCTATACCAAGAAATTGTTGCAGGTCAAGGACCAATAGTTGAACAAGTTGTAGATTGAATTTTTTCAATTCAGTTAGAAGAAGCACATTGTAAACTAAAAGTTGGAAGCCATTGAGAAGATTAAATCATAAAGAAATTTGTTGTAGCAAAATCAAAAGGAGGATCTCAAGTATTGGGCTTTAAAGAACCAAACATATGAGCTTGAAACCCAATGTGCAACAATACTATGGGACAATAGCAAATTTGATCACAATGTGGTGGAACAAGAAACTAAGATTTTGCAATTCAAATAGAACATCTAGATTGTTGTATAATAGAAAAATGATGCATTGCTTGCAAAAAATTAGACCCAGTCGAATTATAGCAAGGTAATGCAAGGATTCCAACATGATGCCAAACGTATGTAAGCAATTATGGATAAGCTTAGACCTTTGGAGCCTTACTTTTGAAGCATAAATTACTAGAATATGATGATTTCCTAATGTAGAACACCATCCTCAAAACCAAGTAGCAATCTATGGAAATTGTAATATTGAACATTAATGTTTAATGGAATTTGGTACATGATATTTGATGAACACAAAGTAAATGAAACAAGATACATGAAAACGTTGCATATAGGGGTGTTTTTCTTGATTTTGTTTATGAGTCCCATCCTTTAACCTTAGAAAATAATTTTACAAATTCAGATAAGGAACAATATCAAGGAGGTCCTAGTGGGGAACCACCAAAAGTGTAATATGAGGCACTTAAAAAAATGAACCTAGTGGAGGTGGAATGGAAGAAGTTCTTATAGATCAAGGTGAAACACAATCAATAGTTTAGTTTACAAAAGTGTCCATAGTAGTGATGAATAGTTGTAGCCATAGGAACTAATAAGCACATTTTTTTTAGAATACATGACAATTCAAACTACATTTGATTTTGGAGATTATGGTATAGCTATTACAATAGGATGTAATTCCCCAAAAGATGGTGATAATGGTCATACACAGACCACTCAAGAGGTGCAACAATAGTTCCATTAGCAAATTCCACAAGTTTAACATTAGATTGAAGAATTTCTATAATGGATGTGGTACAACCAAGAGCTCCAAAATTAGTAGTATAACATAAGAGTTTTGTTAATATATCTATTACATAGGAAACACAATCAGCCCATTTAACATAGTTGGATTAATTATGTGGTTGTTTTCTTTCATTATAATTTTGTACTTTGCCAATTTCAGGATTTTGAAAACAAGATCCAAAATACAAAGGGGTGTAATGTTAAGGGTGGAATTGTGTTGTCACTATAGGGTAGAATTGTGTTATCAATGTAAGGCAAAATGGGGTTGGATTGATTAGAATAATTGAAGGCAATTTAAATTGGTTTATGGTGGGAAAATTGGGGAATATCTTTGGAGAAATTCTAATTTTGAATCATTAGATGTTGTAGAATTTTTTTTTGAAAAAGATCTCATACAAGAGCTAATAAAATATATCTTTTGATGAAGAAAAAATATGATTGTTTTTTGTATTTTTTAATTTTGTGCTCAATTTTAGATTTTTTTGAATTTTTTTCCCTAATTCATTGCAAAAGGATTTTGATATAGATATGGAGTTTTGGGCATTTTTTTATATTTGATTTTCTATTTTTGTAGTTTTATTATTGTTATGGGTTTTAATAATCTTAATGACAATATGTTAAGTACAAAAATATGAATCAAAAGATAATAAGAAGATTAACATTTACCAAACATGACCATGAACTTTTATAGATTAAAAACACACCTATGTATAGAGTGAACACAAACAAAAAAGTTGAACAGTTTGTATATATGTACATTTCCTGTGACATATCATTTTCACTAAATCTATTGCAAAATCTCCAACAAGATCAATACATGTGAACATGTAAGAATAATAACCATTTTGTCCATAGATTTCATTGTCCATTGCTTCCCATGCATGAAACAAAAATCATAAACCCTTTATAAATGAATGGGAATTATTCATAAATTCAAAACAACACCTACATACAAAAGCAAAAAGAAGTTTCAATCTTTGAAATTTTAAAACCAAATGAAAATATGTCATTTTTTCAATTTATAAGTTCTTTGAACTTGGATGAAATAATAAATAAATAAATAAATAAACATTTTTGATAACTTGATTGAAGAGAAAATTATCAAAGCCGCACATTTTCTTAAAATCAACTCCTATAACCATAAAAACCAAGCATTTAGTATATGTGTTACTCATTTATCGTTTGCAAATATAGGTATTCAATTCATCTTGAACCTACATGTAATTACAACATATTACACATCACAAATGATAAAATAGATAAGTTAAGCACATCAAAATTATATTAAATTATACAAAAATGCATCACAAATAAAATAGATGCATATTTAAGAATAAAAAATATGAGTAGCTTTTTTTTCAATGCTCAACAAATGGTTATTTAAGTTGTTATCATGTTTTTTTTCACCATTATATCATTCATATTGAACATTTAAATTTATCAATTATTTTTTTTTAGAAAAACATTTTTTTATGTTAAGTTTCATATTACATTAAACTAATTGGAACCAAGTTCAACCAATATAATGTGTTACAAATACATTAATCATCCTAATCATTTTGAATAATTATCATTATCATGTTTTTTTTTCCTTTCATAACATGAAAGAAAATCAAAATTTCACAAACTCCACATTATTAAGTTTGTAAGTTATAAGAAATGTGAATATAAAAAATTGGTTGAAAGAACAACCTTTCAACAATACCAACAACCACTGCCAAAAGGAGAATTCCATCATTGTAAAACTCCATAGCCTCAAGCAAAAACAATTATCACAAAAGGGGAAGGAAATTTGACATTTCCATGGACAACTACAACAACCAAACCAATGAAGGAGGTGAAAACATTGAAATATATAGTTAAATTTCAAACATTCAAAACTCATTCCCAAAATAACAATCCATTAACATTAATAATGAAATTACTGTATCGCCAACACCAAAACTACTTATAAGTAATCTATTGTAATTGGCCCATTTTATTTGCTATTTTGTATTATTGGTTTGTATATTCACATCATAGAGGGCAACAAAAGTTCATGTAATTATTAGACTTGTTCAAATGAAGGTCATTAATGGAGATTGAAATATGAAATTTTTGTTGAAGGAAAATTTGCCATAATGTTCAAAATAAACCATGTATTAAATTGTAGTATGTTTGATCTACATCCATCTAAAGCTACACACTAAAATCTCTAGCATGAGCTAAACTTTCGCATGAGCTAATCACACAAATTTCTAAATCATTTGAAAAAATCTACAACACTAGTTACTTAAGCCTATTTTGGCAAAGGCATTAATTTTCATTAACAAAACTTATATCAAGCTCCTTTGAACTTTCATGTACATTTTGTTGTCTTGCATGATTTGAATCATTTGCCATGACACTAATAGCCTTGATAGGACAACCCCCCATGACAATTGTAGGTTGAACAACATTTTCAATTGATTGAAGTGTTTGTAGACCCACATATGAATCCACAAGTTCAACTCTAAAGATATCAAAATCCATTGGGTTAACCTAAACCTTGTATGTTATGCACCTTCCACAAGGATCCTCCCCCACAATAATACCTTCCAACCCCTTTCCTTTGGGTGTCCAAATCAACCATTTTTATGACTATAGATGGTCATTGAATGGATGGTATGTGCTAAGCCTTAAAGTGCTTTAACATTATTGGCTCCTCTTCAACATGAAAACTTCCATGTGGATCTAAAAATAAATATAGAAATGAAAAGATTAAAAAAAATTGCAACTTGGATACCATTCAATCCTAAATTAATAAGAAAATAATATCATTTTCATGCAGTCATACAAGCTTTGAACATAATTTTCTTACACCAACATTATGAAGACATCAACCATGACCGTACTTTTCAAATGTTTCACATTTTATGTCCTATAGAATAAAAAATACACCATGCATCAACCAATGTTCACAAATTTATAAATCCATCAAATTACTTATACAATCAATCAATCACAATCATGGGTTAATGATGATGTATGACAAACACATACATTTAGAATCTTTTGATACAACTTTTAATGATGGTTCATAATATATAGTAGCAACTTTTAATATTAATTACCCAAAAAATTACATATTACATGTGTGTATAAAGTTCATTCATGTTCAATGTATACGTTCTTGAACATTTTTCAAATTATAATTCAATCTTTGCAAAAACATTGTCCACTCATGTTTTTGGGAGATTTTAATGTTGAAAGACAATTATTATATTAAAAAAAAAACTTCTAGATTTCATGAAAAAAATTGAATTAAAATCACAATTTAATACAAGCAACACACAAATCAAATCTCAACTAAACCATATATGAGAAAATGCCCTTGAAAATGTATGTAAATTTGGTGGAACATCATCATATTGGCCATATTTTCACAAACCAATTTATATTGCATTCAAACTACCAAACACACTTCCAATATATATAATAAGAAACAATTAATGTCTTCATTTTGGTAAAGTGCAAAGTATGTGATTACATGTGTGTGTATGTGTTACATTTTCCATTTGGTGACCCCCAAATGGTTTCATCATGTATTGCCACTAGGTGTTTCATTATTTATTGTTCACCTTGGCATTTATTTGTCACTAGATGCAAAAGGAACCTTATGGCCTAATTTTTTTAATTAATTTTTTAAGATTACATGTAGAAATGTTTTACATCTAGTAACTACAAGATGGATTTTTCAAAAATATTTTGTAGTTAACCCACTGATCACAACAACAAAACAATGACAATCACTATTCATTCAAAACCCAAAATTCAAAATGCAACAAAAAAAATACACTACATTATTTCAAAATCACCAAGTTTTTAAACATGCTACTATTTGTTACAAACATCTAGGTATTTGATTTTGTATAGTCAAAACCTTTTAAAGAAAATTGCCTACACATATAAAAAGAGAAAATGGTCTTTCTTCATAAAATTAACAAAAGTGCTTAGCCCATTTAACTTGAGTTCATAATAAATGAAAATAATTATATTGCATGTTCTTATTAGATTTCATGTCATACATTATTTAAAACAGAACCTCTTGTGGTAAAACCACTTTTTAATTGCCTTGTTGATTATGCACATACTTATTACAATCCAAATTAAAGTTACAAAAGATTATTTGGGATAGTACTTTTGTGACACTTAATCAAATTAACACCCAAAAATTTCCTAAGAAACATCAATAGTCCTACGTATTTGGATTCCAAACTTCTTGGAAGATTATTAAAAGAATGATGTCAAAATGTTTGGCAAAAGAGTTGATTAGTTGTTTCTTCATCCCTAAGCAACTAGCATAGCTTTTGTGTTGTGAGCTTTATGATGAGGGAAGCCCAATTCACAACTAAATTCTCCCAAGGTTTGCAACTTGAGTGATTTCAAACATAACACATTTTTGTTTGATTTAAAATATTCAAGCAATATATCAAGGAATCAGGCTGAAAAATGGATATTATCATTTATCTCTAAGATAATGCATAAAGACAAACAATTTTGCATTGTAGAAACAAATGCAAAATCATATATAAACTCATATACTGAAAAGATGTCAACAAGTGCATTCGAAGTAACATGATTTTAATTAAGATAAACTAATAAGTCTATGAAGATATATCAACAAATATATTATCTAATATCAAATCTCGTGTGCACGTCTGCTCAACACACTTTATTCTCAATGTTCGACAAGATGCTCTTTTCTCTTCACAGTACCATTAAATCAAATTACCTAATCTTTCTTGCAAATAGTAGTATGCACCAAATGTAACCAATCCTAATTTATTTTTGCAAACTTCAAAATCACTGTTCCATGCATGAATTGTGATTTGGGGGGGGGGGGGTGGGGGGGGGTGGTTTTTTTTTTTTTTTAAAAAAAAATACTTTTGTTTGGTTTATGTATGTTTTAGATTATTTTTTTTTTTTTAAT